>JABAOH010041803.1_pt1 | contig 12818 bp, 11 predicted proteins | sample 7062181 | NCBI WGS metagenome assembly JABAOH01 (sample SAMN14538630, study PRJNA623070) | marine sediment metagenome | biome: marine biome [ENVO:00000428]; feature: marine pelagic biome [ENVO:01000023]; material: deep marine sediment [ENVO:00002113]; isolation source: pool of 5 deep marine... | reverse complement strand
GTAATAACTTACGCAGATATTGTGCACTGAATCCTGTGGCTGCTAAATGTAAAGCGGGCATTTCCGAATATTGTGGGATCCTATAGCGCCGCTTAGATATGTTACAGGAACACAATACTTCGCGCGCTAAGCTCAGTGATAATGCAAGAGTAGCAGCGAAAGGGTAGGGTTGAAAGGCCCAGATTATCGACTAATACTCGTGCTTCAGCTTCTACGCTATCGTCTTCTTCATGCTTGCCTGAAACATGCCCTGTAGTTATGATCGCAAGATATTATCACGTCATGTGCTGCTACAAAGGTGTTGTATCAGCATCTTCTCCCTCAGAAAATATTCCTATACGCAAAAAAAGGAAAGGATGAAACGAGGACTATTGAATCTCTGTGACTTTGAGTATATGAAGACTAGTATCTACGTCTCCTTGTTGATCTTCTCTTTGACCAACAATCTCGACAATAGACTGGCCGGTCAGGATCAGGTTTGAATGGAACCTCACATTCTTGACCACAATCGGCACATACGGCCTTGTGCATCTCCCGATCTTCTCTATATGACAACTGGATTCCACCTCCATATTATGATCAACGAAAAACCAGCATTGTTGTGCAATTCTATTTCTCGCGTACTCAATCAGTTGAGTACTGCCTTATTAAAGCTTATGGGAGATAGGCAAACATATGCATGTACGGGTGCCCGAAGATCTAGACTACTGGAGAAGAATTTGGGTCGCAACAAATGGAGATATGTGCGCATTTCATAGCGCTTTATCTGTCTACATACACTGTTAAATGCGTTCGAGCTTAAATATCACTGGTCTCAGTCCGTCAGTGCAACAATTGATGGCGACACCTTTCTCCTTGACCCAAGGGAGATCTCCACCAAAGCTCAGGACCCGGATGTTACCATACATAGAGACCCAAGCAGAAGTGCAGAAACCTTCAGGCATTCTGAGATTCTCGACGATGAATTCTTGACCATCCCTAAACAGTCCACAAGCTTCAACAGCATGCGATGTCGCAGGGCTTCTTTCAAAAACCTCAGATGGATGAAACCTTTTCAAGACTGTAATCTTGACTTTGTCAAGCTCAACCATTTCAACCACAACTAACTGTCAGGAAAGACCATTGCAATACACTATAAATTTTTCGCGCCCAGACTTGAACTCTGTCCACGATAGAGATATCGCCCTCACAATCGCCTTCTTGTGCTGGCCACTTGATGCCTTGGTTTCTGTCAAAGCGCGCGCTCTATATACCCGATCGGAAACACCTGGAGCATCTGCTCGTTCATGTCTTTGGTCACTTTAATCACACATTCGATTTGAATCCTAATACTAGGTCTAATCTTATAGCTCTTCTACCAGCAAGCGACAGCCTTCTTTTGGAATTGGGAGTGTGAACATTCAGGAGGTTGCATCCCTGAGTTAGCCTGTCTGACCTTGATGGGAGAGTGGGTTCGGACCTACCAGAAATGGAGTCGTTATAGGCCTGTCAAGAAAGAACTAGAGGGGAATCATTTGTTATTCAGATTCACGTGAATATTGTCCGCACGAAGATAATGTACGAGTAAGTTTTAAATCCATGAAGGCTAACTACCAGAAGGCAATGAAAATGAAGAAAATTCTCATAACTTGTGCAATGATCTGCGTAGTGGTTCTTGCTGCTGCATCGATATCTCGACCTGCTAGGGCTTCAATAGAGAGTCATAATTGGGTTGGGGCGTTAGTCCATGACAGCTATGACTCTTTCTATGGAACAAGTGTGACCGCTTTTGAACAGGGTTCAGCAGTTAGGTTGATGGTGAATGTATACAGTGACTATTGGTACATGGGAGAATATCGTCAGGTCAATGTTTCTGCAGTAATAGTGAATTTCGATTGGGGAATGAACTATACGTCTGGTGACGTTAGTTTGTCAGATCCTTGGGAAATACCTTATGGACAGTCTCATGTCTTCTCTGTAACCTTCGGGGCGCCTGCTCCATCTGTTGCTTCTAACTATGTGACACACAGCTACAGAGTTTATGTGGAGCATGTCAACGCCTCAGATGGTGAGATAATAGATACTTGGGTTTCGGGAGGTTCAGGATTTGTCGTCTTTTCTTCGAATCAGGCAGATGCATTCAGAGCTAGAAGGGAGCTAGAGTCATATCCATATACTTCTATCCCGTTCTTCACGGCCCAGGCAAGGGAGTTGCTGACACAATCAACTGTGGCAAGCTCGCTTGGAAGAGGCGACTATGAGGCTGGGAATTTCGAAGGTGCCAAGACACACTATGAAAACGCGTTAGGCCTTTTGCAGCAAGCATATACCAACGAGACAGAAAGATGGGGCTCATTTGAAGATACTCTAGAGGGACTGCTGAAAGGAGCTGAAGGCCTCCTCATGTACCAGGGATACGCGTGGCTTATCATAAGCATCGGTTTCTTGCTGATGGGCATCGGCGTCATAGTTTACCTCGGAAGAAGATCAGGTTCACCACCACAGACAAATGCAAGCTAGTGGACCACTTTCTCTTTTTTTTGTGTCGCACGCGTGTATGTTGAAGAATGGTGATCTATATTCTTCTGCGCATCTCTATTGCCCATATCCAAGAATCTCCTCGAGATTAGCAATGGTCCCAAAGACTAGCGCGAGAATGAATCTCACAATGTTTTCCTTTTTGCTTCCAAGTTTCCTCCAGAAGCCATAAAACCTGCCGAAAAGACTGGGTATACGTGATAGAAGATTGGAATTCCTTAAGGCAACCGTGGATGAGCTTCAATATGTTTCCTATCTCTGTCTTTGGGGTATAAGTCGCAGACAGAAAGAAGCCATGAAAGGGCACATGGAGAAGAGGCTTAAGTGGATTGAAGAGATGTTGTCAAAAGGACTAGAAATAATAGTAGCCTTGGGTCCAAGAAAAAGCAAGAAGGGTCTTATTGAATATCTTCCGATTGAGATGGCTCCTGAACCTGTGAAAGGAAAGAACTCCTTGTTGATAAACTGCATCTGGGTCCTGCCACGCTTCATGAAAGCAGGTATAGGAAAGGGCCTTATGCAACATTTTCTTGATGATGCTAGAAAAGTGGGCGGGGCCAGTGTGTTGTCCTATGAAGATGACAAGTGGTTTGGCTATTTTGACTATATGCCAGCCAGCTTCTTCAAACGATTTGGATTTAGAGAGGTCTCAAGAGATGAAACTCGCGTTCTGCTTCATCTTAACCTTGGAGCAAATATTACACCAAGACTTCTGACTCCAAAAAGTCGAAGAATCGAGAAGAAAGGTAAGCCGGTAGTTGATATCTTCTGCAACAGCCAGTGTCCTTGGTGTGGATGGATGGCGGACGAGACCCGCAGAAATATGAAGGGGTCCAACACGACACTTAGACTGATTAACACTGATAGTAGAGAGGCTATTGAGGAGTTCGGGTTGGCAAGAGGAATATCGATCAACGGTAGCCCGGTAATTAAGAGAATGGCAGCCTGGACAGAAATCAAATCAGCCCTAAATAGAGCCCTGTCTGGCTAATAGTAGCCAATTGACCGATTTCTGCCAAAAGCAATAAGAACAGAATCTGAGCACATTACAAATAATAATATTTCATCGATGATGTTCAAACTATTCTTGTTGACCTAAGAAACACAAAGCGCTTGAAACCATTCCACCCGAAATACTTAGCAGAAGTGAAGTAGTCTTCCCTGTTGAAGAACAGAAGAACTGATTGAACGTAGTTGTATCAATAATTTAAGAGGTAATCTTCTATAGGAGAATCTTCCAACATAATACTGCAGTGTTGAAGATGAGACGATATCTCGTCATAGGTCTGATTATCGGGATTCTAATAGGATCAGGACTGGTCTACGTTCTTCTTCTTCTTCCACCGATAAAGAAGCCTGGAAGGCTGTGTCCTATCCAAGTCGGCACGTTCTACTACGTCTGGTATAACTCCTCCACTGATGGGTATTCATGGGAACGCCCAAAAATATGTGATGAGCCTGTCTTAGAATACTATAATAGCTGTGAATCAGAAATCATCAAGCATCATCTTGCATGGATGAGCAATTTGAGTATAGATTTTGCTGTTGTTTCATGGTGGGGTCCCTATAATCAGTCTGGATGGCATTCTTTCGTCAACAGTGCAGTGCATCAAGTCTTCAGGATTGCGGGAGAAAACATGATGAATGTCAAATTGTGTGTAATGGTAGAACCTTTCAATGAAACCGGAGACTCAACATATAACTACTCAGAAATCTACGATTACGTTTACAATGATTTTGTTACACCCTGCCCCACAATTTACTATGAGTATCTAGATAGGCCTCTGATCTGTTTTTTCAACGATGACTATTTGACTTCTAGTGGAGTAGTCCCCTCAGATGACCGTTTCACGATGAGGATTGTAGGAAACAAAAATTATGCGGACTGGGTATACAGTGACTTGGTTCCAATAGAAGGATGTCTGCCGCGTAATAGGCAGTTTCCTGTTACTCCGCGTTTTGATGATACAGGCTTTAGAGAACCAGGTCATGTGATTGACAAAGACTATAGTGCAGGAGTCTATGATGAAAAATGGAAGAAAGCTATTGATTATGCTGTAAATGATGTTGTTGATGTTGTGACTATCTGCTCATGGAATGAATATCCAGAAAGGACAGCAATAGAGCCTCATTTTGATGCTGATGCGTATGACGATAACCCATACTTTCTGTATAACAAAACTGAAGACTACATTATTGAGCTGAAAGAGAAATGCGGCAACTAAGCGTTTTAAATATAGAGAGAGAACCTGGTCTATGCCGATGCTACTTGTCCTGGTTGCGTACATTCTTTTTCGGCAGCTTTCTCAGATTCAAGAGTGTACACTCTTACGACTTTGCTTGCTGGGAGAGACATTCTCCTATAAGCTTCACTTCTTCGTGTAGTTGTCAAAGCGTTTAACTAGGAGACCATCTCTTTTCTGCAGAGGTCNNCTTGCCCAATCTAGGCTCGCTCATTATGGGACTTGCATGGGGCGCTAGTCCACCCATGAGTCTCTCAGAGCTGGTCTTTTTGGTAGTACTCTCGTTTACAATAATAAATCTCAGCTCAGCCATAGGAGCACAAGCCAACACGATTTCTGACCATGAGCTGGACTCGAAAGATGATCGCAAAAGAGAACTCGTTCAAGCATTAGAAAGCTTTGGGCACAATCGGCTCAAGCTGGTCTTGATCGTCGAGTTTACGGTCACACTGGCTCTAGTTGTGCTGTTCATGTTTGTGAAGGCAAAACCTGCTTTACTTCTTCTGTGGGTTGTTGGAATCTCCTTAGGCTGTCTCTACTCTGCTCCGCCACTGAGAATAAAATCCAGGTCCTGGCTGGCGCCGGTGGCACTGATCCTCGTACTTGCTGTTTTCCCAATTCTATTTGCGTACTTTAGTTTCACATCCGAGCTTAATCCTCTCTTCCTACTTGCTCTCGCTGGATTAGCTTCAACAGTGTATGGGGTAATAATCCCAACTGAAACAAGAGACTACTTCGGGGACAAAGCCATGGGCATCGAAACAATGACAGTGCGCTTGGGTCTCGCCAAGGCTTCGCTTCTCGGTATCATACTTCTAGGCTTGGGAGGTACACTCATCGCGATAGCGTTTTTTGTCACTCTCATCTATAGACACTACCCTGTGTTGAGTTTGTCATTGCTTGCAATCGCTGTAGCAGACGGCATTGTGCTCCGAAAATTCAAGAAGCTCTACATGTTATCCAAGGAATACGAGCGTTCTGACCCGGAAGCCACTGCTCAGAAAATCACAAGCTTCTCTGCAGAAAATCCGAAATGGATAATGCTTGTTACCCAGACCTATAGCCTCTTATCAATTATAATGCTGGCAAGTAAATTCCTACACTGAACGTCTTGTGGAAATTTCACCAAGAATTGTTCTGACACTCGGCTATCGTCAACCACATATAATGAACCTATGCTATCCTTAACCTTTAGTATTGAGACCTAGCCGGCCAGTAAGCAGTTAGAGTGGATGGTACTACTTGTAGGTTATGACTACCTGCAATATTGCCCTCATTAGTAGAGACAGAATAGCGAATGATGGAAACAATAATTAGCAGTTGATAAGAAAAGATAGTATCCGACTAATGGAGCGGATGAATTAATGGGTAGGAAAGAACGATGCCCTCAATGTGGAAGCAAAAACATTAAGACGACGGGAAATCTGAAAAAATGCAAGGTCTGCAAGTATGAGTGGACAGGAAGACCTCGAAGGAAAACCTCTAAGAAGGGGAAAGTTCGATTCTAGATGAGAATGACGCGAGAATCGGTCATAATACAATATAATTCAATACAACAAATTCAACGATTGTATGTGCGCACATCTCTCTCTGTGGGTTCTTGAAGAATATAGAGGAATTTGTTCGCCTTCTTTGAAGGAGGCTTTGAGCTGAAAGATCGGAAGAAAGGACCTGATAGTCGAAGAGACAAAAGATTATCTTGAAAGATCAACCGTTGATTGAGGTCAAATATGACAACTATGTTTCTAAGGCATTCAGCCTGTAATCGCTTGCTAGAGCATGTGCAAGGTTGAGATCTGAGATTTATATCCGTCTGAACGCGTGTCACTTTCTGAGTCGAGGTGCGAAATAGATCATGAATGCCACTATCGCCAGAGCGACTGATATCAACCATATCCATCCTGACTTCAAAAGGAACCTGTTTAGCATGAGCAATACTACGGTGAACCACATTATAATCGCTGCAACCGTCCTAACGTGCAACTCTACAACCCTCGTTCACTAAACTAACGTCAAGTCCTGACTGAATGAATGACCTATTGTTCCAGAGGTATTCTGAGTACCTAAGTCTTCTGACTATTCCTCGTTCTGCTAACTTCTTCAGCTTTCTAAACTGTGTATGTTGTTACAGGGCGCGGGGTGCGGGATTTGAACCCTCTTATACTGGAGATATCACCCATTTTCTCTTTTCTATATGGTTGTGTGCACGCGTGAACTGACCTTGTCAAATTATCTCTTCTTCGCGAAAAGGAGCATGATGCCTGTAATGATAGCCAATGTAGGACCGAGGAAGAGCCCAGCCCACATGAACAGAGCTACAACTCCTAGAATGATAAAAGAGATTTGCTTCTTCGCACTCAGTTGCTCGGGGTCTCTAAATGACAGAAGGATAGTCGCCAGTCCGAGGGCGATCGGGATTAAAGCGAACACAAGCGTAATTACAACTTCTGAGCCAAACGTTGTTTGCATGATGGAGTAGATCATTTGGAACAAGATGAGGACTCCCGATCCTATGAAGAGAAGACCTGCCAAGACTCCAGTCCAAATCGTTACTTTTCCAAGAGCTTCTCGTTTCTTCAGTTGCCATCCGACTAGCACTGCTCCAGCTGCGACTGTGGCTATCATTGGCGCAAGCACCATTGCGAGGCTTTGGCCTTCCCACTGGTATACTCCTAGTAGACTGAGGGGAATTAGGATCCATTCATCTATGCCATAGGTTTCAACGTCGCCTATTGCGAGGCCGTAATGACCGCCTATGTTCTGTTCGTAAACTGCCACATAGTAGGTTCCTGAGCTAGGTGCATCGATTTCTACCTCGCCTAGAGAGTAGAAAGTGCCTGGAGAGAAGGGTTCATAGGTGCCTTGTGCAGGTTGATCTCCTTCGAACACAGACGCGTTTATCCCTGCGGGTCTCTCTACGTAATCCGGAACAGTGCCTTGGTCGCTCAAGCTTGGACCCATAAGGACGAATCCTGGCAAGAAGTCAGACTCTTCAGGACGCATGGATTTGAATAGCATGATGTGTATTCTTTTTCCAGTAGTTATGTTGAAACGGTAGTATTGGGCTTCTCCGCCTTCATGCAGTTCAGCATATATTGCCCAAGACTTTGTTGGGTCCGGTATGAAAGTGGCTGTCTCTATACTTTCATTATCACCTATCTCTAAAGGAGCATGAGCTAATGCAGGTGGAATTGAAATGGACAATGCAAAGACGCAAAAACAAAAGATAAGAAATGCCCTATAACTCGTCATTGTTGCACACCGCCACTCTTCTTGTTTCTGACTATCATTCGGTTTACCCTAATATAAGTAGCGTACTGGTATTTGCCCATTTGAGGAAATTTGGGTTTAGGGTAAGCCCAAGCACCATCTACCACCAGCTTGGCATGTTGTCTAGAAACGGAATTATCACCTAGGAAAGACGAAGCAGCAAAACCGTCTACGAAATACCCAAAAGGGCATAGGAGTCTTCGAGGAGTTCAAGGAAAATTGGGCGAACCCCCTAGAATATACATACAGAAATCTACATACGTAGACCACATCTAAACCACGATCCTTTCTAGCCTTCGTTTACGGTAACCTTGTGCGTGCAAAAAACCGCCGAATTGATCTTAACGTGTTACATGTGTATTTGGACAGTCGGTATATCGCGCGCTCTAAGTTTATAGTGAGTAGACGTTAGCTTTATAGGGTCTGATCACAATACTTATAATCGGAGTGAAGCGTCTTCTGAGCTTTTCTTGGTTTTAAGTAATTAATGAAATTATCCAGGTTCTTCAATTCATTCGATTTTCTCAATGATATCTCCAGACCAAGTCTAAACTTCCTGAAAACCATGAAACACCAGATCAGAACTGAGGCTTGGACTTGTTCATCTTCTTGTCTAAACATGCTTTGACCAGACCGTAGTATTCTGGATCCGGTTTTCCAGGGCGGCTTTTGAACTCTCCATGAAATTGAGACGCGAAGAAGAAGAATCGATTCGGCAATTCTAAGATCTCCATTCGTCGTTCGTCAGCGCTTTTTCCTGAAAACACCAAACCGTGCTTTTCAAATTCATCCAGATAGTCAAGATTCACCTCAAATCTGTGTCGATGGCGTTCAACGATTTTAAGACGTCCATAAAGTGACTCTGCCAGAGTATTAGGTTGCAGCATAACTTCGTGCGCTCCTAACCGCATGGTGGCACCCATGTATTCTATTCCTCTTTGCTCTGGCATTAAGTCAATAACTGATTGGGGGGTGTCCTGATCGATCTCTATGCTATTTGCACTTCTCAAGTCACAGACGTGACGTGCAAACTCGATAACCGCCAACTGGAAACCATAGCATATCCCCAAAAAGGGTATATCATTTTCTCGGGCAAACTTGATCGCTTTTATCTTCCCTTCGGTGCCTCTCGGGCCAAAACCATACGGGACGAATATGCCATCAAACTTCTCAAGGATCTTTATTTCTTCAGGCTTTCTTTCAAACCTTTCAGCCTCTATATAGTTAAGGGCCACTTTGGTTCTGCAAACTGCGCCTGCTATTCGAAAGGCTTCTTTCATACTCACATAACTGTCCTCTAACCCAGCATACTTGCCGACTAACGCGATTTTAATCTCATGTTCAGGATTCAGTATAGCATCTACAAATCCCCTCCACCCTCCATAGTCGGGTTCCCCTTTCTCGAATCCTAATCTCTCGCATATGAACGCACCCATCCCTTGCTTGTCTAGAATTAGGGGAACTTGGTAAATGGATTCCACGTTGTAAGAGCAGAAGACAGCGTTCTCAGGTATAGTTCCAAACAAGGCTATTTTTCTCAAAGCCTCTGAGTCAATCATCTTTTGGCATCTAGCCACTATGATGTCAGGTTGAATGCCTATCCTCCTCAATTCGTTAACGCTGTGCTGGAGCGGTTTAGTCTTCATCTCACTCGTGACATCTAGTATAGGAACCAACGCCACGTGCACATACAAAAGGTTCTGGAAACCTTCTTCCAGCCGCATTTGTCTGATGGCTTCAAGAAAAGGCAAGCCTTCTATGTCTCCGACCGTCCCTCCGATTTCAGTCAAGACTATGTCGACGTCAGCGTGCTTGGCAACAGTACGTATACGACGCTTGATATCATCAGTAACATGTGGGACAATCTGGACGCATCTCCCCAGAAAGTCTCCTTTCCTCTCCTTTTCTATGACTGCTTGATAGACTAGTCCAGTAGTAATGTTATTCTCCTTTTTCAGGTTCAAGTCTAAGAAACGTTCATACCACCCTAAGTCCAGGTCAGTCTCGCCCCCATCATCGGTAACATAAACCTCACCATGCATGTAAGGATTCATAGTTCCCGCGTCCACGTTCACATAAGGATCGATCTTTATGGCCGTGACTCTGAGGTCCCGACGCTGCATCATCTTTCCGATGGAAGACGTGATAATACCTTTCCCAACAGAACTTAGGACGCCGCCGGTGACAAAAACATACTTAACCATGCGATTTTTCCTCTACAATAACAAAACCTTAACGTCAAAGTCAGCATTTAAATCCTTTTGCTGAACAGAAATGAGCAAGAAACTGGCTTAGTGTTTGAATTCTTCATGCAGACTTCAAGGAAAAATGATTGCTGTTTACAGCCAACGTCTTCTATAGAGAACCCCTAGGACTATAAGCAAGCCGAGAATTATTATGAGAGTGGGGCCTAACCATCTCCATACGTCCACCTGTAGAAGTATGGATATACCGATGACGATTATGAACAAGCCAAAGATGATGCCTGCGATCAGACCGCCGTGAGGCAGTCCGAAACATTCATCTTCAGATCTCGGCCCAAAGCATCCGTCACTAGATCGATATCTCTTTTCAGGTCGAGACACCTTCAAAGATGCTCCGCACTTCACACAAAACTCGACACCGTCCTCATTCTGATGTCCACACTTTGTGCAGTAGACCAAACTACTCTTCACCCAGTTCTAGTCTTTCCCATCTACGGTTAGCTTTCACGTATTTATATTTATTGTCAATCAAGACTCTTTACAGCAGATTCTAAGACACAGAGTATTTATCAGAGAACAAGCAGCTTTACAAGATTCGTAAAAGAGGCGGACGATGCTATATGTCTCATAGAGCACAACCGAATTTCATTCTTTTGTTTCATATCACTGTCTCTTTGTTCGGACTATTAACAACATTGATGCTGGTGTTACGAATGCCAAACGGATACGAAAGCTCATTTCCGATGAAACCTATGATCGGCACTTTTTTCAGTCTTATCTGCGTATTCGGCCTTCTTGCTGCTCTTCTTCCAAGACATTGCTCAAGAGGATTCCACTTTGTCAAGAAGAATGCAAAAAAAGCTGTTGCAGACACAAGCGCAGTCTCTATAAAGGGACATCACCCTGACTGTGAAGGGTTCTCAGCCCACGTCATACGGATAGACAACTATGTACTGTGCGCTGCATGCGTTGGCCTATCTCTAGGAGCCCTAATCTCACTTGCCGGAACTATCTTTTACTTCTTTTTGGGATGGAATATCAGCGAAACAAGTCTTCCAGCTGTCTTTATAGGAGCCCTAGGCGTAGCTGTTGGCTTTATCCAAATGAAATTCAAAGGTCTTCTTCGATTAGCTCTAAACGCAATATTCGTCATAGGAGCCTTTCTAGTATTGATCGGCGTCTGCGAGCAAACCCAGAGCCCATTTGCCAGTTTATTCGTGATCGTCCTGATTGTTTTCTGGATTCTGACAAGAATATTGCTTTCTCAATCAGATCACAATAAAATCTGTCGCAACTGTAAATCTCCGTGTGAGATCTATTGATGAACTAGTACCTGCTTCGAAGGCCGTAGACGGCGCCCAGAATCAGAAACACTCCGAATATGATAACTACAAACGGCCATATCTCTACAGTTTCTGGGATAAGTTCTGCTTGTTGCAGAAACCATATGGAGCCGAACAATAGGACAATGAAACCGATAGCCAATCGAACAAACATGCCTCCTCCTGGAATCCCAAAACATTCATCCCTTGTCCTTCCGTAATGTGCTTGCAGATAATGTCCAGACTCTCCTTCAGGATAAAGGAGCACCCTGCATTCGGTATAATGCTCAGCTTCATCGAGATTCTGAGTGCCGCATTTGACGCAGTAGACCATATATCTTCACTCTGCCCTATCGATTCATGGAAATAACGTTTTAAGGCTTTTGGCGTCTCAACGATCCACCAATCCTCGATATTCCGCTTGTCGGGTCTAGACCATAGATCAGACCGAGAATACAGGATGTCTATATCAAAGGCCGAAGCCAGTAGACAAGGATGTGAAAGTCAGAAATGCCCGCCTCAGACAGAAACACTGTTGCTCTTGAAGATGCTAAAGAGCAGATTGAGAAGGTAGTCCGAATGTTACCTCTCCTGCACCTACCCTATGCCACGACCTTTTAGAAGAACTAGGCAAAGAAAAGGGAAGGAAGTTGGTTTTGAAGGCAATCAAGGATTTCAGTATTCGTATTGGAGAAAAAACAAGGCAAGGCGAAGCGGATTGGCCAGCATACAGTGTGCACAAGAATATGGAATGGGCAGATGAAAATGGCGAAAACAGAGCAAGAATTCATGGCTGCGTGCTTGCAGATGAATGGAAGACGAGGGGAGAAAACGCTGTTGGCCGGTTTTACTGTTACTTGGATGTGGCAAAAAGCATGCGCGGAAATTCAAATGAGAAGATTGTCCACGTGAGCGCTATTCCTGACGTGATGAATATTGTGAGTTAATATTCCAACCCACGACAGAAACAGAAAGAGAGGAGTTCGCGGAGAAAGAAGCAAACCTGAAACAGCTAGACCAATTATAGAACTGGCTGTGCAGCCTGCATCCAGGAAATATAATGGTTTTATACCGCGGAGAGAACTAGGGAATGATCGCTATCTTTATCTCGTTTCTTGCTGTGGAGAGTGCTTGAAAAGCCTCTAGGATTTGGTCCAATCTCATTTCTCTGGTCACCAAAGTTTTCACATCAATTGCTCTCGAAGCTATGAGGTTTATTGCTTTCCTGAAATGCAGAGGTGTTGCGTGAAAAGCGCCACAGA
>JABAOH010006057.1_pt2 | contig 12818 bp, 18 predicted proteins | sample 7062181 | NCBI WGS metagenome assembly JABAOH01 (sample SAMN14538630, study PRJNA623070) | marine sediment metagenome | biome: marine biome [ENVO:00000428]; feature: marine pelagic biome [ENVO:01000023]; material: deep marine sediment [ENVO:00002113]; isolation source: pool of 5 deep marine... | reverse complement strand
ATGATAATGGTACCTGATCGCATCTACTCTCGCTCTCACAACCTTGTTTCCGTTCGGCCCGTGGACGACACGCCTACCTTTTCGCGTATTGCAGCCCACTTTTTGCAGGAGCACGACGATGTGGTGGTCGTCGGTACCGCCGGTGGAGGCGAAGAGGTCCTGGCCCAAGCGCAAAGCCTGCAGCCAGATATTGTTCTGATCGACCTGGCCTTGCCCGGCCTGAGCGGCCTCCTGAAGAGCGAGTCTGAAAAAGCAAAACATGCGCTCTAAAGAAGTGAAAGGAGGGAGCTAGATGGAACTGCGAGGTAAACGCATCGCTATCTTGGCTGAGGACCACTATGAGGACTTGGAGTTATGGTACCCCCTCCTGCGCATGCAGGAGGCCGGGGCTGAGGTGACTGTCGTCGGCATGCCTGGCGTGGAAGCGTACCACAGCAAACACGACTATCCAGTGCAAGTGGACGCTGCCGCTAACGCCGTTTCGGCGGATGATTTTGACGCCATCATCATACCAGGCGGCTACGCGCCGGATCGGATCCGCCGCCACCCGCCGATGCTCGACTTGGTGAGGGGCATCTTTGAGCGCGTCGGGATCGTGGCCATGATCTGCCACGCCGGGTGGGTGCCCATCTCCGCGGGCATTGTGAAAGGCAAACGGGTCACCTCGGTCTCGGCCATCAAAGACGACCTCGTCAACGCCGGGGCAGAGTGGGTGAATCAGGAGGTGGTACAGGATGGCAATCTGATCAGCTCGCGTGGCCCCGACGACTTGCCCGCCTTCTGTCGGGCGATTATCGCCGCGCTCAAGTGAGGATGCGAGAATCTTCACACGAGGCCCTGGCAGGTGTCAGCCGCAATTCATCTGGATGAGGACAGACACAAACCAAAAGGCACCAGAAATGTTGGTCTCCATCCCCCCAATCGTCTGGGACAACCAGAGGAGGCTGCCGAGGCAGTCCTATGGCTCTGATGCTGCGTCGCTTGTCACTGGACATGCTCTGCTGGTAGATGGCGGTTACGTCGCACGATAGGGACTAGGGACAAAGGTGGAGCGAAGGTAGTCAAAGAGGGCACATAGCAAGAAAAATGATGTTTCGGAGGATAAGACCATGGCTGAGAAGGAGAAAGTAACAATTGTAGTCTTTAGTGGTGAGTTGGACAAGGCCCTGGCCAGTTTCAACATTGCCACCACTGCGGCCAGCATGGGCATGGACGTCACCATGTTCTTCACCTTCTGGGGGTTGAACGTCATCAAGAAGAACGAGGGGCGTCTGAAGAGCAAAGGGTGGATGCGCAAGATGCTCAACTGGATGAACCGGGGTGGCAGCAAGCGTTTGCCTCTGGGCAAGTTCCACATGTTTGGCCTGGGTACGTGGATGGCGCAGAAGCTGATGGGCGAGGTGCGGATGCCTACGCTGGAGGACTTGATCGCCACGGCCAAACGGCTGGGGGTCAAGTTCGTGGCCTGTAACACCAGCCTGGGGTTCATGGGCTTGGAGGAGGACGCTTTCATCCCGGAGGTAGACAGCTTTGCTGGAGCAGCGACTTTTCTGGGTGAGGCTCGCAAAGGCACAGTCAATCTGTTCATCTAGTTGATAGCTGTTAGGAGGAAATGTTATGGAAGCCGATGCGGTTTTGGATTGCATGGGGTTGTATTGCCCGATGCCTATTATTGAAACCACGGATAAGATCAAGGAGCTGGAAGTGGGTCAAGTGTTGGAGGTGATCGCCGATGACAAAGGCATCGTTACCGACATGCCGGCCTGGTGTGAGAGCACAGGCCACGAGTTCCTGGGAATCGAAGAGAAGGATGGGGAATACAAAGTCTACGTCAAGAAACGGGTAGACCAATAACCAATAGCAAATAACCAAGGAGAACGAACACGCTAGTACATGAGAGAATGTCCAAACATCCCACCACTATCACCGGGGATGTTCCCATCAACCAGGCTCTACAGTTCATGCGGGAGCAGAAGCTGCGCCGCTTGCCCGTCCTCAACAAGAAAGGCGAACTGGTGGGCATCGTCTCTGAGAGGGATCTGTTGTACGCCTCTCCCTCGCCAGTGACCTCTCTGAGCATCTATGAGCTCCACTATCTTGTCTCCAAAATCACGGTGAGCGAGGTCATGACCAGGGATATCATCACCGTATCTGAGTATACTCCGCTGGAAGAGGCAGCCCGCATCATGGCCGACAACAAGATCGGTGGCCTGCCGGTGATGCGCGATGGGAAGCTGGTGGGCATCATCACGGAGAGCGACCTCTTCAAGATCTTTACCGAGATCCTGGGAGCCAGGGATATGGGGGTGCGCCTGGCCCTGCTTGTCCCCGAACAACCGGGCATCCTGGCGGACATCACCCGCGCCATCGCCGATCTGGGCGGGAATATCATATCCCTGGGCACTTTCCTGGCGGAGGATCCCACCAATCGTCTGATCACCGTCAAAGTGGCCGACGTTCCCGAGGACAAACTGGTGGCTGAAATGAAGGCCCTGGCGCTGGAGATAGAGGACGCGCGGACTTGTGCCAGGTGCCGCTAGCATGAGGTCAATAGTAGAAAGGAGATAGGCATGGCAGATATTCAGCGCACTGCAGAAGCGGTGTGGAGTGGGGACTTGCGTGGCGGCAACGGCCGTATCGCCAGCAGGAGCGGTGTACTCAAGGATACGCCCTACAGCTTTGCTACCCGGTTCGAGGACTCACCTGGCACCAACCCCGAGGAGTTGATCGCAGCAGCTCATGCAGCCTGTTATAGCATGGCGTTTGCACACACGCTCAGTAGCAAAGGATACCAGCCTGAGCGCATTGAGACACGCGCCATCTGCTCGCTGTCACCCCAAGAGGGAAACGGCTTCAAAATCACCAAGATGCGCCTCGAAGCGCGTGGGCAGGTTCCGGGCATTGACGAGGCGACCTTCCGACAGATAGCACAGGAGGCGGAAAGAGGATGTCCTGTTTCCAACGCTTTGCGCGGTGGAGTGGCGATCGAACTGGATGCCACTTTGGTGTAGCCTGTCACTCCCACGCTACATAATCTAGTTCCAAGATTGGGAAGAAGTTGACTCAATTCCAGAGAAGGGAGAAAGCCGTGAGAGCTAGAGTGGACCCTGAAGTGTGTATTGGAGTGGCAGCCTGCATAGCCATAGCTCCTGAAGTCTTTGAGTTAGGCGGCGATGGGCTAGCTCAGGTCACTGACGACAAGGACAGGGAAGCGGAGGAGGACTTGCTGTTTGAGGCAGCGGAGGGTTGCCCCGTGCAGGCGATCATACTGGAAGACGACAAAGGCAACCAGATATATCCTTAACCATTCGTTTATCAAGAGAATGTGCTGGGCAGAGGAGGTCAAGATGCCGAAAAACAACATGACGTTCAAGATCGGAGGGGAAGCCGGGCAAGGAGTGGAATCCAGCGGTGCCGGCTTTGCTCAAGCGATAGCCCGATGTGGTCTCTACGTGTTTGGCGTGCAAGACTACATGTCCCGCATCCGAGGCGGCCACAACTTTTACCAGATTCGGGCTAGCGAGAGTCCCCTGTATTCTCATACTGATGAGGTCCATCTGCTGATGGCCCTCCTTCCGGAGACCATCGAACGTCACGGACATGAGGTCGCGGGTGGAGGTGGAGTCATCTACGATGAGGGTATGCAGGTGGATGTGACGGACCTGGAAAGACGCGGCGTCAAAACCTTTCCTGTACCCCTGCTGAAAATCGCTGAGGAGGTTGGCAGTAAAGTCATGGCCAACACCGCCGCCATCGGCGTCGCTGTCGGTGTGACCGAGTGTCATTTTGACCGGATGGCCACCATTATCCGCGACAACTTTGCCAAAAAGGGCCAGAAGGTGGTGGATGCCAACCTGGAGGTGGGTCGAAGGGCTTATGACTTTGCCCGGGATCGCTACGCGGCCGACTTTGACTATAAAATGGAGCCGGTGGAAGCTCCACCGCGGATGGTGATCACTGGCAATCAAGCCATATCCCTGGGGGCCCTCTTGGGGGGCTGTCGTTTCATGTCGGCCTATCCCATGACGCCGGCCTCATCAATCCTCGAGTGGCTGGCGACCCACGCTTCCCGCTATGGCCTTGTGGTCAAGCACAGCGAGGACGAGATCGCCGCTCTCTGCATGGCCATCGGAGCCAGCCATGCTGGCGTGCGAGCCATGACCGCGACCTCTGGCGGCGGCTTCTCGCTGATGGTCGAGGCCTTGGGGCTGGCGGGGATGACGGAGACGCCGGTGGTCATCGTCGAGGGTCAACGCCCTGGTCCTTCGACGGGAATGCCAACCCGTACTGAGCAGGGAGACCTGCTCTTCGTCCTGCGTGCCTCTCAAGGGGAGTTCCCGCGCATCGTCCTGGCGCCGGGCACCGTGGAACAGTGCTTCCACGCTGGCTGGCGGGCCTTCAACCTGGCCGAGAAGTACCAGTGTCCGGTGATCATCCTCATTGACAACTTTTTGGCCAATTCCGTACGCTCTATCGAGAGGGCCGACTTTCACTTCGAGGCAGTGGAGGTAGACCGGGGCGAGTTTTTGACCTGGGAGGAATTGGACCAACTGACCGACAGCTACAAGCGCTACGCCATCACTGAGACGGGCATCTCGCCGCGAGCCCGGCCGGGTCATCCCAATGCCGTCTTTGTAGCTTGCAGCGACGAGCACACCGAGGACGGCCACTTTGCCGACGAGGACCCAGAGAACCGCGTCAGGATGGTCCAGAAGCGGTTGCGCCAGTTGGAGGTCGCCGTGGAGGAGATGCGCGCTCCTACGCTCTACGGTCCAAAGCAAGCTGACATCACCCTCATCGGCTGGGGATCAAGCTATGGCCCGGTGCGGGAAGCGGTGGACCGCTTGAACCAGGAGGGAGAGAAGGTCAACTTGCTGCACTTCACCGACATCTGGCCTTTCCCTGAGGATAAAGTCCGGCCTTTTCTTGAATCGGCCAAGCGCCTGGTGGCCGTAGAGGGCAATGCTACAGGGCAGTTTGCCCGCTTGCTCCGTGCCTACACGGGCGTGCAGGTTGACGACAAGATCCTCAGGTTTGACGGCCGACCTTTTTCGCCAGAGTACGTTCTGGATAGATTGCAATAGGAGGTGACGACAATGGTAGAACTGAAAGATTACGCCAGTCCGGTGCGGCCCACCTGGTGCCCGGGCTGTGGGGACTTTGGCGTTTTGAATGCTCTGAAACGGGCCTTGGTAGAAGTGGAACTGGCCCCTCACGAAGTGGTCATCTACACCGGCATCGGCTGTGGCAGCAAGCTCCCTGACTATATGCGGGTCAATGGGTTTACGTCCATCCATGGCCGACCCATACCCATCGCCCAGGGAGCCCACCTGGCCAACCATGGCCTGAAAGCTATCGTGGTCGCCGGGGATGGGGATACTTACGGTGAGGCGGGGAATCACTTGATCCACGCCTTGCGGCGCAACGCCGACATCACCATTATGGTTCAGAACAACCGCGTTTACGGTTTGACCAAGGGACAGTATTCGCCCACCAGCCCCAAGGGCTTCCCTACCAAAACCTCACCCCCACCTGAGGGGGCCATTGACCGACCGGTCAATCCCATCACCCTGGCCCTGGCTGCTGGAGCGACCTTTATCGGCCGTTCCTGGTCCGGTGATATGAAGCATCTGATTGATATGATGGTGAGGGCTATCCGCCACAAGGGCGCTGCCTTACTGGATATATTCCAGCCTTGCGTTACCTTCAACCGCAACTATTCCTACGATTACTATCGGCCACGGGTCTACAAAGCGGAAGAGGAAGGTTACGATCCTGGCCATCGCGAGGCCGCCTGGGAGAAGGCTCACGAGTGGGGTGACCGCATCCCTATCGGGGTGATCTACCAGGTAGAGGGTCAACCCACATACGAGGATCAGGTGCCGACTTTGAAAGCCGGGCCCCTGGTCGAGCAGGAGTTCAGGGCCTGGACAGAGGAGGAGTACAAGGCTTTGGAGGCAGAATTCATCTAATCGCTTAGCCAAGGGGGTGGGCTATGCCGTGCCCAAAATGGGGTTGATCACAATGACTGAAGTCATCGCGGCCGAGGTCAAAGGCACCGGCGTCACTGCCAACGTGATCCTGCCCAGCGTCATAGATACCCCGGCCCGTCGGGCCAGCATGCCCAAGGCCGATCCGAGCAAGTGGGTGCCGCCGGAGCGCATTGCCGCAACGATGCGNNCGAAGCGGTCTGGCAGCGGACTGAGCTGAGGCTGGGGAAAGGCGTCTAAGGCATTGACGACTTACAGGCGTGCGTTTGCATGGTCTGACAGATGTGGGCTATGTAAATACCTATCATCACATGAGAAAGGAGTTAAGAAATGGCACGTTACAGTGTTAAAACCAAACTGAGTCCAGAGGATGCCATCAAGAAGGCTAAAGCTTACTTCGGTGAAGGAGGCTTGGGGCTTGAGATGAGTGAGCAGAATCCCTGCTGCGTCTACTTCGAAGGAGGCGGGGGACATGTCACAGTAACCGTTGGTGCAGTAGAAGGAAAGAAAGAAACGACGGCGACATTGGAGACTCGCGAGTGGGACTACCAAGTCAAGCGCTTTATGCGGGAGATAGCCTGACCGCGAGGAACTGGAACGGCTGGCAGATACTCAACTTCATTCGCATAGGAGGAAGAAATGTTGCTAATTGGGGATAACCTTGGAACGGGGTCTCCTTTGGTCGAGACCGCTATGAAAAGCAAAGACAAAAGGGCCATTCAAGAACTGGCGGCCAAGCAGGTGGAGGCTGGAGCTGAGATGCTTAGCATTGACCTCGGGCCGGAAAAGAAAAAGGCCGCGCAACGGATGGAATGGCTGGTGGACACCGTGCAGGAAGCGGTGGACATCCCTCTCGCTTTGAGGAGCGCCGATCCAGCAGCCATCGAGGCTGGCCTGAAGAAGGCCAGACAGCAAGTGCTGGTCAATGCCACTTCACCGGCTGTCACAGGTTTCGGAGCTTTTATCGAGATAGCAGCCCAGTATGGGGCCAAGCTCGCCCTGGCTGCCTGTGCGGGTGGCGTCCCTACCAGCACCGAGGCGCGAATAGAGCTCATCATTGAGAACCTCGTGCCCCAGGCTTTGGAGGCTGGCATTCCTCTGAGGAACCTCTACATTGATCCCTTTGTCACTGCTTTGACCTGTGATCAGCCCCAAGCTCCTAACACGGTGAACACGTTGCGGCTTCTCAAAGTGGCAGCCGAGCGTGTACCCAACACTTTGGCCCACCTGGGAGACATATCCGATGGTGTCTCGGCCGATGTGCGAGGCCTGGTCAACCGCACCTATCTAGTCATGCTGATGGGCGCTGGCCTTGATGCCGTGGTGATGGATCCTTTGGACGCCGAGGCTCGGGCTTTTATGCGCATCGTCAAAGAGAGGGATGGACGCACTCCTCTCAGCCGTCTCCTGTTGCGGCTCCACGATGTCACGGCCGCCGAGGCAGAACTGGACATCTCCGCAGTGGACAAAGACGATCCCCGCCAGGTTGCTGTTTACAAGACAGTGCAAATCTTGACCAACCAGGTCGTTTATGCCGACTCGTACCTGGGCGCTTGAGCAAGTCAATCATTCGCTGGATCGGGTGCTTCCGGGCAGCGAGTGAAACCGACATGGATTCGCCTATGACCGATGGCCTGGATACGGTGGACGACGTACAGTGTGTGGTGGGATATAAACCGAAAACTTAAGGAGATGCTGGAGCTATGAGCGAGGAGATTACCATTCCCCCTGAGAAAGTGGATGCTCTCTACGAGCGGCTGGACCGGGAGGCGGAAGCGTCGGGCTATCACCTCCTCAACCCCGATCATGCCTTTACCTAGGATTTGGTAGAAGGGCTGCTGATTAACGAAGAACGGTACGGCTAATGGGCCTGCCCCTGCCGGCTGGCGGATGGGGACAAGCAGAAGGACTTGGACATCATCTACCCCTGCGATTACCGGGACCCCGATCTGCTGGACTGGAGAGCGTGCTACTGCGCTCTCTACGTCTCCGATGAGGTTCTGCGAGGTGAGCGAGAACTCCAGCCTGTCCCGGAGCGCCGTCCACCTGACGAAAGCCAGCGCCCCCAGAACCGCCCTGCCCGCGTACTGACCCAGCCTGGCGAGGAATCTGCCCTTCCCGTCTGGCGCTGCCGGGTCTGCGGCTACCTCTGCGCCCCGAGCGGCCGCCTGGTGTCTGCCCTATCTGTAAAGCCAAACAGGATCGCTTCGAGCGTTTCTGGTAAAGGCTGCACTGTGCTCTTGCACCGGAGGAAGGGAGAAGAAAGAGTTGGAGAGAGAAGGACCTTGCTATGGGAATCAAAGTAGCTGAGGATGTCTATTGGTTGGGAGCTATTGACAGGGACGTGAGGAACTTTCACGGCTATACCTACACTACCCATCGTGGCACCACTTACAACGCCTACCTGGTGCTCGACGAGAAGGTGGCGCTGGTGGATACCGTGGATGCCAGTTTCGGCCAGGAGATGCTGAAGCGGATCGGCAACCTGACCGACCCGACGCGGATCGACTATCTAGTTGCCAACCACGGAGAGATTGACCACTTGAGGTTTCGAATATCGTGAGCGATCTCAGAGAGAAGATCAAAGAACGTATATTGGAACAAAGCAAGATCACTTTTGCTGATTTCATGGAGGCGGCGCTTTATTATCCGGGCCTAGGCTACTACACTTCATCTATACAAAGGGTCGGGGCAGAGGGTGACTTCTTCACCAGCCCAGCCACCCAACCAGTGTTTGCCACTCTCATTTCCCTCCAACTGGAACAGATGTGGCATCTCCTGGGCTGTCCCGCCAACTTCACCCTTGTCGAAATGGGAGCAGGGAAGGGTCTTCTGGCTCGTGATATCCTGGGGTATCTTCCGCATCTCTCGCCGCGCTTCGCTCAGTCCATCGAGTACATCGCCATAGAAAGGGGCAGTGTCTCAGCTCTCCGAGGTACCTCGGGTTTCTCGGGCGCCTCCTCTGTCCAGGTCGCAAGGGCATTGCCACTTCGGGGAATCATCGGGTGCTTTCTGTCCAACGAACTCCTCGACACCTTCCCCACCCACAAGGTGATCATGCGCGATGGCCGCCTACAGGAGGTCTATGTTACCGTTGAAGACGACAACTTTGTCGAAGTCGTTGGTAATCCCTCCACCCCTTTGCTGGCAGAACAGTTGTCCCAGGAGGGGATAACGCTGCCTGAGGGGTACTGCACTGAGGTGAATCTCAACATCGCCCCCTGGATGGAGCAGGTCGCTGACAGCCTGGAGAAGGGGTTCGTCATCACCAACGACTATGGCTATCTGGCGAGCGAGCTCTATGCGTCCGAGAGACATCGGGGCACGCTTATGACCTATTACAGGCATACGTGCGCCAGCGATCCCTATGTCCGCACTGGCGATCAGGATATTACCACTCACGTTGACTTTACCGCCGCCATCCTATCTGGGGAAAGAAAAGGGCTGCGCTTTGTAGCGCTGCTCAGCCAGCGGGAGTTCCTGCTGAATCTGGGTCTTGACATCTTCATCGAAGCCCTCGCCGAAAAAGGACTAAGCAATCACGACTACATTGCGAATAGGTTCTCCATGCTCGAGCTGATTCGACCGGAGGGGATGGGGAATTTCAAGGTCCTCATTCAGAGCAAGGGTGTAACTGCTGCTCCGCTATACGGCACTACTCCTGATAACGAGGGGAAGAAGGCACTACAGACGAACAAAAAGGCCCTCGAGGTGCCCCTGCTGGAGAAAAATCATATGCCCCTGTTGCAAGCGAAATACCCTCATAGGGGTTTTGACCTTTGCCTTTGCCGTTTGCTTTCCAAGTGGTGGCCCTAACTGCCGATATTAGTGAGGCAGTCATTGACCATAACGACCCAAAAATCTTACGGAGAGAGGAGGTGAAGGGGATGGCCTACATGATCACCGAGGACTGTATCCTCTGTGGGGCCTGCGAGCCAGAGTGCCCAAATACAGCCATCAGCGAGGGAGAAGAAATCTTTGTCATCAACCCGGATCTGTGCACTGAGTGCGTAGGTTTCTACGAAGAGTCTCAATGTGCCTTGGTCTGCCCCGTGGACGCCTGTGTACCCGATCCTGATCATGAGGAGACCATGGAGGAGCTACACGCCAAGTACAAGAAGATCAATCCGGACCGCGAGCCTACGGGGAGGTGGTAACAATCAGGTGAGGGAGTATGAGATCTGGACAAGGTCTCCCCTTTCCTAACAAGGTTTTAGTAGAGGAGGGGCAAGAGCAGTTCGAAGATGGGCAACACTTTCTTTGAAGTCATCCCGACCGAGAGACTGGAGGTCATCGTTGGGCCGTAAGAGCTGGTCCTTCGACCTGCGCTATCTGCAGGGCCGGCCGCCCTGGGACACAGAAATGACCCCGCCGGAGGTGGTGGAACTGATCGAGGGCCTTCCCCCCGGCCGGGTGCTGGATCTGGGTTGCGGCACCGGCACCAACTGTATCTACCTGGCCCGCCACGGCTGGGAAGTGGTGGGCGTAGATTTCTCCGTCGTGGCGATCCGTCGGGCGCAGCGAAAGGCCCGTCAAGCCGGAGTGGACTGCCAGTTCTACCGGGGGGAGGTGACCGACTTGGCGTTCCTTGCACACCCATTCGACCTGGCGCTGGACATCGGTTGCCTGCACAGCCTGTCACCAGAGGGATGGGGGCGGTACGCCGCTGAGGTGGCCCGGCTGGTGCGGCCGGGCGGCCTCTACCTACTCTATGCCTTCACCCCCCGGCCAGACCGGCCCATACCCCGCGGGGTGACGCCAGAAGAGGTCCTCAGCCTGTTCACCCCCACCTTCGCCGTGGAGCGAGAGGAGAGAGGGGAGGACCCCTCTGGTCCGCGGTCGGCCTGGTACTGGCTGCGGAGGCTCTATCCGCCACCAGCCTGAAAAGGCATGTCCCCCCACATAGCATGCATCAGCCTGATGGCGGCCGATGCCTGCAACCTGGCCGGGTTGCAGTAAAGCCTGCCCGTCAGGTGTTGTCGTTCGTCCAAGGGGAGTGTAGCGTTCCCCTCCTTGGATCACCTACAGGATGCCAGAGATTCGAGAATTGTCAAGTGGGCGGTGGGCTGACCGCCCCCACATCTCATGATACCAGGAGGTTGAAAAATGGAAGCCTTGACGCAGATGAAATGTGTCCCCTGCCGTGGCGGCGAACCGACGGTCACAGACGCGGAGACTGCCGAACTCCTTCGGCAAGTGCCCAAATGGAAAATTGTGGAATGGGATAGCATCAAACGTCTGGAACGTGTCTTCGGATTTCCTGATTTTGCCCAGGCGTTGGCGTTTACGAACGAGGTGGGCGAAGTGGCGGAAGCCGAGGGGCATCACCCCGCGATCTTGACCGAATGGGGTAGAGTGACGGTTACGTGGTGGACGCACAAAATCAGGGGGTTGCATCGAAACGATTTTATCATGGCAGCGAAAACGGATACATTATATTCGCCAGACTAAGATTCAGATGAGAGGTGATGGAATCATGGCCGTACCAAAAAACATCAAAAAGATCTCTGACACAGTATGGGAAATCCCTACCACTTACAAAGAGGGCATGCGGGTTCCGGCACGCATTTACGCCACGGAGAAGTTGCTCCGAGAGATGGACGAGGGTGTGTTCGATCAGGTGACGAACATGGCCACGCTGCCCGGCATTCTCAAGTATGCTTATTGCATGCCCGATGGGCACTGGGGCTATGGCTTTCCCATCGGGGGCGTGGCAGCGATGGGCGCAGAAGCCGGAGTGATCTCACCTGGGGGGATTGGCTTTGACGTCAATTGTGGAATGCGGCTCGTCCTCACCAACCTCACTTACGACGAAGTAAAACCTCACCTGCGCCAGTTGGTGGACAGGCTCTTTGAGCGCGTCCCTGCGGGCGTGGGCAGTACTGGCTTTGTCAAGATTTCGCAGGACGAATTTCGCCAGGTCGTGCAGGAGGGCGCGCGCTGGTGCGTCCAAAATGGGTACGGTTGGCCGGAGGATCTGGAGCGCACGGAAGAGGGGGGTTGCATCGCGGGCGCCGACGTCTCCAAAATCAGCGATAGAGCCGTGAAACGTGGGTACAACCAGATCGGAACGCTCGGTTCGGGGAATCATTACCTGGAAATTCAAGTGGCGAAACCGGAGCATGTACTCGATGTTAAACTGGCCAAAGCCTTCGGCATCACCATTCCCAACCAGGTGGTGGTGATGTATCATTGCGGCAGCCGTGGATTTGGCCATCAGGTGGCCACAGACTATCTACAAGTCTTTCTCAAGGTCATGGAGAGCAAATATGGCATCAAGATCCTAGACCGTGAATTGGCGTGTGCACCTTTCCACTCGCCTGAAGGCCAGGACTACTACGCGGCCATGAAATGCGCCATCAACATGGCCTTTGCCAATCGGCAGGTCATCCTCCATCGCATCCGCGAGGTCTTCTCCAATGTCTTTCACAGGGATCCGGCTGATCTCGGCCTGCACCAGGTTTACGACGTTGCTCACAACACAGCCAAGTTGGAGAAGCATCAGATGGATGGTGAGATGCGCGACGTTTTAGTGCATCGCAAGGGTGCGACCCGGGCCTTTGGTCCTGGCATGGAGGGATTACCTGACGTTTACAAAGAGACGGGCCAACCAGTCATCATTGGTGGCAGTATGGAGACGGGATCGTACCTCCTGGCTGGCGTGGAAAGCGGTCATCAGACCTTTTACTCCACGGCTCACGGCAGCGGACGAACCATGAGCCGCCGAAAGGCGAAGAAAATGTTTCATGGCAAGAAACTGCAGCAGGAAATGGAAGCACGAGGCATTTATGTGCGCAGTGTGTCTTACTCTGGATTGGCTGAAGAAGC
>JABAOH010134646.1_pt3 | contig 12825 bp, 13 predicted proteins | sample 7062181 | NCBI WGS metagenome assembly JABAOH01 (sample SAMN14538630, study PRJNA623070) | marine sediment metagenome | biome: marine biome [ENVO:00000428]; feature: marine pelagic biome [ENVO:01000023]; material: deep marine sediment [ENVO:00002113]; isolation source: pool of 5 deep marine... | reverse complement strand
ACACGAGAACGAGCTTGACCAGCATGAACATGACCGGTCGCTCGCTGACCAGGTCTCGGAGCAGGGCGTTCGCCTCTTCCGCCAGTCCGAGGCGGACCCACCAGAGGGTGAAGACGGCGTCGAGAAGATTGAGCACGACGACGGACTTGACGATGCCCTGCAGCCAGCCGAAGTGCTGGGGGGTGCCAATGCTCAGCGGAATGAGCTTGAGGACCGCTGGCCTACGTCTGAGGTTCCACAGCGCCATCATCAGTCTGCAAGGCTCGAGCTTCTGTCTGTTGCCAGGACTGGGAAACGCTGGTTGCACGTTTCGATCCTGTTGGTCGCGAGTCTGCTAACCTATGTGACGACAGACACTTAGACTGCCAACGCTCGGGGCCGGGCGTGGTCGCGGACGCAACGGTGTTGCGAGGCGCCGTCGCTTTTTTTCGACGCCGCTGGCGTGCCGGGTCCGCGGGTCAAGGGCCGTTGACGTCCCGGTCCCGCGCGCGCCAACTTGCCTCGTCCCAAACGTCCTGGAACCAGAAAGCGTCAGTGCTCCATCTCACCAACGGCGATCACGCGGCCACACGCATCGCGGCGGCGGGCATCGACGGCGAAATCGTCTGCTGGAACGACGTATTGCATGAAGGGCCCGTGCCAGCCGGTCTCGATCTGGACGAGCTGCGACTTGTGCGGGCGCGTTTCATCGCCGACCAGGGCTGGGGTGGGTTCGATCAGGTGCTGGCGGAGCTGACCGACCGCGATTCAGCGCTTCGAGGTTATCGACGACATGACGAGGTGGTTCTCTGGTTCGAGCACGACCTCTACGACCAGCTCCAGCAGCTGCAGATCCTCGACTGGTTGTCGAGTCGGCAGTCCGAGGCGCACCGCGTCAGCTTGGTCTCCGCCAGCGACTACCTGGGCCCGATGGAGGCGGCTCGGCTGCGAGAGCTTTTTGCGGGGCGCCGGCCGGTGACCGAGCGGCAGCTCGAGATCGCGAGACGGGCCTGGGCCGCGTTTCGTGCCCCCGAGCCCACGGCGATCGAGCGGCTTTTGGGCGGCGACCTCGTGCCGCTCCCGTTCTTGGAGCCGGCCCTCCGCAGGCACCTGGAAGAGTTCCCGGACACGCGGTCCGGCCTCTCCCGCTCCGAGCGCCAGGCGCTGGAAGCCTTCAGCGGCGGCGCGCGCAGTCTGGCGGAGGCGTTCCGCGCGGCTCACCATGAACGCGAGGATCCCGTGTTCCTCGGCGATACGGTGTTCTTGTCTTACCTGATGCGGCTGAGCCGCGGTGGGGAGCCGTTGGTCGCGCTGGAAGAGGGAGGGCCCCTGGCGGCTCTTGCCGCCGCTTCGGATCGGAAGACCGTTTGGGCTCGACGGGTCGTCCTTACCGAAGCGGGCCGCGCGGTGCTATCGGGGCGGCGCGATTGGCTCGATTTGCAACCGATCGATCGGTGGCTGGGTGGTTCGCACTTGCTTTCTGGAGGGCCGATTTGGCGCTGGAACGCGGCGCGTCGCCGCCTCGAGCTCCAGGCGTCGTGAGGCGATGACGCGCGCCGGTTCGCCGCTTCCGGCCTCTTGGCGCTGGCGGCTCAACGGCACCATCTTTTTCTGGCGCGAATCGCGAAGTGTTCGATATCTGGAGGAGCCCATCGTGCGATACACGTTGGACGCCGTTCTTGTCCTCGGCGTTGCGGTCACCGCCGGCGCGCGGATCTTTAAGCCCGAGGAGTAAGGTGAAGATCGAAGAAGAGCCGCGGGTCGGTTCCGGCGGCAAGCCCGAGCCCCACCCTGCCGAGAGAACGGTTCGGGAGCTGACGATTCTCAAGATCGTCTTTCTGGTGGAGTTCGTCGCCCTGCTCATCGGCTTGGCGATGCCCATCACCCCCAGCAAGACCGGGGGAGACTTCAGCTTCGCCGACTGGTTCTTCGAGGATCCTTCCTATCTGCAGGAGGTTCTCGTCTACTTCGTGATGACCAACTTGCTCATCGGGATCCTCGGACTCGTCGCGTTCGTGATCTATCGGGTGGAGAATCGGCGCCGCGGGGTTCGCTCCTGATGGCTGCCGGTGTGGCGCACGGTCGCCCGCCCGCGCGCCAGCGCGGCGTACAACCGCTGTAGGAACCGATACAATTCGGCGCTCTGCGCGGGCGGCTCGGCGCGAACTCCAGAGCATCAGTCGCACGGCGCTGGAGGTCGAGTCGGCGGCGGCCTAGCTTCGAGAGGTCCGAACCGCTCGTGCGGATTGATGTCAGGGATCTTTCGGCGTGTAGAGGAGGAGGTGTGAAGAAGAAAGTCGAGTGGGTGCTGGCGACGGGTGCTCTGCTCGCCCTCGGGACAGCGCCGGACGCATGGGGGCAGCAGGTCGAGATCGGGTCGGATCCCGCTGAGGAATCGATCATCGAGGCGTGTGCCGGTGCCGAGCATCGCCAATTCGATTTCTGGGTCGGCGAGTGGGAAGTGACCGACGCGAAAGGCCAGATCGCGGGGACGAACGAGATCGCGCGGGTCGCAAACGGTTGCGGGCTGAGCGAGTACTGGCGGGGTGCCGCAGGGAGAAACGGGACAAGCCTGAACTGGTACGATCCCTCGAGCGGCGAATGGCACCAGCTCTGGGTGGGTCTCGGTTTGTACCTTCACCTCAAAGGAGGACTCGAGGGCGAGCGGATGGTGCTCTCGGGGGAGCGGGAAACCGCGAAGGGGACGGTCATCGACCGGATCAGCTGGACCCCGCTGGAAGACGACCGGGTCCGCCAGCTCTGGGAGGTTTCGCCGGACGGTGGGGTCAGCTGGCAGGTCGTCTTCGACGGGATGTATCGGCGGCGCTGAGAGGGCGTCCTGCGGATACCGCAATCAGACGGCCCTTCTATATTTAGCGGACAGAAGATTCACGTAGACGGATCATCTGGACCGTCCGAGCCGTGGCGATTCTCTCCGGCACGGTTGCGCGCGCGGCTCGGTACAAACGATGGGGAGCAGAGTGGAAAAAGGGGTCGACGCGACACGTAAGGTCACAGTGACTTGCCAGTTCTGCCTGACGCTGAACCGGGTGGACATCGGCAAGGTCAATCATAGTCCCAAGTGCGGCAGTTGTGGCAAGCCGATACTGCTGGATCGGCCGATCAAGGTGACGGACGACGATTTTCGCCACGTCATCGGCCAGTCCGAGATCCCTGTGATGGTCGACTTCTTTGCCGATTGGTGTGGGCCGTGCAAGATCATGGCTCCGATTCTGGACGAGTTCGCTCACCAGCACATCGGAGAGATCCTGGTGGCCAAGCTGGACACCGACCGGAACCCGTCGACGGCTGAGAAATACGGGATCCGCGGCATCCCGACGATGATCGTGTTCAAGGGCGGCGTCGAGATCGCGCGGCGCACGGGAGCCGTCCCACGCGACGAGCTAGAGAAGCTCCTCGCCGCGGCCTGAATCGAATCAGCCTCAAGGCAAGATCCGGTTGAGCTGGATGGCTTTCACACTTTTGGCTCGGCCGATCATCTTCTTGTCTTCAACGATCGGAAAGCGCGAGACCTTATCGATGAGCCGTGCTTCGAAGCTCGGATCTCTTGTGTTGCTGCTGTTGTTTCCGCTCTCCGCACGGCCCTTCTTTGCCCAGCAGGGGACAACCGGATCCGATTCGATACGTCAAGCGCTGGTCGATGCGATCTTCATGAGCGTCGACGCACCGGAATCGCCGGGGTGCGCCGTGTCGGTGATGCGTGAGGGCGAGATCGTCTACGAGCGTGGCTACGGGGCGGCCAACCTCGAATACGGAATCGGGATCACGCCGAGCTCGATCTTTCACGTTGCCTCTGTATCGAAGCAGTTCACGGCAATGGCGGTCGCGCTCCTCGCTTCGGAGGGGNNGCTTCGGAAGGGAGGCTGTCTTGGGACGACGACATCAGGGCTTACGTGCCAGAGGTGCCTGATTTCGGCGTGCCGATTACGCTTCGACACCTGGCCCACCACACGAGCGGATTACGGGACCAGTGGGAACTCCTGATCGTGGCGGGCTGGCGCTGGGAAGCCGATGTGGTGCGGCAGGAGGACGTGCTCGATATCACGTCGCGGCAGCGTGCGCTGAACTTCATGCCCGGCGAGGAGTTTCTGTACAGCAACACCGGCTATACACTGCTCGCGGCGGTGGTCGAGCGGGTCACGGGAAAGACGCTACGAGAGTTCGCGGCCGAGAGGATCTTCGAGCCGTTGGGAATGGTCGACACACATTTTCACGACGACCACCAGATGATCGTAAAGAACCGCGCCTACGCGTACGCTCCAGACGCGGGGCGTGGTCTTAAGATCAGTATCCCCGATTTCGCCATCGTGGGCGCATCGAGCCTGTTTACGACGGTACGGGATTTGGCGCGCTGGGACCGCAACTTTTACACGGGCGTCGTCGGCGGCCCGGCGGTGCTTAGCGATATGGAGACGAGGGGGACGCTCAACAGCGGGGAGTCGATCGATTACGCTCTCGGCCTCAGTCACGGGATGTATCGCGGGTTGCGGACCGTCGGACACGGAGGCGCCGACGCGGGCTATCGCAGCAGCTTCCTGCGCTTTCCCGAGCAGAGCTTTTCGGTAGCGGTGCTCTGTAACTACCCCGCCAGCGCTCCCTGGCGCAAGGCGCAGGAGATCGCCGACGTTTTCCTCGCCGATGACATGGCGGCGCCGGCACGGGAGAGCGAGTCAAAGCCCCAGGCCAAGCCGAGCCAGGCGGAGCTTCGCCGGTACCCGGGTTACTACATCGCGTCGCACACCGATATGCCGATTCACGTCCGCGAGCGTGTCGGTCGCTTGTTCATGGGCCGGTTCGAAGCGCAGGAACTAGCTCCGCTGGGTGAGGGGCGATTTCGTGAAGGGGGCGGCGATCGAGTCGTTCGGTTCGAGGAAAGAGGATCGCCGGGCGTGATGAGATTGCGCGTGCCGGAAGGGTCCGCGACATACTACACGAGGGCCGAGCCGCCGGACGTGTCGGAGGCGGCGCTCGAGAATTACGTCGGAGACTATCATAGTGTGGAGCTGGGGGCCGACTATTCGGTTCGCCGCGAGGGCGCGGGCCTCGCGCTGTGGAATCGCAAGCACGGCCTTATGCCCCTCAGCGCAACGCACCGAGATGGGTTCTCGACTGAGTTCTACGCGCTCACCTTCAGCCGCGGTGTGGAGGGGCGGGTGGAGGGTTTCACCCTTAGCAGCCCGCGCGTACGCAAAGTTCGTTTCCTCCGAACGAATTGAGTGGTGGAGATGCCCGTCCCGCCGCGCGCCGCGCAGTTGATCGAGCACCTCGACCTTCGGCCACACCCGGAGGGCGGATACTATCGCGAGGTGCTGCGCTCCACGGCGTTGGTGGTGCCCGGCGACGGTCGTGATGTACGCCCGGCGGCGACGACGATCTATTTCTTGCTCACGGCGGAACGGCCGAGCCGTCTGCACCAGGTGCGCTCGGATGAGGTGTGGCACTTTTACGAGGGCGATCCACTGGAACTGATCTGGCTGGATCGCGCTGAACTCGACTGCCATCGTGTGATGTTGGGCCCGGCGGCTGAAGACCGGCGGCCGGTTGCCGTGGTGCCCGCCGGGTCCTGGCAAGCCGCTCGGACCAGCGGAGCGTACACGCTCGCCGGGTGCACGGTGTGCCCCGGGTTCGAGTTCGAAGATTTCCGCCTGCTGGCCGAGGTGCCCGACGAGGCGGCCAGGTTGCTCGAGCGCCATCCCGATCTCAAGGCCTTCATGTGAGCCGCTACCCGCCCCTCTACGTGCCGCCGCCCGGAGTCCCGGCGCGTCGGTTTCCATTCCGACCTGAAGAGCATCGATGAGCTTGCCTCGACGCACTGATGGAGTTCGGCCGGTCGGCGCGACGTTGCTTGAAACGGCGGACCGGGCACCCGGTTGGCGGCGGTATGCTCCAGCGCTGATCACGTTCGCGCTTGGCCTGGCGGTTTCATTCGCTGCGTTTCTCGCGTTGTCCGGACGCCATCTCGAGCGGCAACGGCTGGCCTTCGAGAGACGGGTCACCGAGATCGTGGGCGCCCTGGAAGTTGGTCTGGAGGTGCCCGTCGAGGTGCTTCGGTCGTTGCCGGCGCTTTTCGAAGCGTCGGAGGAGGTGTCGCGGCAGGAGTTTCGCGCATTCACGGCGGGAGCCCTGGAGCGGTATCCAGGGATCTACGCGCTCGAGTGGCTCCCGTTAGTGTCCGCCACCGAACGAGATGCTTATGAAGCGGCGGCGCGTGCCGATGGTCTGACGGGCTTCGAGTTCAAAGAAGACCTCGGTGATGGCCGGCTGGTGAGGGCGGCCGACAGGCCCGTCTACCTTCCGATCTACTACATGGAGCCGCCGAACGATATCGCGCTCGGCTTCGATGTGGCGTCGGAACCGGAGCGGCTGGCCCCAGCCGAGCGTGCGGCGCTGAGCGGCGAGACGGTGGCGTCGCCACGCATCCGGTTGGTCGAAGATGACCCGAGCATCTTTTCGATCGCCGTCTTCCATCCGGTGTATCGGCGCAGCGCCCCGCTCGATCAGCCCGAGGGTCGCCGCACGGCTCTGCGGGGGGTGGCCGCCGAGGTGTTTCGCGTCGCCCCGATGGTGGAAAGGGCCTTGCGGACGATCGATACCACGGGCGTCGCGCTGGTACTGCTCGACGATTCGGCGCCCGACGGCATGCAGACCCTCTTCGAGAGTCATCGGGAAACGTCGGTCAATCGGGTGGGCGGTGATGTTCTCCGTCATGAGCGGCAGTTTGATTTTGCCGATCGGCGCTGGGCCGTCACCGCGAACACGCATCCGGGTTTCGTGGGCCGCGGAGTCACGGCTTGGGCGGTCCTGGCCGTGGGGTCGCTGCTCAGCCTGCTCCTCGCTTCCGGACTGGCAGTCTCGCGAGTGATCAGCCGCCTTCACAGACAGATGGAAGCGGCGCTCAAGCTCGGCCAATACACGTTGACCGAAAAGCTGGGCGAGGGCGCGATGGGAGTCGTGTACAAGGCGCGTCATGCCATGTTGCGGCGTCCCACCGCCATCAAGCTCTTGCCGCGTGGGGTAGGCGGCGAGGAGCGCTTTGCGCGCTTCGAGCGTGAGGTCCAGATGACCAGCCAGCTGACGCACCCCAACACCGTCGTGATCTACGACTACGGCCGGACGGATGGTGGCGTGCTCTACTACGCCATGGAGTTCATCGACGGCATCACACTCGACACACTCGTCACAACCTACGGTCCGCTGCCCGCCGGAAGAGTGGTGTGGCTGTTGCGGCAGGCGTGTGGAGCCCTGTCCGAGGCTCACGAGGCTGGACTGATTCACCGAGACATTAAGCCCGGGAACTTGATGGTCTGTCTTCAGGGCGGAACCGTGGATTTCGTCAAGGTCCTGGACTTTGGACTCGTGAAAGAGCGTGGCGACGCAGGTGCCGAGCTTTCACAACCGGGCACGGTGATGGGTACTCCGTTGTACATGTCGCCCGAGGCGATACGCTCGCCCGACAGCGTCGATGCCCGCTCCGACCTCTACTCCCTGGGTGCCGTCGGATACTTTCTGTTGACCGGCGGCCCCGTATTCGAATCCGACAACGTGGTCGACATCTGCCGACAGCACCTTTACGATGAGCCCGTGCCGCCTTCACAACGCGCCGAGCTCCCCGTGCCGGACTCGCTGGAAGCGGTGATCCTACGCTGCTTGCGCAAAGATCCCGCGCAGCGCTTCCAGTCCGCGCGCCGTCTGGCGGAAGCGCTCGAAGCGTGCGATGTGCCTGCCTGGACGCAAGCCGAGGCGCGTCGCTGGTGGGAGCTGCACGAGCCCGGCCGGCTGCGTGAGGCGCTGCCCGCACTCGACGAAACGAGCTGATCCTATGTGTCGGCGTCTTCTGTTCAGCGGCCTCGCTATCGCGGCGATCGGGTGGCCGTCTCGTCTCGAGGCGCAGCTGCCGCCGGCAGTGGCGCCGCCACCGGCGTCGAGTCACGCCGAGCCGCAGCTTGGCGATCGGCCGCCCCAGAACCGTGTGACGGCCACGTACAGTTTCTATGACTTCGATGTCGACTTCGATCCCTGGCACCTCGTGTCGGCGTGGTACGAGCGGAGGGGCGGGTCGGGTTCGCTGATCGGTCGGATCAACTACGCGTACCGCTTCGATGAATCGGCCGTTCAGTTCGAGGCGGAGTCGTGGCCGATATTCTCACGCCGATACTACGCGTACCTGAACGCCGGCTACTCGCCATCCGTCTCGTTTCCCGAATGGCGCTTCGGCGGCGAACTGTACGCCAACATCCCCGGGGCGTGGGAAGCGTCGGGTGGGTTTCGGCTGCTGCTGTTTGAGGGTGAAGAGGTACCGATGCTGGCCGGCTCGCTCGGCAAATACTACGGAAACTACTGGACGTCGCTGCGCCCTTTCCTCGTCTTCGAAGACGGCGGTGATCTGAGCCTCACGCTGGTGCTGGTCACGCGGCGCTATTTCATCGATGCCGACAACTATATCTCGTTTCTCGTCGCCTACGGTGAGGGGCCCAGCGAGGGCGTGACCGACGCCGAGTTGAACCGACGGGACAATCTGCAGCTGGAGTTTGGGGGAGAGCACCCACTGGGCTCGGCGGCCAGCTGGAGCTGGACGGCGTCGTTCGAGCGTACGGAGCTGCCGGCAGACCGGGTACGCTACCGCTTCGGTATCGGCGTGGGGATCGAGCGTCGATTCTGATGCCGGTCGATGTCAGACGGCGGGGTCCTCGCTTCCTCCTTCGGGCTTGCTGGCGCTAGTCTACTCGGCCGCGAACCCCTTCCTCTCCAGCGCACCCCAACCCTTCTTGCCCCGCAGCACCGACCACATCCCCTGGATGCGCCAGACGGAGTTGAGCTGGCGGTAGCCGAAGTTTTCCAGAAACGCGAGCCAAAAGAGCCGCCCCAGGTCGCCCGTTCGGTGGTACCGCCGGAAGGTCAGCTCTTCCAGTCCGATCGCCGCCACGGAGAGCGCGATGCCGAAGGCGATGGCCAGAGCGAGGAAGGCGAGAACGTAGGGGAGCGGGGCGAGCCCGAGCGCGATCGTGACGACGAAGGCGGCGTATCCAACAACCTCGATCACGGGCCCCAGCATCTCCAGGAAAAAGAAGTAGGGAAACGAGAGCAGTCCCACCGCTCCGTAGCGCGGGTTCAGCAGCATCCGGCGGTGCCGCGTTAGCGTTTCAACCAGGCCCCGCTGCCAGCGGTCTCGCTGGCGGGACAACCCTCTCAGGTCTTCCGGGCATTCGGTCCAGGCGACGGGGTCGGCGATGTAGACGATGCGATAGGGCGATTTTCTTTGGCGACAGTGGCGGTGGAGCCGCACGGTCAGCTCCATGTCTTCACCGATGGTGTCGGTGGCGAAACCGCCGGCGTCGACGACCATCGCGCGACGGAACAGGCCGAAGGCCCCCGAGATGATCAGCGTCGCGTTGAGCTCCGCCCAGCCGACGCGCCCCGCGTGAAACGCGCGCAGGTACTCGAGCACCTGGAATCGGGCCAGGAGGTTGCCCGGCATGCGCACATCTTGGACGCGGCCGTGACGAACTGTGGTGCCGTTCACGATGCGAATGATGCCGCCAGCGGCTATGGTGCGGGCGTCCTCCAGAAACGGCCGGCTCACGCGCATCAGCGCCTCCGGCTCGAGCAGGCTATCCGAGTCGATGACGCAGAAAAGCGGCGTGCGGACGATGTTGAGCCCGGCGTTGATCGCATCGGCCTTTCGCCCGTTCTCTTTGTCCACGACCCAGAGGTTGGGGTGTCGCGTGCTTCGGTACGTGCCGCGCACCTGCGCGGTCGGGATGTTGGCCGATGGAAATCGGGCGGCGGGTCTCAGTTCAAACGCGCGGATCAAGCGCTGGAGCGTCTCGTCCGTCGAGCCGTCATTGACGATGATCACCTCGTAGTCAGGGTACTCCAGCGTCAACAGGCCCCGCGCGACCTCCTCGATCGTGGCTTGCTCGTTGTAAGCTGGCGCGACGATCGTCACCGGCAACGCGGCGCCCGATCGAATCAATTCGTCGACATCCACCGTCTTCAGCCGAAGCGAATAGCGACGCAAGGACCGGAAGGCGGTCACGCTGGTGAACAGGTACGTCGTATTCAAGACGACGAAATAGCCAAGCACCAGCAGGTTGACGCTGACGAGCAGGGTCCAGCCGATCTCACGCATCACCGCTCCTCTTCCCAGAGCACTTCGCGGGCGGCAATCGCCCGCGGATGGTCGCTGGCTTCGAGGGTGGCGAGCAGGTCAGTCCGGCCCAGGGCCCTGATGCCCTGGGCGGCGTGGATGGCTACCCAGTTCGACTCGTCGTCCAGGGCCGAGCGGACTCGCGAGACGTCCTCGGACGTCCCCAGCCGTGCGAGGGTCCTCACAGCCTGGGCACGGACAACGGGGTTGGGTGACGTGACGAGAGAGCGGACGACCGCGAGTTGATCGTGCCCGCCCACCTTTTCCAGGAGACTCAAAGAGGCGACGACCAGGTCGACATGGCTCTCGCTCTCAAGGATTCGCGATGCGACGTCGGCCGCGCGCGCGTCGTTGAGGTTGGCCAAAGTGGTCGCCAGCACGGCACGTACCCGCGCGGGACGCCCCGGATCGGCGTAGGCGGCGCGCAACGCTTCGAGCGATTCGCTTCCCATGTTGGCGAGCATCGCGGCGAGATAACGCCTGCTCCAGAACTCGAAGCGCTCCAGGGCGCGGAGGAGCTTGTCCGCGTAGGCCACGTCGTATTGTCGTGCCAGTGCCTGAAACGCGTTCATCGCCACGAGCGGCGACGGGTCGGCCAGTGCTCGGAGAAACTCGGCGCTGTAACGCTCAGCGCTCAGGTCGCGGAGTGTCCGCAAGGCGTAAGCACGCTTTTCGGGACTGCGGCTCGCCAGTTCAGCGACGACGCCGTCCAGGTAGGGCGCGGCCAGGCGTGCGACCGCTTCTCGCTCGACACCGCGGAGCTGACGAGCGTAGCGAAGGAGAAAGTCGGCGACGTACCGCGCATCCTTTCTCTTGACTTTTCGGTGAAAGTCAGATTCGTCGGCGTCACCGGCGATCACGGCCAGCACGACGGGCTCCCACTCGACCTCGAGGCGCTGCCAACGTTCAGTCAGGCGTATGTTGCGCACGCGAAGCCAGGCCGCCACCAGGGTAAAGGCCATCGCGCAGGCAAGCAGTATGAGTACCGCAACGCTTACGATGTGGAGGGAACGATCGGACAGCGGCAGGCTGAACGCTGGATCCATCAGGACCGTGCCGCGGCCCGGCTCAGAAGCCGGCGCACGCGAGCGATGAGTTCGGTGGGAGAAAACGGTTTCACGATGTAGTCATCCGCGCCGAGCTCGAGGCCACGCACCACATCTCTTTCGCTGCCGAGCGAGGTGAGCATGGCGATCGGCAGCCGGGCGTAACGCGGCATCTCGCGGAGTCGCTCCAGCAAGACCAATCCATCGATCCCGGGCATGTTGACGTCGAGGACGGCGATGTCGATGGAGGTCTGTTGCGCCTTGAGCAGAGCGTCGTGGCCATCGCCGCAGTGGATCACCTTGAACCCGGGCTCCCGCGCCAGCCGATACACGAGCAGCTTGGCGGCGACTTCGTCGTCCTCCGCCACCAGTATCGTGACGTCCCGCGGTCCTGCCGCGTCCGGGTCGGTCTGGATTTCGCCCCCGGGTGTGCCGCGGGCCAGATACAACAGTCGACCCGCCGCGTCGATTGCATCATCCAGATCCGCGTTCGGCTCCACCGCCACCAGTCCCGCCACGAAGTCGAGTCCCGCCTCGGAGGTGACGGCCGCGCGCGCGGCTTCCAGTAATTGCGCCGCATCGTCGGTCGCCACACCCGGAAAGAGGACGGCCAGTTCGTCCGTGGCCCAGCGGGCCACCACCGATTCGGGCCCGGCGGACTCGGCGATGGCAACCGCTACCAGCGCCAGGGGGTCACCGCGTCGGGCGTCGGGCTCACGGTCCGTGTCCGGCGCCGTCTGGGCGGCCGCGACGAGAGCCAGCGAGCGGACGCCTCCCTCATGGCTGCGAAAGGCGTTTACCAGAGTGCTGCGGCCGGCTTCTGGGGCTGCTGCCCTCTCAGCGATGAGCCGCATCAGACGCTCGGGCTCGACCGGTTTCGGCAAGAATTCTTCGGCGCCGAGGGCGAGGCACTCGGCGCGGACATGGGGATCGGAACGTGCTGAGGCGACGTAGATCGGTATCGAGGCGCTCGCCGGATTCTCCTTGAAACGGAGCAGGAGATTGCGCCCATCCGCGTCCGGCAACACGAGGTCCAGCACCACCGCCGAAACAGAGCGCGCCGCGAGCACCTTCAGCGCTTCTTCACCCGTGCCTGCAACCTCTACATCCCAACCCTTCTGCGCGAGCGCGTGTCCCAGCAACTTGGCCGGCAGGGGATCGTCCTCGACGATGAGCACGGTGCCGCGGGGTGCCGTCGCCTCCTCGACCGCCCCTCGCAGGCAGACGACGAGTTCCTGAAACGCCGGGTGGAACTCGCCCTCTGACGAGGTGCTGAGACGTCGGGCGGCCGCGGCGAGGCGAGCGCGCCCGGACTTCTTCGCCAGGCGGGCCACAGTTTTGGCGACTCGGCGGGCCGCTCCGATGGCCTCGTCCGGCTGTCGCTCGAATAATGCGGTGACGGATTCCAGGGCGTCGAGATGACGGCGGAGCTCCTCCGCTTTCGCCCCGGTCTTTCCGACCATCAATCACTCACCTGCGGTCTGATACGCTCAGCATCACCCCGTGCCGGCGTGTTACGGCAACTCGAGGGTCGAAAAGAGGGCAGGGTCCAACACTTAAGCATACACTTAAGTTCGGTCGGCGGCCAGCTAGTTCGAGTTCAAGCGGGCCGACTGTGGTCCTCTACCCGCT
>JABAOH010150871.1_pt1 | contig 12826 bp, 6 predicted proteins | sample 7062181 | NCBI WGS metagenome assembly JABAOH01 (sample SAMN14538630, study PRJNA623070) | marine sediment metagenome | biome: marine biome [ENVO:00000428]; feature: marine pelagic biome [ENVO:01000023]; material: deep marine sediment [ENVO:00002113]; isolation source: pool of 5 deep marine... | reverse complement strand
CCCGGAAGCGAGTGAGGTGCTCGACGAGCTCGGGTACAAGCTGCTGACCAAGCCGGGTGAGGAAGAAGGCACGCTGGTGACCGACGCCGAGGCCGTCGAACCGGCGACGTTCAGGGTCGCCTCGATCCAGGCGCGTGAGAAGAAGAAGAATCCGTTCCCCCCGTTCATCACGTCGAAGCTCCAGCAGGACGCCTCACGGCAACTCGGATTCACCGTCAAGAAGACGATGCGCGTGGCCCAAGGCCTCTACGAGGGCCGCGAGATCGGCGACGCCGGAACGGTCGGTTTGATCACTTACATGCGGACGGACTCGACGCGAGTTGCCGACGAGGCCATCGCCGCGGCGCGCGACTTCATCGGCGCCACCTACGGCAAAGAGGCGCTGCCGGCGACGGCCCGAATCTACAAGGTCTCGAAGCAGGCACAGGAGGCCCACGAAGCGATCCGGCCGACGTCGATGGATTTCACCCCCGAGCGGGTCAAGCCGCACCTCGGCCGCGACGAGTTCCGGTTGTACACGTTGATCTGGAACCGCTTCATCGCGTCGCAAATGGAGGCAGCGCTCTTCGACGTCACGCGTGTCGACATCGATGCCGGCCGTTACACCTTCCGCGCCAACGGCTCGGTGCTCAAGTCGCCCGGCTGGCTGGCGATCTATCACGTGGGCAAGGCCGAGGATCCGCGCGATCGCGAGGAAGACGACAACGACAGCGAGGATCGGCGGCTGCCGAAGCTCAGCGAGGGCGAAGTCCTGAAGCCCGAAGAGTTGCTGCCCAAGCAACACTTTACCCAGCCGCCGCCGCGCTTCTCCGAGGCCACCCTGGTCAAGGAGCTCGAGGAGAACGGCATCGGCCGTCCGTCGACCTACGCGACGATCCTGTCGACGATCATGGACCGCGACTACGTCGTCAAGGACAACCGGCGGTTCTCGCCGACGGAGCTGGGCTTCCTGGTCAACGACCTGATGGTCGCCTCGTTCGGCGACATCGTCGACGTCGGCTACACCGCCCGGATGGAAGAGGAGCTGGACCAGATCGAGGAGGGCGACCTCGACTGGATCGACGCGCTGCGCGAGTTCCAGGACAAGTTCACCAAGGATCTCGAGCGCGCCAAGGTCGAGATGCGCGACGTCAAGCGCGAGGCGATCCCGACCGACCAGACCTGCGACAAGTGCGGCAAGCCGATGGTGCTCAAGTGGGGCCGCTTCGGCCAGTTCCTGGCCTGCTCCGGCTATCCCGACTGCAAGAACACCCGCGATCTCGCAGCCGACGTAGAGATCGAGGCCACCAACGGCAAGGGTGCGCGGGCTGCGGCCAAGACGGCCAAGGTCAACGCGGCGCCGAGCCAGGTCGAGATCGAGGCCGATCCCTGCGAGAAGTGCGGCGAGGCGATGGTGCTGCGACGCGGCCGCTACGGCCCGTTCCTAGCCTGCTCGTCCTACCCGGACTGCAAGAACACGCGCAAGGTCACGCTGAACAAGGACGGCAAGGCGGAGGCCAAGGCCGACCGGCTGCTCGACGAGGAATGCCCCAAGTGCGGCTCCAAGCTGGCCGTCAAGCAGGGCCGCTACGGCGAGTTCACCGCCTGCTCCAGCTACCCCAAGTGCCGCTTCGTCAAGATGAAGGAGACCGGGGTCAACTGTCCCGAGTGCGCCGACGGCCAGGTCGTCGAGCGGCGCAGCAAGCGCGGCAAGCTGTTCTACGGATGCAGCGCGTTCCCCGATTGCAGCTTCGTGACGTGGAAGAAGCCGGTCGACAAGGAGTGCCCCGAGTGCGGCGCCAGCTACCTGGTCGAACGGATGACCAAGAAGGCGGGGCATCAGTTCCTCTGCGACAGCGAGAACTGCAACCACGTCGAATCCGCCGAAGCCACCGAGGGATGAGCGGCGACCCCACGCCGAGACAGATCACCCCGTTCCCCAACGGCGAGATCGGCATCGTCTGGTCCGACGGCCACGAGTCGTACTACGACTCCCACCGGTTACGCTGCGCCTGCAGTTGCGCGCGTTGCGTCGACGAGATGACCGGCCGTAAGGTCCTCGATGACGCCGGCGTACCCACAAGCGTCCGCGTCAAAGAAATCCATCCCGTCGGCAACTACGGCTACGGGATCGGATGGACCGACGGACACGACACGGGGATCTACAGCTTCACGTACCTGCGCTCGTTGTGCGGTTGCGGTGAGTGCGCTCAGCGGTAACCGAAGAGCATCGAGTAGACGATCAGGACGATCAGCGTCAGGCCGATGGCCAGCGCCGTGAACGCGAAGATCCGGATGATCTTCTCGGCTTGCCGCGGCACCGGCTCGACCAGGTGCTCGTCCAACTGGCCCGTGCGGAGCATCCGCTCGTACTCGTCGGGTTTGTCGTACTTGAGCTCGTCCAGGGTCATCCGGCCGGTGAAGATCACCGGGTCCATCGGGAACTTGTCCGGCCGGAAGTGCGTGTTGAAGAAGTGGATCGTGAAGATGAAGCCGACGGCCAGCAGCGCCTCGTCGCTGTGGATGATCGTCGCGACGTTGACGAACCACCCGGGGATGACGTGCGTGAAGACCTCGGGGAACCACAGGATCAGCCCCGTCGTTCCGATGATCACGATGCCCCACAGCACGGCGAAATAGTCGAACTTCTCCCAGTAGGTGTAGCGGCCGTAGCGCGGCCGCGGGCCGAGGCCGAAGAACCAGCGGATCGACTGCACGGCGTCCTTGAAGTCGCGTGATGTGAACAGGATCGTGTCGGGGCCGGTGATCACGTCCCACCAGCCCTTTCTCGATCTTTTCTTCTTGCGTACGACATCCCACAGGTGGGCCGTGAAGACGCAGACGAGGATGACCGCGCCGACGCGATGGAGCAGCCCCATCGACTCGAAGCCGCCGAACAGGACGGATACGGCATGGGCCCAGCTCATGTGGGAGAACTTCAGGGCCATGCCGGTCAGCGCGAGCGTGAAGAAGCTCAGGATCATCAAAATGTGCAGCGTGCGGTTGAAGCGGTTGAAGCGCCGGTACATGCGTCTGCCGCGCTCCTCGGTGAGCTCCTTGTGAACCTTCCACTCGTCGCGCGTGAGCCACAGCCGCACCAACCAGGCCAGCGTGTGCATGAGGGAGAAGGTCAACGTTCCGATCAGCAGCGCCGTCATGCCCCAGAAGGACCAGAACAGCCAGGGGTACTTGGTCCGATCGTGATGGGTCGCGTGCGTCAGGTAGCCGGCGAACCGCCGGTGCGACCCTGCGTGGCACTTGCCGCAGGTCTCGACGACGTGGTCGCGGCCCAGGGTCGAAGCGGGATCCGAGGGCGGCAGGATGTTGTGCGTCCCGTGGCAGTCGTGACACTTGGCCGCACCCTCCGAGCCGAGCCGTGACACCTTGCCGTGGAAGGTATCGAAGAACGTTTCGGTTTGCACCTCGTGACAACGACCGCACTGATCCATGACGACGAAGCGGAAATCGTTCAGATCGGTACGCGAGATCGTGTGCGACGAGTGGCAATCATCACAACTCGGCAATCGGTGATCCTCGTCGACACCCCGGGGATAGTGAACGCTCTTCTTGAACGTTTCCTCGATTCCGTGATGGCAGCGGCCGCAGGTCCCCGCAACATTCTCGTGATGGACCGAGGATCTTTCATCGTCGACCGGCAGCTCGCCGTGGGGGGTGTGACAGTCCGCACAGGTCGCCGTGACCAGTAAGCCGCTCTCGACGAGTCCCTTGCCGTGGATCGAGTCGAGGTAGCTGCCGAAGATGTCGGGAACCTCGGAGTCGATGCGTACCGCGGCCTGCTCCCCCGCTCGGTGGCACTTGGCGCACAGGAACGGAACGTTGCTCTTGAACGTCGGGGAGGTCGGGATCTCCTTCAGCTGGATGTCGTGTTTGCCGTGGCATTCGAGGCAGGACGGCGCGTCCGGGTCTTTCGCCGCGTGCAGAGTCCCGTGGATCCCGGTGGTGTACTCGTCGACCGGCCCCGCATGACAGGCGCTGCAGTCGACCGACGACGTGATCGTCTCGCACGAACGCTCGCGTGACGGGGTGACCTCAACGTGGCACTGCGCGCAGGCTGTGTCGACGTGGGCCGACGTGTCGTGGACCGCCCTGTCGACGAACAACGGAACGGTCTGACCGTCGCGCAGCATGGTCAGATCGGGGTCCGCGTGGCAAGAGAGACAGTCCTCGTTGGCCGAGCCCGCCGGGTAGCGAACGCGACGGATCTTGTGGGGTGCGTGGCAGTCGACGCAGGCCGGGATCTTGTGCGGCTCCTTCTCCCACAGCTGCCCCTCGATGACCTTGCGGTGGACCTGCTCGATCTGCCCGTGGCATGCCGCACAGGTCCGGGCGACGTTGTCGTGGTGGATGCTCGAGCGCGGGTCGGTGTGCGGCAGGATGTCGTGCGCGGTGTGGCACGAGGTGCAGACGGCGGTCACGGTCAGGCCCTGCCGGTACAGGCCCTCGCCGTGGATCGACATCGAGTAGTTCTCGAGGATCCGGTCCTGGTGGATGTCGCGGTTGAGCGAGACCGGCGAGCCCTCCTGATGGCAGCGGCCGCAGAGTACGGGGACGTTCATCACCGCCGTCAGCGAGGAGGGGTCGTCGACCGGGAGAATCTCGTGGCTCCCGTGGCAATCCGCGCACTTGGGGGCAAGTTCGTCCCCGCGCCGGGCGGCCTGGCCGTGGAGACTGTTCGTCTCCTGACGCACCTGCGGTGCGTGGCATCCGGCACAGCTCGGTGGGCTGGAGCTGAGCGGCTGGATCTCGTGATACCCGTGGCAATCCGCGCAGCCGGGTGTACGCGGGCTCGACACGGGAAGCCCGCCGTGGCGGCCGGCGGGGTCGTGGCAGACCGTGCAGTCGACGGGCTCGACGTCGTCTTCGTGGAACTCCACCCCTTCCAGGTCGACGTGACAGTCGACGCACGCGAAGGTGCCGTGGATCGAGCTGGGGAGGGCCGCCAGGCCGGCATCCTCTTCGTGACACAGCAGACAATCCTCACTGGTCTGCGCCAGGACGGGCGCGATCGCAAACAGAAGTCCGATAACCAAGAGTGGAAGCGTGCGTGGCATCGGCTAGCCAGCCTGTTTCTCGGTCTTCCCCAAACTCAACGTAACGCCCCTCGCCGTCAGCGGAAACACGTAGAAACACGTAGCGACCTCCGTGGAAACCGCGGCCGTCAAAACGGCCCGCGCTAAGGCGAGAGACGTAGCGCGCTTGTTAGAATCGAGGTGTACCAAGCCAGCTCGGTTGGAGCAGCGTGATGCGAGCCTCCATGAGAATCGGGCCGGCGGTGGCCATGGGCCTGCTTGTCGGGCTGTGGGTGCCGGGCGCGCTCGCTCAGGGCGACGAGGACTGTCTGGCTTGCCATTCGGAGATCGACCTCTTCGAAGGCCTCGACGATCCGTCGCGTCTGGTCGTCACCGAAGAGCAACACCTCGGTTCGTTGCACGGGTCCATCGGTCTGGCGTGCGTCGATTGCCACATGGACCTGGCCGGGTCGGACGACTACCCTCATGCCGAGATCCTTCTGCCCGTCGATTGCGGCATGTGTCACCCGGACACCCAGGAGCTGTTCGCGGGCAGCATGCACGGCTATGCCCTCGAACGCGGCGATGCGCTGGCGCCGACCTGTGCAAGCTGCCATGGCACGCACGACATCCTGCCCGCCTCGGATCCCGACTCGCCGACGCATGAGAGTCGCCTGCACGAGATCTGCGCCTCCTGTCACGGGGCGGCGGGAGTGCTGACAAACCAGATCGTCAAGTTCCCGGAGACCGTCGCCAGCTATGCGCGCTCGGTTCATGGACCCTCGAACGGGGGCGGCGGTGGCGCCACGTGCGACGATTGCCACCACGTCCACGAGGTGCGCGGGGTCGCCGATCCGGAGTCACGGATCCACCGCGCCAACCTGGCGCGGACCTGCGGCGGCTGCCACGAGGGCATCCGGGATGAGTACGAACGGTCGATCCACGGCCGCGCGCTCCAGGCCGGCCTGCACGACAGCCCGACCTGTACCGATTGCCACGGCGAGCACCTGATCCTGTCTCCGAGCGATCCGGACTCGAAGTCGCACGCCAGCCGGCAGGCCACCGAGTCGTGCGGGAACTGTCACAACGACCCGGTCATCATCGCCAAGTACAGCCTGCGCGGGGATGCGGTCGGAACCTACGTCGACAGCTACCACGGTTGGACGACGCGCCGCGGGTACATGAGCGCGGCGACCTGCGTGAGCTGTCACACGGCGCACCTCGTCCTCCCGCACACGGAGCCGCAATCCACGATTCACGCGGACAACCTCGTGCAGACCTGCGGCCAGTGCCACAAACGCGCCGACGAAGCGTTCGCCTCCAGTTACACGCACGAACAGCTGTCGGTCACGGCCAATCCGGTCAACCGCTGGATTCGCGGCATCTACTGGGTGTTGATCACGGGCGTCATCGGCGGGATGGTTCTGCACAACCTCGTGATCTTGAATTTCCACGCCGTTCGCAAGCGCAGGCAACTCGGACAGGCAACCACCGTACGTCGGCTCGACCACGTCCAGCTCGCGCAGCACGCGCTGATGGCGCTCTCTTTCATCGTCCTCACGATCACCGGTTTCGCCCTGCGCTACCCGGATGCCGGCTGGGTTTCCCTGCTGACCGCGATCGGTCTCGACGAACCGCTCCGTGCGAACGTGCACCGCATCGCGGGTGTGGCCATGCTGATCGTGGCGCTCACACACGTCCTCTACGTGATTCTCGCGCGACGTGGGCGCGAGGAGTTCCGGGCCATGGTCCCCTCCCGCCGGGATCTTCGTGAGGCCGTGGACAACCTGCGTTACCACACATGGAGGCGTGAGCGGCCGGCCGATTTCGGGCGTTACGATTACACGCAGAAGGCCGAGTACTGGGCCATCGTTTGGGGCACCGCGTTGATGGCCCTGACGGGTGCCGTCCTGTGGTTCCCCGACCTGGCGGTCAAGCTGGTTCCTGCCTGGGTGGTCACCGCGTCGCAGACGGTCCACTTCTACGAGGCCTGGCTCGCCGCGCTGGCGATCGTCGTGTGGCACTTCTTCTTCGTGCTCTTCCACCCCGACGTTTACCCGATGAGCTGGACGTGGCTTTCCGGGAAGGTGGACCGCCGCTCGGTCGAGAAGCATCACCCGCGTTGGTACCGCGAGGAGCTTGCGGGCGAACCGGTCGCGGCGGACGACGACTGACCCGCTAACCCGCGAGCAGGCTCTCCAGGACGGNNCCAGCACCTGTCGGCGGAGCTCGGCCAGCGTCGCGACGTTGTCCAGGTGCAGCGCCTCGTACGAGCCGTCGTCGTCGTGGCAGTCCGCGCAGGTCGCCAGCGCGACCTCCTGCGAGTGCGGTGTGGCGGCCGAGTGGCAATCTTCGCAGGCCACGATGTCGGCCATGAAATCCGGTTCCAGTCCGAATGCCTCGAGCTCCTGCAAGCTCGCCGAGATCAGCCCCTGCTGTTCCATGTGACAGGCGGTGCAATCGTCGCCGCCCGGATTCGCCCCTCCGGAATGACACTGGCTGCACAGGACGTCTGCGTGCGTCCCGCTCAACGGAATCACATGCTCGAACTGACCGGTTCGGTAGGAGATCTCCTCGCCGTCCCCGTTGGGAATCAGGAACGTGTGGCACGACTCGCAATCCTCGACGATCGTGTCGCCGTTCTGGTTGACGTGCCGGTTGTCGTGACAACGGAAACAGCCGTCGGAGTACATGTGGCCGATGTTGTCGGGGTACGTCGTCCAATCGACATTCATCTCCGAAAAGATATTGGCGACATAAACTGCGCGGGTGGTGTCGATCGCCTGGTAGATCGCGGCGCGGCGCGACTCCCAGAGGTCCGGGTAGTTCTCGCGGTAAAAACTCGAGATCCGCTCGCCGATCCGCGCGAGCGCTTCGGCGTCCGGCACGTAGGGGGGCAGGAGCGTCGCCACCGCTTCGCGCTTGATGAACGGTAAAGAACGGTCGATCCGACCGTTGGTGATCGCGAGATCGATCGACTCTTGCGGGGACAGGAACTCGTGCGCGGGTCGATTGTGGCAATCCATGCAGTCGATCGTTCTGCGCTCGCCCTCGGGCGGGGGGTCCGAGCTCGGCTTTCCGTCGGAGCGGAAGATCTGCGTCTCTCCGGCGTCGTCCGTCCAGGTGATCCAGGGGATCTCCTGCAGCCGCTCGTCGGTCGCGATGTACTCGATCCGGGCCGCGAGGGCCATGTGCCGGTGGATCCCCGACGCCCGTCCCAGAAACTCGTCGCCGCCTCCCGTCTTCAGGAGCAGGGCCACGGAACGATCGGTGTTCTCCTCGTCGGACGAGTAGTGCGGGAACTCGCGCAGCTGGGAGCCGAAGAACTTCTGGGGCCAGTGACACTCCTCGCAGGTCTCGCGTGCCGGGCGAAGCTCGGTGATCGCCGGCGGGATCGGCCTGGGGTACGTCTCGCGGAGCGTCGCGATGACCTGGCGCAGCCCGGAGACCTTGGACTTCACGAACCAGCTGGCACCGCTTCCGATGTGGCACTCGGCGCACGACACCCGGGCGTGAGAGGAGCGCTGGTAGGTCGTCGCCTCCGGTTTCATCACCGTGTGGCAGGTCGTTGCGCAGAACTCCGTCGAGTCGGTGAAATGGTAGCCGTGGTAGCCCGTGACGGCGGTCACCGGCAGCAGGGCGAACACCCCGATGGCCAGGTACTTGGCTACGCGAATCTGCAACGGATCGCTGAAGTCGGGGCGTGGAAGCAGGCGCAGTCGGCGCTCGGGGTCCAGCCGGCGGCGGCGCCAGCTGCGGATCAGGATCCCGATCACCATGAGGGCGAAACCGATTGTCAGGATCCCGGGGAGAACCAGGTAGCCGACGATGTCGACATACGGGTTTGGAGTTGGCGACACCAGGCTGAACAGGCCGAACGTGATCAACAGAATCAGCGCGACGGAGCTGAGCAAGGTGCCCGCCAGCGTCAGCCAGTTGGTCCACAGCGGCTTGGTGATCAGGGGATGCTTGGGGATATCACCCAACGATCGACCTCCTTACGCGAACGAGCCCAGAGTCTAACCCAGAAGGGTCAGACAAAGCGGGGGCGAGTTTTGCCGGAGATCTACTTCGTGTTCTTGAGCTCGACGAGCCAGGCCGCGATCGCCGCCAGCTCCTCTTCGGTACCCTTGAACTCTTTCTTGTGATCCTTGCCGTCGAGCTGAACCTTGCGGCTGACGAACTCCTGGATCCAAGCGGCGTCACGATCCGCGTTGGGCAGGTCGGGTCCTTTCATCGTCTCGGACTTGACCTTGGCAACGATCTCCGCCTGGGGGACGGAGTGACACATGTTGCACTTCTGGGCGGTGAATGCGGCCTGGCCATCGCCCGCGGCGACGGGAGCGCTGAGCAAGACGAAGAGCACCGCGGCGGCGGCACCGACGAGAACCTTGGTTGTCCTGGGGGGCATATCTGAACCTCCGATTTCCTCGAACGGGTCGTACCCAAAGATTAATCTGCATCGAGATTCCGCGCCGCGAAAGGCGGATTTTCCGATGGTTTGTCTCGGTTTTCGCCTAGGACGCGGCAGGGCGGCGCCGACTCCGGGTCGGCCCCGCCTCCGTCACGTCTACCTACGGTTTCACTTTTGAATACCCCGCTGGTTCTTCAACGGCCTGTTCTGCCAGCTGCTCAACGTGTTGGGCCGTTGTCGATCGAACTCCATGATGCGGGTGCCGCCCGCGAGCGCGACGAGTGCATTGCGTGCCTCGATCAACACACCGTTGGCAAAAAACGGGTTGTGAACCCCGCGGCTGCCGTCGTTGTGCACCAGCGCCCAGTTCCAGCCGGACTTCAAGAGATCGTCATCGGCAACGGCTGCCAGCGTGTCGACGACCGCCATCGCCGAGTCAACGACGTCGATATCCGGAATCCGGTGAGGTCCGGACACCGTCGAATCATTGAAGACGACCGTCAGAGCCTGGCGTCCGCGGTACTCGCCGAACTGGATCTCGGCGATGTCCGCGGCGTCGACGATGACGGCGTCGCCGTTCAGGTCGACGGTGTACCCGCCGTTGATCGTCTCGTCGATCAGCGCCAGGTACTCGTCTTCCAGCAAGTCCTGCACGACGTCCAGCAAGTGCTGGATGGCGCCCTGGGCGTCGTCGGGATCGAGGTGTGGACTGTGGCAGTCGGAGCAGATGTCACGATCGGCGAAGAACGTGTGGTTGGTCCCGCCCTGGTTATAGGAGAGGATGTCCGGTGGCGGAGTCGACTCCATGTGGCAGGCGACGCAAGCATCCTCCAGGCCGGCGTGGCCGCCTGGGGAGTCGACCGCAACGAAGTACGCGTTCTGGCCGACCAGCATGTCGGTCTGCGCCGATCCGTGCGGCGCACGCGCCTTCTCCGCAGACGAGAACGCGTCCCAAACACTGTCGTTGCGCAGGCCGCGACGCGAGTTGTGGCAGGTCATGCAGATCGCGCCGCGCCCCACGTCGGTCGCCGTGAAGCCGGCGATCAGCGGCGGCGTGTCGCCGCTGATCCGCACCGTCGCGTTGGTGTTGATCCCGCTGGTTGTCCCCGCTGCGTGCGGGTCGTGGCACGCGGCGCACGTCTGGGGGTGCACCTCATCCTCGGTCCAGCTGACCGTGATGTTGGCCAACGGATCGGTCGTCGGATCGTCGTCGAGAAGGATCGGCAGCCACTCCAGGAACCCGTTGGCGGTGTGGCAGCGAGAGCAGTTGCCGCTCACGCTTTCGTCGATCGCCAGCTCGTAGTTGGCGTGGGCGCTGAGCTGCCACTGCTGGAAGCGGGCGTGGCGCAGCGGCTCGCCGTGGCACACGGCGCAGACGTCGGAGGACAGATCGACGCGAGGCTCGCCGAGCGGACCGGCGAAGCCGTGCGCCAGGCCGCCGGTAAAGCTGGTCCCTTGCGGTCCGTGGCAATTCTCGCACTGGATGTTCGCCTTGCGAGCGGTCTCCGGCGTGTTCACGAGCGCGTTGCTCCAGTTGTCCGGCTGGGGATCGCCCAGCATGCCGAGGAACGTGTTGTAGTCGGTGGCCTCGTCGATGCCGAGGTTGTCCGCCGCCGGGTCGTAACCCACGGTGTGACAGGCGAAGCACCGTTGGCCCCAGTAGGCGCTGGAGTTGAAGTTGGTCGTGAAGATCTCGGCGTGGCCGGTCTGTGCCCAGTCCGTGAACTTGTCCGGGGCGAACATGTCGTTGTGACAGAGCGTGCAGGCGGTGTCGGGCACCGGCCTGCCGTCCATGTCCTCGTCGACGATGACACCGCGCCACTGCCCGGCAAAGACCTCCAGCGTCGCCGGCGAGCCTCCGATGCCTTCCGCAGCGTCGGCGAGCGTGAGCTCGTAGAGGCCAGAGATGTCCGGAATGAAATACGGGTAGCGCGTCGTCGCATCCTGGAGCGTCACCGCGGAACCAGCCGGGGCCGCCAGCGTCCAGTCGTAGGACGTGTGTTCCTTGGCCTGGACCAGAACGGCTTGATTCAGGGGCACGTTTCGCAGTCCGGTGGAAACCTTCCAGGGAAGGTCCGTGTGGATCTCGACCTCTTCGGTGAACACGCCGAGATCGGTGTCGACCTCGACCTCGAGAGTGACCAGGCCCGCCTCTTCCAGGGACCACGGGTTGACCCCGACGACCTGCAGTCGATTCTGCAGGCCACCGAAGGACCCGTGCGGTGGTATCGGGACGTTGGGCGGCAGCTGGTCCTGGGTGACGAGCGGTTCCTCGAGGTGGTGGATGAGCCCGATCTTGTAGTTCCCCGCGCTACTCAGGGTCACCGTTGCGGTCTCCGTGTCGCCGTTGGCGATGGACGCCGTCTCGCCCAAGGTCTGCGTCCAGGTGATCGCGTTGATCGTCGCCGTCGGCGGAGCGTTGATATCCACCGTCGCCGTGACGATGCCTCCGGGGGTCATGTCGCCCGAGACACTCGCCGAGATCTCGACCGGGACGGTCGGCAACAGTGCGATGTCGAGATCGCTGATCGACGTTCCGGCCACGACCGTGACGCTCTGCCCTTGCGAGGTGTACCCCGCGGCCGAGAAGGCGAACACGTACGTTCCCGGATTCAGTTGACCCGAGTAGGCGCCCGACGCGTCGGTCGTCGCGAAGTTGGAACCCTGCACCGTTACCGTCACTCCGGCGATCGGATTGCCGGTCAGCCCATCCGTGACGACACCGGAAACCGTCACCAGGGTCGACGAGACGGCGCTCCCGGTCAGGTGGGCGTTGAACCCGCCGCTGCCGGAATCAGCGCCAATCTCGGCGTAATAGGTCCCCGCCACGGGCAACGTGAATACGTGGGTCAGGTTGCCCATACCCATCCAGCCGATGACGCGCGTGAGCCCGGGTACGACCGTTCCCCCGGAATCCCGTATCACGGCGGTCGGAACGAGCGTGGAGCCCGGCACGGCCTGGACGGTTAGGACGACCGCCTCACCTCCGGCGGCCAGGAACCTCCCCTGAACGAAATCGGCACCTGCGGTGTCGATCGTTCCCGAGAAAGTGCCGCCGAGTTCGGTGTCGACGACCGCGGTTTGTGCGTTCGCTACGGAGCAGAACAACAGTAGGACGGACGCACCGATAGCCTTCGTTAGCCAGACTCCTCCGTTCTTCATGGTTGCCTCCCGGTCCGGGGTAACCGGGGCGGCCACCCCGTTCCTGACGCAAGAATGTTAGGAGAATTTTGCTCGTTCCATCACTGCGGAAATCCCGAATGAGGTCCGCCGAAAAGTAAGGGTATCCCCTTGCACCGCCGTTTTTGGCCGTGTGTGACAATGACCTCGTCGATAGGCTCAGGTGCTCCGCGCTCACCGATCGGCGACGCGCTGTCTCGCGGGCCCGATCGCGAGGTTCGAC
>JABAOH010004889.1_pt2 | contig 12834 bp, 12 predicted proteins | sample 7062181 | NCBI WGS metagenome assembly JABAOH01 (sample SAMN14538630, study PRJNA623070) | marine sediment metagenome | biome: marine biome [ENVO:00000428]; feature: marine pelagic biome [ENVO:01000023]; material: deep marine sediment [ENVO:00002113]; isolation source: pool of 5 deep marine... | reverse complement strand
CTACGGTTGCTCCGATGGAGCGAGCCCAAGCGACTTCTTCAGATGCCTGAAATCGAGATGACGCCGACGGCCCCCGACAACGCCAGGGCTTGGACTCCCGGGTTCCTGAAGCGAGAGCTGGGCGTGTTTGGCGCGATGATGATGGGCCTCGGTTCCATCGTGGGGACCGGCATCTTCGTGAGCATCGGGATCGCGGCGGGCATCGCGGGTCCGAGCGTAATCGTGGCCGTTGCCATCGCGGCTCTCGTGGCTACGTGCAATGCCCTGAGCAGTGCGCAGCTGGCGGCAAGCCATCCGGTGAGCGGCGGGACCTACGAGTACGGCTATGCGTATCTCCGCCCCGCGTTCGGATTCACCGCCGGCTGGATGTTCCTGTGTGCCAAGAGCGCCTCGGCCGCCACGGCAGCGCTCGGCTTCGCAGGCTATTTCCTCCACGCGTTCGGGTGGAGTGCGGAGCGGCTCGTCCCGGTCGCCATAGCCACCACCGTCGTGCTGACGGCGATCGTGCTGAGCGGAATACGACGGTCGAACGCCGCCAACATCGCCATCGTCTGCGTGACGCTCGCAGCCTTGCTGGCCTTCGTGGTCGCGGGCCTGCCCTCGGCCAGCGAGTTCGGTGCCGAGAACCTCTCACCGTTCTTTGGGTCGGGGACGAGCGAGTACAGCCCTGCACACGGCCTGCTGTATGCCACTGCGCTGATGTTCGTTGCGTATACGGGCTACGGCCGGATTGCGACGCTGGGTGAGGAGGTGCGGGAGCCGAGGCGGACCATCCCCCGGGCGATTGTGCTTACGCTCATCGTATCGGCCGTGCTGTACATGGTGGTCTGCGGTGTGGCAATTGGCGCTGTGGGCTCGGCTGCGCTGGCCCAGGCCACGGAGGGTGAGGCCGCGCCGCTCGAGGTCGTGGCGCGCGAGTTCGCTGTGCCCGGCGTGCACTGGGTGGTGGCGATCGGAGCCATGACGGCAATGCTGGGCGTGCTGCTGAATCTCATTCTGGGGCTGTCCCGTGTGTTGCTCGCCATGGGCCGGCGTCGCGACATGCCCTCTGCCGTTGCCCGACTGGATGGATCCCGCGCCACACCATACGTGGCAGTGACGGTCGTGGGGCTGGCTGTGTCCGCCCTGGCCGCCATCGGCAGCGTCAAGACGACGTGGACCTTCAGCGCCTTCACGGTATTGGTCTACTACGCCATCACGAACCTGGCGGCACTGCGGCTTAGCGGGGCGGACCGGCTCTACCCCCGTGTCCTTGCGTGGTGCGGTTTGGCTGCCTGCCTCTTCCTGGCGTTCTGGGTCGAGTGGCGCATTTGGGCCGTCGGTCTGGGGCTCATTGCGGTCGGTCTGGCATGGCGCGGGGCCGGCTGGCGACTAGCACGGACATCCTGATCGTGTCGACTCAGGGATACGGGTTGAGGCACTGCCAGATCATCTGATTTTCGTTGGTACTCGGTAGCTCGTCGGGGTCCGCAGCCCCGGCGGTCGCCGTTCCACGTAGCACGCAGTCACTGCAACAAGTTCGGCTAAGGTGTTGGAACCGGGCGGGCCGTCGTCCTACAAGCCGTCCGAAAGCACCCGCACGGCGGACAGCGCGTCGGCGACGGGGGTCAGGAGGAGGTGCGCGCTGCCGACAATGGACGGCGCACCCAACGCGACCTCACCGTGCCGGTGCGCCCGTCGAATAGCGACAAGCCGTGTCGCACTCACGCTTGCAGGCCCACGGCACGCGCGAACATTACGGGGAACCGTCGAACCGCCGATGGCCCCGACAGCTCGCCGCCAGAGCGACGCCCTCCAGCTGGACGCCCACCGACGGGAAGTCTGTGACCTTCCTGATTCGGAGGTGGCACGATGCGCAAGAGGCTTGGGATCACCGCGAACATGGTGCTCGCCACCGCCCTTGCCGGGTGCGCGAGTTCCGCCGATACCTATGTCCAGCTGGCGCCGAATGAGAGAGATCTTGTCGGCGTGTACGAATTGGAAGTGCCTACTATCGGCATCCGGGGCAGAGTGAAGTTCAATTCCCGGTGGGAGGTCACAACGCCGGACACCGTTGTAACAAGCGACGGGCGCATTATCGAATGTGATCGCAAGGACGCCTCAAGATGGCGGGTGCGGAACTGCGCCGAGTTCAGATTCTGGGTGGCTGGCGATCGTCTGTATGGAGCATTCCGACTTCCTGAGGATTGTTACGAGACGAGGTATCCGGTAACGCGGACGGTTAGAGATCCCCATACGGGCGAGTCCTGGACGGAGACCTCGTGGGAGCCGAGGACAACGTGCCGGGGCAATGGGGAGCAAGTACTCTTGAAGAAGGTGATTGGCCCGTGAGCTACCGTCGGTGGAGAGACCACCGTCCCGACGGTGAGCCCGTGTCAGCAAGGGAGGGGTCATGAGAACGCGCATCTACCTGCCTGCTGTCCTGCTCGTCGTTCCCTTCGCCACCGCCGTCGCTCAGCAGCAACCGCCGCCGCTCGAGCCCGGCCAGCGGGTGCGGGTCACCGTGCCGACTCGCGACATGAACAAGCATGTGGAAACGTTCCGCCGGCTGCGCGGCGACACACTCGTGCTCGAATCCATGCGGTGCCCGTTGTCCGACGTGACGCGGTTGGAAGTTCATCGAGGCGAGAAGTCGAAGGCGGGCAAGGGAGCTCTTTTCGGAGGGCTCGTTGGCGCTGGGTTGGGCGTTGTCGCCTCGGTCGTGTGGGCTGCCCATGACTGTGAGTTCATAGACAACGTTGGGTGCGAGGGAGAAGAGGTCGCAGTCATGGCTGGTGGCACGGCCATTCTAGGCGCCGCTGGCGCCCTGCTCGGTGCGGGCGTTGGTGCACTAATCCAGACCGACCGCTGGGAAGAAGTCCCCCTTGACCGTCTCCGCGTCAGTCTCGTGCCGCAGCGGGATGGCTTCGGCATCGGGGCGTCGATCTCGTTCTGAGGGAGTAGGTGAGTATGCGCGCTATCACACTCCTTGCACGGTGGGTTCTCGCACCGTTCACTGGCGTTGTGTTGTCTTCCCTTGTCCCGCCCACGCTGGTGGGCCAAGACCAGCCAACTAAATGGGGGGTAATCGGGATCATCGACTTCTACGGACTGCGCACGGTCTCCGAGGAGCAGATTCGGGCCGTTCTCGGCATCGAGGAGGGCGATACCCTCCGCTCTGACCGCGACTCCTCCCGCGCTGCTGATGCTAAGAGGCGGCTCGCTGGGATACCCGGCGTCACACGCGCCGGGCTAGCGGCGATCTGCTGCGAAGCGGGCCAGGTTGTTCTGTTCGTCGGCATCGAGGAAACGCCAGGTGTACACCTGGAGTACCACCCTCAACCCGTGGGTGAGATTTCGCTTCCACGAGAGGTGGTCGAGACCTATCGAGAGTTCCTTGATGCCGCAGCCGCAGCAGTGCGTAGCGGTGACGCTGCCGACGACGTGTCCCAGGGACATTCCCTCATGCAGAACCCGGCTGCCCGTCAATTGCAGGAGCGATTCCTCGGGTACGCCGAGCAGCATTTCGATACCTTGCGCCAGGTGCTCCATCGCTCGGCGGACTCGGAGCAGCGGAAGATAGCCGCCTACGTGATCGGATATGCGCAGGACAAGAAAGCTGTCGTGGACGATCTGCAGTACGCGGTGCTGGATGCGGACGAGGATGTGCGCAACAACGCGTCACGCGCCCTTGGAGCGATCGCTGTGCTGGCACAGCGACGTCCGGAGTTGGGGATCGAGATTGATCCAGGCCGCTTCATCGACATGTTGAATTCACTCGACTGGAGCGATCGCAACAAGGCCGTCATGGTGCTGATCACCCTGACCGGCAGTCGCGATGCCAGGATGCTCGAGCAGCTTCGGCAGCGGGCTCTGCCCTCGCTGATTGACATGACTCGATGGAAGAGCAGTTGGGCGCTTGGGGCCTATGCCATTCTCGGGCGTATTGCGGGACTCTCCGATGAGGAGCTAGAGGACGCCTGGGAGACGGGCGAGCGGGAGCGAGTTATTGCCCAGGTCATCCAGAGTCAACGACCCGAGAGGTAGTCCCGCTCCAGACCTCGACGGGTGGGGGAGTCCAACCCGCTGGACGTGAGCCCGGCCCAGGCCCCGAGCGTCGAGCGGTGTTAGCGGCTTTTCACTTCTTGCCCGGCTCGCCGAACCCGGTTACGCAGTAGACGAGCGGACTACTCGCGCCCCCCAGCGCCGCGCGCTGTTGCCTCCGGCCCCCAACTCCTACAATCGCGCTTCAGAATCTAGCGTGCCAAATGTCCCATCTGTGGCACCTCATGCCTCAATAGGGGCCTAACAGCCGCACCGCGAGAGGCGCACCATTGCGCTGATCCGTCGAACCGCCGATGGCCTCGACGGCCCGCCGCTGGAGGACGCCCTCTGCGCGCCACAGTAGGACGCCCACCAACGACGCGACTGCCAGAGCACCGACGGGAAGTCTGTGAACCTTCCTGATTCGGAGGTGGCACGATGCGTAGCTGGCTCGCGGTTGTCTTGCCTGCCGTTCTCGCCTTCGCGCCGTTCACCAGCGTCTTAGCGCAAGAGCAGTCACTGCCGCTCGAACCCGGTCAGCGGGTGCGGGTCACCGCACCGAACCTTCGTATGCGCCATCAACTGGCGACGTTTGAGGCTCTCCGCGGTGACACGCTCGTCGTGACCGCCGACTCCACTATGTACTGCCCGCTCGCCTCTGTGACGCGGTTCGAAGTAGACCAGGGGCGGAAGTCAGAATGGAAGACCGGACTCATTGTCGGTGCTTTTGTCGGCGCCATCGGGGGTGGCATCGCGGGGTACGTCATCGAGGGCATAGACGACTATTCTCCTGAGTATCCCCTGCCTGTTGCGGGTGGAGCGCTCGCGGGCGCCGCTGTAATGGGTGGCCTAGGCGCGGGCATCGGCGCGTTCATCAAGACCGACCGCTGGGAGGAAATCCCCCTTGACCGTCTCCGCGTCAGCCTCGTGCCGCGGCCGGACGGGCGGTTCGGGCTGAGTCTGTCGCTGCGGTTCTGAGCCGGTGAGGGGCGCAGGCGCACGCGGCACCAACGCCCCTCTAGTCGTTCCAGCCTATGGTTGCTCCGGCAGCGGCAGATCCGAGTTCCAAATCGTCGCGGCCATGAGCCACGAGCCGTCAGCCTGCTTCTCGCAGATCACCAGGTACTTCCCGGTGTCCATGATCGGCTCCGGCGCGCCCTCAATGGTCATGGTGACACTGTACGTGCCCCGCTCAAACGCCAGCGTGCCGCGACCTTCGGTCTCAGCGGGCGTGATCGTGAACTCTGTCGCGCCCCCCTCGGCCTCGTATCGCGCCTGAATGGCCGCTCGCCCTTCCGCGGCGGGCAGGTTGGGCGGCATTTCAGTCGCGTCCTCCGTAAACAACGCTGCCACGGCTGCCGCATCCCCGGCCAGCACGGCATCGACATATGCCTGGCGCAGGTCCCCAATGGCCGCCAGGTCTTGGTCCGACAGCGGGCCAGCGGCCTGGCAGCCTGCCATCGCGAGAGCCAGCACGGCCAGTGCGGGCACAACTGCACGGCTTCTCATGGCCACCACCTCCTCCTCTGGGTGAAAACCGCGGGAAGTGTGAAAAGCTACCGGCGCCCCCAGGGGCGTCAAGCAGCGTACGTGCTTGACGCTCCCTTGAGTCCCACGCCCCAACGTGTGGGCGTCCTCGATAGGAGAAGCCCATGCGCCGAGTGGCCCTGCTCACAGCCCTTGTGGTACTCTCACCGGTCCACTTCGCCCGGGCGGGGGAACCCTTCCCGGTGAAGCCCGGTGATCGGATGCGAGTGTGGGTTCATCCGGCTGTGCAGGCCGGCATGATCGAAGGCGAGGTCGCCGCGGTGGGAAGGGCTACGCTGTGGCTGGTGGTCCTGACGCCGCGACGGTTGCGGGGCACCTTGCAGCCGATTCCCCTCACATCCGTACGGAGCTTCGCCGCATGGCGCGACGGCACGCTGGTGGATACCCGCGGGCTGGTCGAGGGTGTGCTCGCAGCGGCGATGCTGGCGTTCGCGCCGTACCACGGCGGCTGCTACTACCCGCTGACCAGCGGCGACTGCGCAGCGCTGGTGGCGTTCTTTGGCGGGGTGACAGCGGCATACATGATCGCTGCGAACATCCGGCCGACCGTAGTGCCGCAGCCCGACGGCAGTTATCGCGAGGTGGCTGGGGTTCGCCCCCTCGGGCGACCGCATTCGTGCCTGGCTCCAGGTCGGCTACCGCACCGGCAACTGGCCGCTCGTGATTGGCTGGAGCTTCAGCTTCTCGAAGCTCTCTCTGCCTCAGTGCGTCCTGTCCCCCCGACGTTCGCGCGCTAGCGCGCTTTCTGCGCCGCCACTAGCTCCCGCAGCAGTCCCCTGGCGGTTCGCCCCAGGTTAGTGCTTCCCCGGCCGTAGTTGCGTAGCAGGACCACGCTGATCTGCGCGTCGGGGTCAAACGCGAGGTACGCGGTGTATCCCGCGACACTACCCCCGTGGCTGGCATGGCGGCTGCCGTCGTTGTAGGCCCGAATCGAGAATCCCAGTCCGTAGCCCAGTGTGTCGCTCTCGGGGGTCTGAATGCGCAGGATCTCCCTGCGGCTCTCCTTGGTGAGTACCGGTGGCTCGTGCGCTCCTGAGACTGCGGCAGCGAACTGCGCCAGGTCCGCCACGGTCGAGTAGATCCCGCCGTTGGGCACCTTGTAGCCCCGGCCCGTGTGCTCCCGAGCCGGGGAGTCCTTGTCAATGGTGCCGTCTCGCCGGTTGAGGTAGCCAACGGCGAGCCGCGGTTCCAGCTCCGGACTGATGATGAACGTGCTGCTGGTCATGCCCAGGGGATCGAACAGGAGCTCCTCGATGAGATCCATGAACGGCTTGTCTGCCGCCCGGGAGATGGCCAGGCCCAGGATGCCGAAGCCGATGTTCGAGTAGGAGTACTCCGTCCCTGGTACCGACTTGAACGAGGTAGTGGGGATGCTGGCGAGGATCTTGTCTACCCACCCTTCGATCGGGCCGGATGCCGCTCCCTCGAGCCTCGGCTCCCGGATGAGGCCGGCCGTGTGGCTGGCGAGCTGCCTGAACGTGATGGGTTCGGCACCTTCCGGCGGGTCGGCCAACCCAGTGATCTCCGGGAAGTACTGCTCCACGCGATCATCCAACTCGAGAATGCCCCGCTCCACGAGCTGGACCAGCGCCACGGCGGTGAACGACTTGGAGATGGAGCCGGTGCGATAGATGGTCTTCGGGCCAGCGGGGATCTCTCGGTCGGCGTCCGCCCAGCCGAACCCGTTGGCCCAGACCACGCGGTCGCCCAGCGCCACGCCTGCAGTGATGCTGCCGATGCTGTCAGTCTTGACTTCCTGGGTGAGCTGCGCCTCGACGCGGGCAATGGCTGCCTCAGCCGCCGGTGTGAGGCTCTGTTGCTGAGCAGCCGCCGCGGTCGAGACCGCGGTGAGCAGGGCCAGCACGGCCGCCGGCGGGGGTGTCCACCGTCGGTCCGTCCAGAGCGCCGCAGTTCTCACCGCCCGCCCACTCCCTTCGGCTCTACCGTTAGCTCGGTCACGTGCAGGTTGAGACGGTGATTGACCCGCAGGCCCACGATCCCTTCGACATCCAGGTTGGAGCGTGGGAGGCTCGTCACCTTCTCACCATTAACGTAGAACTCCACCACGTTCGTCCCCACCTCGACGGCCAGCACGTTCTCCACCGGGTCCTCCCCCCCGAGGTGCTTGACGATGGCGGGATGATCGGTCCACGGCGTGACGGTCTGGGTGCCCGTGCCACTGCGCCGCTTGATCAGGAAGCGGCCGTCCTTGCGAATCAGGAAGTAGGTGTACGACTGGCTATCCTCGGTGAGGTCCCTGCCACCGATGAACACGCCGAATCCTTCCCGGCGATCGCCGGGGAACAGATGGATCTTGGACTGGACTCGATACTCCCCGGCCGCGCGCCGCCCTGGATCGTACAGAATACCGGCGGGACCGGTGGTGATGTGCCAACCGGGCGGCATGTTGACGAAGTACAGGCCCGACGGATTGGCGTTGGGCCGATCGAATCGGACCTTCCACTCCTTGGGCCGCTCCAGTTCCTGCGCCGCCAGCGCCGGCGCGATGATACAGAGTGCTACCGCTAGGACTGCAGTGCGCATACTGACCTCCGGGAGGCGTCGGTTGGGTCCGACGTGAAACAGTCAGACTACTGCTGCGCAAGGCTGGGCGCCAGCGTCAGTCCCCGGGGCCCAGCTCGTGCTTGCCGGTGATGATCCGGGTACCCCGATCCCACGTGAAATAGTTCCAGGCCCACTGGATGAAGACGAGCACCCGGTTCTCGAATCCCACCAGGTACATGAGGTGCACGAACAGCCACAGGATCCAGGCAAGGAATCCAGAGATGCGGATGCCGGGGAGATCCGCCACCGCGGCCGCACGGCCGATGGTGGCCAGCTGGCCCATGTTTCGGTAGCGGAACGGTTCGACCTCTTGACCCCTGAGCCGCTTCCGAATGGCCTTCCCCACGTATCGCCCCTGCTGCATGGCGACTGCCGCCAGCCCCGGCAGTGGCCCACCGGTCTGATGTGCGAAGTGTGCCAGGTCGCCGATCACGAAGATCTCTGAATGGCCGGGCAGGGAGAGGTCCGGCTCTACGAGCACCCGTCCCGTGTCGTCGAGCTGGGCACCGGTCGTCTCGGCGATGACGCGTCCCAGGTGTGAGGCCCGCACTCCCGCTGCCCACAGGACGGTTCGAGTAGGAATCCGTTCCGTCTCCTCACCCCGCTTGACGAGCACCCACCGCTCCCCGACCTCGGCCACCAACGCGCCTGTGCGTACTGTCACGCCGAGCTGTTCCAGGGAGCGCCGGCACTTGTGGGATAGCCTGGTTGGGAAGGGCGACAGCACTCGGTCCCTGCCCTCCAGCAGGAGGATGCGCGTTGCCGTGGTGTCGATGGCCCGGAAATCGTGGCGCAGTGTGTCCCGGGCGAGCTCGCCCATGGCCCCGGCCAACTCCACACCCGTGGGGCCGGCACCGACCACCACGAACGTGAGGAACTCCTCCCGGGCTTTGGGGTCGGGCTCCCGCTCGGCGGCTTCAAACGCGAGCAAGATGCGCCGCCGGATGTCGGTAGCGTCTTCGATGGTCTTGAGACCGGGGGCCCGCTGGGCCCAATCGTCGCGTCCGAAGTAGTGGTGTTCCGCACCGGTGGCTAGCACGAGCGTGTCGTACGCGAGCTGTCCGTCCTTCAGCACCACGCGCCGTGCCCTGCCGTCGATGTCGCTCACTTCGGCTAGCCAGACCCGGGTGTTCCGGTGACGCCGCAGCACCCAGCGCAGCGGCGAGGAGATATCACCGGGCGAGAGGCCGCCAGTCGCGACCTGATACAGCAGTGGTTGGAACAGGTGGATATTGCGCCGATCGATGAGCGTCACCTCCACCGGGGCGCGGCGCAGTTGCTTCACCACCTGGAGGCCGCCGAAGCCACCACCGACGATGACGACTCTGGGGAGGTCGGGCATCCAGCAAGTCTAGGCTGTGGTGCCGGCTCCTGGAACCTTCTCGTCTCTACCTGGGTTGGGCAGCAGACGGGGTGTCCTACGCCATAGAGCTTGGAGGTACTAGTGTCGTTCACTCGCAGGATCGCAGCTCCTCTTGGATTCCTAGTCGCCGCGTGTCTCGCGTGCGCCGGGGACAACACGGGCCCGGACGATGGCTCCGGCAACGGCACCCCGACTCTTGGGAACGACGTGCAGCCCATCTTCACGAACAACTGTGCGTTCTCAGGGTGTCATGGCAGCACCAACACGCAGCCGCCGGGGAAGGCCATGAACCTGAGCGCGGGTCAGGCGTTCGCCAACATCGTCGATGTTTCGGCGATCCAGGTTCCGAGCCGCATGCGGGTGCTTCCTGGGCAGCCGGATGAGAGCTACCTGGTTAACAAGATTGAGGGCACCCAGGCCTCGGTGGGAGGGACCGGCGGTCAGATGCCGCTGGGACGGAGCCCACTGAGCCAGGCGCAGATCAACACGATTCGCGCGTGGATCGCGGCCGGGGCGCAGAACAACTAGTGGAGCGAGTCACGAGTTCGTTTCTGCCGCGGATTGATCGACAAGCGAGCGCGGACTTGTCTCGGCGAAACTGTAGGTGCGTAGCATGCTACGCCCCTACAACTCGTCCACAGACCGATCCCCGTCCAGACGATCATCCCCGGCCGTGGCCCGGCGTCGAGTCCGCCGGGAACGCCGTCCGCGCGCACGGGACTGCTCGGCGCGCGTGCTATGGCAACGAATCTCTGACTCACCACACTGCTGTGGCGTCCCAGAAGTTCATGTCATGATCTCCATGCAGCCGCGGATCAGCGCGGGATCTACTGCCCTACCCATCCCGGGCTCATGGGCGGATCGTGCGGCCGAACAGACTACATTACGATCAGCGTCCATCCGCGCTGATCAGCGGCTTCCTCTTTCGAGACCGGTTGTAGACGCGGAGGCACACGTCGGGGACCAAGCGATGCTCAGACGACGAGGCGGAATCGGTGCGGTTGTGCTGGTGGCCGTGCTTTGGGTGACGCCGGGGCGGGAATCGGCGGCCGAGCCGTACCTGGCTGTCCGCACAGGGCTCAAGTGCTCGCAGTGCCACGTGAACCGAACCGGGGGCGGCGGACGTAACGACTTCGGGAGCGCGTGGGCGCAGACCCAGTTGCCCATGCGCACCGTCGGCATCCGGAGTCGCTCCCTCAACGACTGGGTTGCCCTCGGCCTGGATCTCCGGGCGCTGGGCACCGCGAACCTGACCGACGTGGCTCCACGCACGGCAGCGGATATCAGCGACGCCCAGGTGTACCTCGAGGCGCGACTGATCGACAACCTCCTGTCGCTGTATCTGGACGAGACCGTCGGTCCGTCGGGCGCGTCCGCCCGCGAGGCATTCGCCCTGGCGCAATGGCGTCCCCTCAACGGCTACGCCAAGGCGGGCAAGTTCCTGCTGCCCTACGGCCTCAGGCTGTGGGACGACGAGTCGGTGATCCGGTCGGTGACCGGGTTCACGTACAAGACGCCGGACCTGGGGTTGGAGGTCGGGATCGAGCCCGGACCCCTGTCGTGGTTCGTCGCCGTCAGCAACGGCAGCGTCGGCGCATCGGAGAACAACAGCCAGAAGATGGTGACCTCCAGTGCGACCATCACCTACCCGCAGTTCCGGTTTGGGGCATCGGCCTCCCGCAACAGTGAGCCCGGGCGCAAGACGGAGATCGTGGGGGCGCACGGTGGTGTCAGGGTCGGACCCCTCGTCGTGTTGGGTGAAGCGGATTTCGTGTTCGACTCGTTCGATGACCCCGCGGTGGACGATCAGGATCAGTTTGTCGCGTACGTGGAAGGCGATCTCCTGGTAAGGAAGGGCATCAACCTCAAAGCCACCCATGGCTTTCACGATCCCACTGCCAGCATCCGGGAATCGGTGATGGGTACCCCTGAGGATCAGCGGACCCGGACGCGGCTTGGCGTCGAGGCGTTCCCCATCTCGTTCGTTCAGCTGTCGGCGTTCTTCACGCGTCTGGACAATGCCGGCGATGCCAATGACCTGAATCGCGTGAGCCTGGAGGTGCACCTCCACTTCTAGTGTAGCGAGTCAGAAGTTTGCGACCGAAACCACGCGCCGAGTACGCCGAGAACGCCACCGCGCCGAGGGACTGCTCGGCGCGTGTGCTATGCAACGAATCTCTGACTCACAACACCAGCTACTTTCACGCTGAGCCACCTCGGGCCTGCCCGGCTCGTTCGCTGTGCCCGCGCGGGCCTTCGTTTATCTTTCCCTGGCGTTGGAGCCGGACCTCCCGCCGGTTCCTACGGCGGGCAATGCCACCCTCCCAGAGTCCCGGACCTCCCGCAATTCTCGTTTGCCGATGCGTACGCGGGTCAAGTCGGTGATCGATCAACTCGCCGCAGCCCGGCTGGTACGGAGCCGTCTTGGGGGTCGGACGTGACACCTCCCCCGGTCAAAGGCGTCCACGAGGCAGCGCTCTATGTCGCCGACCTGGATCGCGCCGCGACGTTCTATCGTGACGTGTTGGGGTTCGAGGAGGTGGGGCGCGACCCGACTCGCCATGTCTTTCTGCGCGCGGGCCGCGACGTGCTCTTGTTGTTCGATGCGTCGGCTACCCGGAAGCCCGGCAGCGCGGCCCCGCCTCACGGTGGGGCAGGGGAGTTACACGTCGCGTTCGAGATCGCTCCCGAAACGCTTGATGCCTGGCGGGACCACTTCGCGAGCATGAACGTGCCCGTCGAGACCGAAGTGACGTGGCCCCGAGGTGGCACCTCCCTCTACGTCCGGGATCCGGACCGGCATAGCGTGGAGTTGGTGACGCGGGGAATCTGGGGGTTCTAGGCCGGCTGGCGGCGGCCGGCACCGACGTTGGAATTGCAGCGGACAACGGTACATCTTTGACACGCACTGCCCTCGGTTACTAGGAGCTTACCAGGAATGAGTGGCGATATTCAGGTTCCCATCCCAATCAACGAGCCTGTGCGGTCGTACGCGCCGGGCACGGCTGAGCGCAGGATGCTCAAGGCCAAGATCGCCGATATGCAGTCGCAGCAGATCGAGATCCCGCTGCTCATCGGTGGCAAGGAGGTACGTACTGGCCGGACACGTCAGTCCATCATGCCACATCGGCACGGCCACGTCTTGGCGACCTGGCACATGGCCGGCAAGGCAGAGGCGGAGCAGGCCATCAAGGCGGCGGCGGAGGCGCACAAGGAGTGGTCGGCGTGGCCCTGGCAGGACCGCGCCAGCGTGTTTCTCAGAGCTGCAGAGCTCCTCGCTACGACGTGGCGGGATACGGTGAATGCAGCCACCATGCTGTGTCAGAGCAAGACTG
>JABAOH010083069.1_pt2 | contig 12838 bp, 6 predicted proteins | sample 7062181 | NCBI WGS metagenome assembly JABAOH01 (sample SAMN14538630, study PRJNA623070) | marine sediment metagenome | biome: marine biome [ENVO:00000428]; feature: marine pelagic biome [ENVO:01000023]; material: deep marine sediment [ENVO:00002113]; isolation source: pool of 5 deep marine... | reverse complement strand
CCGTCGCTGATAACCGAAGCCATGGGCCGTGAAATTGAAAGGGTAACCGGAGTACCGATTGTCACCTTGACCTATGATGGAACCGGGACCCCGGTAAATGACCGCATTATCCCTTATTTGAAATATCCAAGATCAATTTAAGGATTATTTGTCTGGCGACTTTATCTTCAGTGGAAATTTGCCTTTCCCTTTCTTCTCCGATCGTCGTTCCGCCGGGTGGATTATTGACAATCTGGCGTCCGATTGTCGTTTTTCCGGTCGGATTATTGACGATCCGGCGTCCGATTGTCATTGTTCCGGGTGGATTTTTGACGATCGGAGTTACTTTTGTCATTCTGTCGGGTAGATTATCGACGATGTAACGCTGCATCGTCGATCCGCCTGTTTAGATTTTTTGCTTGCCCCCTAAATCCCTTCTCCTCAACTTCCACATGAACCCCTGTTTGGATTCGATCTTTTCCACCTTCCCCGCTTTCGAGTAACTGCAAAACGCGGTAGATAAGATTCAATTATCTAGTAGTCGGAATATTTAGTTACTCTGCATTAATAAAAAAGGTGTAACCAATTTTTTACCTACAATATTATAATATGGCTAATTATCTTATCTATTGCAAATTTCTTAAAACCACTAACAAATAGTCTTTTACTGAATTTTGCTTTGTTGTTTTTCGGTCATAAGCTGTTTCAATGAATGTCGTAAAAAGAATATACTTGATTTTGGAAAGCGCATAGTGTGTCGAACTGCTCCATTATTTTCTACAGTAAACAATAATCCAGAACGATCATAAGCAGGCAATTCGATTCCTACATGATGATACTCTCGAACGGCTTGATTCCACTTTTTTTCTGTAAATTTCGATCTACTTTCAGGCGGCATTACGAAAACACATTTATTAAGCAAATCCATCTCCTTAATTCTGTTAAGTTCCCATATTAACTCGTCTGATGGTAATGGAACAATCAATATTTTAAGACAAGCTTGCATACTTAGCAACACATCCTGCCTCCATTCGTCAACAGAAAATCTTCCAGCGCCAACCGCAGTGAGATGTTGGTCTGCCCAAAGCATGTCAGGACGCTTAATATTAGATTTAGCAAAATCATAATCCTCTATGTTTCTTATCAGGGCAACAACCGGGGCATACCTCTCAAGCGCGAAAGCTAACCAGGGTTCAAAAATTCTTGCGGGGGGATACCACCAGGGCCTACCTGATTGGAAGTCTACCCATCCCATATCAACATTGAAAGGACGAAGATAAAGAATAAACCTCGGCCTTTTGCCATTTTTTACTTCTCTGAAGATAAATTCCACTCTTTGATCCCAGACATCCCGAAGTAAATAAGACATAATAATCGCTCCATAGAAAGATAAGCCAAATAACAAAGCTATTCCAATACCAAATATCAAAAGATGCACCCAATAAAGTTCATATATCAAAGAAAAAATAAATAGAAAAAAAATCAGTAATGTTGCGAGGTAACGAAAAATGAATGCAAAAGTGTTGAATATATAATAGAAAAAAGCAGCCCAAAATGAACTCGTCGTACGGATCATGATTTTATGGGAAGATAGAGGGGGTAGGTAAATAGGGATCCTGGATTGAATACCTGCCATAAACTGAAACACCATCCTTAAGTTGCAGCATGGAGTAACTTTTAATCGTAGATATACTTTTCATAGCCATTTCAATTCTATAATAAAGGAGGGAACTTTTCAAGCCAATCGGGAAAAACAAAAAATATTCCACCCTCTTCTCGACAAGATTCTATCAGATCGTTATGTAGTGGAAGGGGAATTATAGACGGATAACCGTTGATTATCTTTTAATTCTTAATAGCAAATTTTTGGCTTATCCATTTCAAAATTTTACTTACAGAAGGTTGACAGATTATTTGTACTATGTTAAAAACAATGTGATGATTAAAAAGCACGGATTCTGTAAAAAAATAGTTGTATGTAATTCAAGGAGAAATGAGTGAATTGGCGGGACTATGAATTTGAAATACTCTCTCATCTAGAGAGAGTATCCAGATGACGAACGGATTCCTGATCAACTTTTGCGGGGGAAATATAGTAAAGCTATGAGACAGGTTGACATACTCATCAAAAAAAGGATGATGAAATACCAAATTCACGGAGTGGCCGATTGCAAATTTTTTAGTCGGAAAATTGATGTCAAAATGGTCGATCAGTTTATTGGCTTTCTAGCTGATATAGAAGCGCATATCGGTATTCTCATAACTAACAAGGGATATTCAAAGGCTGCACGGGAGAGAGCTAAAAACGATCCGTTTCACATTTATCTTGAGATTGTAACGCTTGACGAACTCTCATCGTGGAAATTTGATAAACTCTCAGTAATAGTTCCTTTCACCCTTAAGGCTCTTTCAGAAGCAGAGAAATCGCGAAACTCCGAATGGACTGAAATTGAATCGACTATTTTGAGAATTCTTGATGAATTTACCCCCAAATTCTCTGAAATGTTGAGTAAGATATCAACTCAAGCCAAGAATGTAATATACGCCTTTTGTCAGGCTCCATACATGAAAAGTGTAGACACATTGGCGAATGAACTTCAGATTTCAAAGGCATCTGTTTCTGCACATTTAAAAAGGTTTTTGGATCAGAAGTATATTGAAGAATTGGACGGGAAGTATAAAGTGATGGACCCATGGTTTGTCATTTGGTTTCTAGTACGCGAGAGTCGAGGAAAATTCTCCATAATGCAACTAATGAAACAATATTTGATCCATCTAGCTAAAGAAAGTGGTTATCGAGATGCTAGTTATGTTTCTCGCATTCTTCCCCAGATAAGTCAATCGATGAACAAGCCTGACAAATACAATGAGAATGATACCAAACTTTTGCTATAGCACAGATTTGATCCGTTTCACATTTTTATAAGGAATGAACATTTACTCCAACCAATGACTGAGCATCGGAAAACTGGAAAACCACATACCCGCCCTCGTAGGTTTGGAGCGGCATATCGTTAAAACCCAACGATAGTCACGTTTTCGTCACGTTTGGGAGATTCTTGTTAATTTTGGGCCTTGAAAAGGGCTGGAAATGCTTATTATAATTGACTTTTCATTTTGGCGTGGTTTCGAGCCGTCTTTTCTCATCAAACAAGGGGCGACTTTAATTTCACGGATTCAAGCCATCTCTCATCTTCGCTGCAAGCAATCCCTTTCTCTTTGCAGTAATCTTGCGCATTCGTTGTAAAACCACTGCGGGAAAAAATAAAACCCACGGCACGATCTATATTCTCCAGCTTTTTTACCTCTGCAAATTTCTTCTCGAATTCCATCACCTCATCTTTAGAAAATTTCTTGACCTCCCTGCTTTTAACCTCCCCGATAATGGAATAATCACCCGGATTTTCAGCACGGGCAAAAATATCCACGCTGAAAGCCCTGGTATATTCCGGTGAACTATGGTACTTCCATACCCGCGAATAATCGCAAAAATCAAAATCATCCGGTAAATAACGAGTAATCGACTTTAAGTAATCATTGTTCTTTCGAGCATGTAATTTTAATTGATTCAGGATCAAATACTCGGCAAAATACCCTTTTTGGTAATGATATTTGCCCAGTAATTTTTTATACTGCTTTTTCATCTTTTTTAACTCTTCTTTGTATTCTTTTTTGATCATGCTGGCATCAAATTCACGAATCTCTTCCTGGTATACTCCCCGAAACACTTTATCGAAAATATTATCGTTTACGCCGCGGTATCGATAATTTGAAGTCCCCTGTTTGATGATATCCGCCTTGACCAGGGCTTTGAGCTTTTTCTCCAACTCACCATCGGTCATTTCCAGTTCTAATTCATCCAGTAACTCTTTTCGGGTCAATTCCCGGTCTCTATGTTTGGAGAGGTGCAGGACGAGATTTTTGGAATGTTGATCGTTGATTTGAGGGAACGCACGGGCGATATATTCCATCCAGGTGGATTTGATGACACCTTGATCCTCCAGGGTTTCAAATTCCAGGGTGCGTGTCAACCCATCGATGGTTGTCAGGTCTTTGTCCGGGCCTTCGGAGCGAATGACGGCGGACATATAAAAGGGATTACCTTCGGAGAGTTCCACCAGCAGGTAAGCGGTTTCTTCCGTAACCGGCACCTGGAAAAAACGTGAATATTTGAACACCAACTCGACTGCTTCAGGTTCGGTCATATTTTTAAGAGATTTGTATTTGAATCTTGCCGGCAGCATCATATTGAGTTCATTCATCAACCACCCCACCCAACTGCCGGATACCAGCAGGGGTGCGATTTTGCTCTCGGCGGTACTTAAATAACCGCCAGCCAGGTTTTTTGCCAGGATTTTCATCTCTTTATCGCGGTAGATCATGACATTTATGAACTGGAATTCATCGATCATTTGAACGATGAATTCTTTCTGCCTGGTGGCAATGGTTTTAGGGGCATTGCGCACGATTTTCCACAATGTATCCACGTATTCATTCCGGGCTGCATGTTCAACGCTTTCGATCAATGCGGTTAAATCCGGGAATCCCTCTTCCTGGCTTACCTGTTTTACTTTTTCAAAATTACTCTCTTCAACCGGCATCAGATATTCGATTTTCCTGGTTTTGAAAGCAATGTAATGGTAAATAAAGGTAAAAAAGAAATCCGTGCAAAAATCCACGATCCAGACATCATTTTCTTTGATTTCATAGTAAAAGGGAATCACCCCGTCGTTTTTGAAAAAGGTGATATTGAACAACCGTTCCATGAGGGCGGTTTTCCCCATTTTGCGCCGGGCCAGGATGGCGGTACTCTGGGATTTTTCTTCTTTGATATCGTCGATCCATTTGAGAAAATAAGACAGTTCTTCTTTTCTCCCGGTGAACAGTTCGGGTTTGCCGATTCTTTCTTTTAATGCGTAGTCCATGCTTTTTATATACCATAAATAGGAAGAAATAGCAAATCCCTATTTTATTGAATTCTTGTATACCGTTTTCAACTCCTCCTTTCCCGCAGCCGCCGTGATTGTATGGTTTCGAGCAGTCTGTTCTCCTCAAACAACGGTCAAAAAATGCGGGGGCTGCAAATATTTGACTGCCCCCTTATTGCGCTTCCACGGGACCACCAGGCAGGAGATAAGAGAAAAAAAGGGACATGCAAGAAACTATATGAAAGAAAATATAGGCTTTTCCTGGAAAAGAAAATAAAAAAGTAAGAAAGTAAGGCACCGGTCCCCAGATCAATTTACTACAAACATGAAGCTCAGAACTTCAAACTTGAAGCAATTTACTTCAAAATTGTTCAAATCTACCGCAAAAATGAAGCAAAAAGCTGCAAACATGTTACTTTTTTATTCAATCTTGTTGTTTAGAAAGGACGGTGCCTAGAAATGTAGAAATTTTGCTGAAACCTTTTGCCATAAACCTTTTCATCGCCGATAGGTGTTTTAAAATTGCCCGAAGAGGAGGATTGAGGGAATAGCCACAGAGAGCACAGAGGTCATAGAGAGTTCCCCACTCACCTTACTCACCTCACTAACCTCACTAACCTATTTCCATAGTAGTCACGAGTTGGACATAAGCCTGCATTTCCTACGGGTCAAGGACTATCTGCCTACGGCTCACTGAGCATCTTCCTACGAGTAGACGATCGGTTCCTACGGCTTCCTGATCCCTTCCTACGGCCTGACAATCATCTTCCTACGAGTCAACCACCCGCCCCTACGGGTTCCTGATCCCTTTCCCACGGCCAGATAACTACCTCCCTACGCCCCTGAAATTCCCTTCCCATGATGGTTTTCCCCCTTTCAGCAAAAAAGGGGAAAAAAGGGGACATGCAACTAAAATTTTGACTGCCCCCTTTCCTGCTTCAAACAACAGGCGTGGTTAAACGTATACTCCAAAGACTGCCAAAATACTCTCTCTCATGCAACTCAAATCCTGGCTGTAGGAAAATATTCGCAGCGATACAACTTAAGTGCTTCCATTGCAAAAAAAATTCCATCGATGCTAAGAAATTGGCATCGACGCAAAAATAATCCCATCGATGGACAAAAAAATCCTTCCCATGGCAAATTTTATGCAATTTTGCATAAATTTTGCCAATGTCTCAAAAAAATTCATGAATTTAGGATTAATTTATCCATCGTCTCAAAAAAATTCATGAATTTGGATGAATTTTGCCATCAATGGAAAAAAACATGCAATTTGGGAGAAAAAAATAGCCACAGAGGGCAGTTGAAAGGAGGTATGGGGCCAGGTATCTTACTTCTTACATCTAACCCCATTGAAATTACTGGATTGATAGATTTTTTGAGATTTTAAGGCCTTTTCTTCTTTATATAAGATGAAAAGTTTTGCCACGGATAAACACGGACGGACACGGATTTTGTTGGTAATTTGTAATTTTCTTCCATTCTTCCTTTCTTCTCTTCTTCGTGTTCCTTCGTGTAACTTTGTGGCTAAAAAATCATATAGGAGGTCACGATGAAGCCAAAAATCTTATTTTTCTTATTCGCATTTTTATTCTCTTTCCTATTTTTACATGCAGAGGGAATGGAGATCAACGTCCTTGAACCAAAAGCAATGACGGACGTCTATATCACCCAACAGTGCCTCATTCGCTGTCAATCCGTTAGCGTAAATCAACCGTTAAAGGTTTTATTGGTGCGTTATGCCCCAAACTATAAAGTTTATCAGACCCTTGCCCAAAACCTGGGTTCATCTAACACAACGTTTAAATGGATAATGTCCGTACTGCACAGAAAAGTTACAAATGGCAGGTATCGCTGCCCCCCAGGCAGCCAAAATCAGTATCTCCCCCGGCACTAATCGGTCAAACGTATCATATCCGTCTTCGTTCCGTGCGCTGCCCGAAGCAATTTTACACCAAATCCGGGGGAAAGTTCATGCTCATCCCTTTTATAAAAAAAACACCCCGTCTTAAGTAAGAAGTAGGCAAAAGAATCTGACCTTCCGTCCTCTGACCTTCTGATATTCTCACCGAAGGCGTTTTATACTCGCCCAAAGGGCGCCTCTTTAACTCTCCTACCGCACGGGCACTCTGAAAAAGCTGATGCCCTCCGTACGGATCTACTAACCCATATTTTTATCTACAGGATGGACATAAAAACTAAAAAAATTTAAAAACGTTAAGTATGTCCATCCTGAACTCCTATAAAACTCTATCAGAACTTTTTTTTGTCTCCGACGGCCAGGGGGTTCTTTTGAAAAACCACCCCCTGGACCCCCACAAAACTTTTATTTAGAGATTTTGGGATTTTACTCTTCTTTTTTCCGGCCTTTAAAAATCCGTTTCTTAGACATATCATTTGCGCGGCCGATTACTCGACGGGACCAGTTGCGCCAATCATCTAACAACACATAAATACGGGGCAATATTAGCAGCGTCACAATAGTAGAAAAGGTTAATCCGCCAACAATAGCGCGGGCCATAGGATAATACGGCGGCCCGTCACCTCCGATCTGGGTATTTACCAGGCACAACGGCACCAGGCTGAGCACCGTGGTCCCTGCGGTCATTAAAATCGGCCGTATCCGCTCCATACCTGCCTTAACAATGGCTTCATGCCGGTTTAACCCCCTGTCCCTGAACCGGTTGATATGATCGATCAATACGATTCCATTATTAACCACCACCCCAATCAAAATCAACACCCCAATCCAGGCCATTAACGAAAACGTCGTGCCTGTAAACATGAAAAACCACCAGACACCAACAATAGCAAAAATGATAGACGTCCAGATCGCAGCAGGGAAAATCAAAGACTCAAAAAGGGCTGCCATAATAAAGTAAATCAAAAATAAGGCCAGTAGGGTATTGATTAACATAATCTTGGCTGCTTCTGCCTCATAACTGAAACTCCGGCCAAAACTCCATTCATAACCGGGGGGTAAGTGATATTGGTCCATGATGTTTTGAATCTTTTTTCGCGCGTCATTAACGGTGATATCCTTTAAATTAATAGACACGCCCATTGAGGTGATGCGATTTTCCCGGGAAATACCACGGGGGCCGCGGCGCGTATAAAAGTTTGCCACAGAAGTAAGTTTAATAGGCCGCTTTTGATTGTCATACAAAACCAATTGCTTCAATTGGTCCATGGTTTGTTTATCCCCTTCCTGGAATTCTACCCTGACATCGATTTCCCCGTATTCATCCCGGAAACGGCGAAGGTTAACACCTCGCATGGCAACCGCTACCATACTGGCTACTTGTTGAGCGGAAAACCCGTACATCCTGGCCCTGTCACGATCCACTACCACTTGCACTTCCTGCTCACCGGCTTCTGCATCGGAGCGAACACCGATCAATCCCGGAACGTTAGACAATACCTTTGCCACTTCCCGGGAAAGTTCAACCAATTGGGCGCTGGATTTTCCCCTCAGATAAATCCTGAGCGTATCCTCACTGCCCCTGCCGCGGCGGCGCTCAAACGTCGGTTTACCCAGCGCTATTTTGGGTAAATCTTTCTCGATCTCCCGGCGTATCTGCTCCTGGGATTTCCTGACGGTGCTTCCTGTTCTTAACAGGATGGTGGACATCGCATAGTTCCCTTCGTAATAGGTGTACACGGATTTAATTTCAAATTTGTCCTGGTTGTCATAAAGGTATTCCTCCATCATATCAACGACAGCTTCTATCTTTTCCAGGGTATAATGGCCGTTAATGTTGTAACGCAGGAACAAACGCCGGTCATCATGTTGGGGAAACATATCACTTTTCACCTGGCTGATAGGAAAAAACACAGATATGAGGACGAGGAAGATAATCAAAACCGAAAGCTTACGTTTCCGTATCATCCAATCCAGGATACGGCCGTACCGCTTCATTAACCGGTCGATAACGGTTTTCTTAGGTCGTTTCTTGGGCAGTTTAACTCGTGAAGTCAGCAAGGGAACAATAGTCTGGGCCAGCAGCAGTGAAGCACCCAGGGCAACAACAAAAGCAATGGATACGTGTTTCATGTACACGGAGGTTTCATCCTGCTGTGAGATGATTGCCGGTAGAAAAACAATCGCAGTGGTAAGGGTTCCTGCCGTGATTGCCAATGCCACTTCTTTTACGCCGACAATAGAGGCTTCCCTGGGTGCCTGCGCCAGCAGCTGGTGACGGTGAATACTTTCGGTCACCACTACCGCATTATCCACCAGCATCCCTACAGCCAGCATCAGCCCCATCATAGAGAGAATATTCAGGCTCATGTTGAAAAAATACATAAAGGCCAGGGTGACCAGCAAAGAAAACGGAACCGCCAGAGCCACGATGAACGTGGTACTCCACCGCCGTAAGAAAAAGAACAATAGAAAAATGGCCAGGCTGGCGCCAATCACGCCGGACTTCAGTAGTTCGTTGAGGGAACTGATAATACCTTCGGATTGATCATCCATGAAATAGATACTGATGCCTTCCATACGGGGGTCTTTACCGATTCGGTCCAACTCTTTTTTCACCCGCTCTGTGGTTTCCACCGTATTGGCACCGGACTCTTTAAAGATGTTCAGGCCCACCGCATATTTTCTGTCCAGGTGCCGACCATAGGTCATCTTAGGACGATCATAAGTCACACGGGCAATGTCTTTCAACTTTAAATTGTTCTCCCCTATAATCAATTCTTCAATTTCTTTAAGGGATTTAAATTCGCCAATAGGTCGAACGCGATAGCGGCGTTTATAGTCAGTAATGCGGCCTGCAGTTAATACGAAATTACTGCGCCTTAAAATATCTGAAAGCCGACCCAGGTCCACCCGGTGAGCCGTGATCCGATCCGCCAATAACCGGATGCGAATCTCTTTTTTCTCCACACCGTACATATCTACCCGGGAAACACCGTCGATTCGCTCCAGGGGCTGTTTCAATACTCGATTCAACATATTGTAGTATTCAGATAGATCACGGTTACTGGAAAGCCGCAGCGTAAGAATCTCGATGTCGGTAGCAGAAGCCTGCCTCAGGTAGATATGTTCCACATCCGCAGGCAGCAGATGACGGATGCTGTCAACTTTCTCTTTGACTTCCACAGCTTTGATATCCGTGTCCTCTCCCCAATCAAAACGAAGAAAAACAGAACACCGGTTCTCACTGGTATAAGAAGACATCCGTTTTATCCCACTAATGGTGGCCATGACCTCTTCCACCGGCCGGGTGATCTGACGTTCAATCTCTTCCGGCGTGGAACCCGGATACGGTATCTCAACTCCCACAAAAGGAAAATCAATATCCGGGAAAAACTCCAACGGCAAAAGCCGCGAAGCTATAATGCCGATACATACAAAACAAACAAATATCATTAACGTCGTTACCGGACGATCAAGCGCTCTCTTTGTTATTTTCATTTTTTACCTTCTTGCCTCCAGCGGCCAGCCCCCCGGCGGGGGGAGCCTAAGAAGGCCCTTTGGGCCATATAAAAGGCTTCCTTACCAGAATCAGCCAGATTATGATGTCTCTCAAAATTGATAATAACTGAAAGAAGAATTCCTGTTGCAACCGTTTGGGGAAGCCTTCAACTTCTCTTCTTCTTTTTTTTTGCCAACTGCCAATTGCCAACTGACTTCGTTTTCCATTAATATCATTCTCTTTCTTCTCTTCTTCTCTTCTTCTCTTCGTGTCCCTTCGTGTCCTTCGTGGCTCCCTTTTCTTAAGCTTTTCTATCCATTATAGAATAAACCACGGGAATCACTACCAGGGTTAACAGGGTCGAAACCGTTAAGCCTCCGATGACGGTTATAGCCATGGGAGCACGCACTTCCGCGCCTTCACCCAACCCTATTGCCATGGGCAGCAGCGCCAGGGTTGTGGTTAACATGGTCATCACAATCGGCCGCAAACGGGAATGACCGGCTTTCAATATGGCCTCTTGTTTTTTCATGCCCCTGGCACGCAGTTGGTTGATTAAATCGATCAACACAATGGCATTATTAACCACAATGCCTGCCAACAGGATCAGACCAATAAACACCACCACACTGATAGTAGAACCGGTGAGCCATAACGCCCATATCGCACCGATCAAGGCCAGCGGGATGGAAAAAATAATCACAAAGGGATGGATAAAGGATTCGAATTGCGACGCCATGACCAGGTAAACCAGGAATATTGCCAACAGCAGCGCAAACCGCAGCGATTTGAAAGAAACAGCCATTTCTTCGTTCTGACCTGTTAGTTGAACCCTCATATCGTTAGGGAAATTGAGATTAGCGATAATTTGATCGATTTCCAGGGCCGCAGCGCCCAGGTCACCATAACTAAGATTGGCAGTTACCAGTGCCACCCGTTCCTGTCCCACGCGACGAATCTCACCCGGGCCGGTATCCACTTTAATATCTGCCACAGCATCCAGGGTTATTGGTCGCGGGCTTTCAGGGTTAACAATCAACTGGCGGATATGTTCGACAGATGCGCGATCTTTTTCCCTGGCCCGTACCAGCACATCAATCTTGCGGTCGTGCCACGAGTAGCGGGTAGCCACGTTCCCCCGGATCTTGCTGACAATACGGTCGGCAATAAGGTACACCGGCAAACCCAATTGTGCAGCTTTATCCCGGTTAAACCGCACCTGTATTTCCGGGTACCCCACTTCCATCGTGGATTTGACATCGGCAAACCGCGGAGAATCCGCCATTTTCCTGGCCACTTCATTGCTGATTTCCCGCAGTTTTACCAGGTTGAACCCGGCAATTTCTACTTCCACCGGGGTTTTAAACGTAAACAGTGTAGGCCGGTAGAATTTATATTGCAAACCCGGCTGCCGTTCCAGGTGCTTGCGAATATTGGTCATGGACTCTTGTTCATGTTGACGTTTCGTGCCTTTTGCCATCACTATACTCATTTCACCCCAATTTTCACCACCTTGTTCCGGGTTGGCATCCATGCGGTTGCCGCTGCCTGCCACAGAATAGACATTGGTAATATTCTTCATATCAGCCGCGGCGGTTTGAATCCCGGCAATCACCTCATCCGTCTGCTCCAGGGGGGTCCCGGGCGGCATGCGAAACTCCACCCGGAACTCCCCCTGGGAAAGTTGAGGTATTAATTCCACCCCAAGCTGTGGAATCAACAGGAGACTGATAATAAATAAACCTAAAGCAATGGCAATAACAGCGCCTTTATGAGCCAATGACCATTTCAACAGGTTGGGGTATCGTTTTTCTACAGCACCATAAAGCTTCATAAAGGCATTAAATACCGGGTTAAAGATAAAAAGAAAAATGCGGGAAAACAGACGTACCAGGCGGAGAAAAAGACTGATAAAGAATGCCGGGATAGTGGTAAACAAAAAGACCTTAAATTTATAAATCCAACGCCCCACACGGGTTTTAGGCTGGTACTCCTGGTATTCGTCAGCTTTCTTTTGGGCATCGGATTTTCGTCCTTGCAGCGCTGCCAGCATAGGAATGAGTGTCAGCGCCACCACCAGCGAGGCCAATAAAGCAAACGTTATGGTAAGGGCCTGGTCACTGAATAGTTGACCCGCGATTCCTTTAACAAATACCAATGGGAAAAACACCGCAATCGTAGTAAGGGTGGATGCGGTAACAGCACCACCCACTTCACTGGACCCGTCACGGGCAGCAGTGGTTCCGTCTTTTCCCCTACCCCGGTGCCGGGAAATGTTCTCCAACACCACGATGGAATTATCCACCAGCATACCGATCCCCAGGGCAATACCGCCCAGGGACATGATATTAAGGGTTAAATCCGCACCGTACATTAAATTAAAGGTAGCAATCACGGAAACCGGTATGGATAAAGCAATAATCACGGTAGCCCAGAAGTTGCGCAAGAAAAAATAGAGGATCAAGATCGCCAGGATACCGCCGATAAAAGCAGCATGGATCACTT
>JABAOH010132255.1_pt1 | contig 12841 bp, 10 predicted proteins | sample 7062181 | NCBI WGS metagenome assembly JABAOH01 (sample SAMN14538630, study PRJNA623070) | marine sediment metagenome | biome: marine biome [ENVO:00000428]; feature: marine pelagic biome [ENVO:01000023]; material: deep marine sediment [ENVO:00002113]; isolation source: pool of 5 deep marine... | reverse complement strand
AGCCGCTTTTTTTTCGGTGGCGACCTTTGGGCCATCAAGCATGTACTTGTATGCCCAACGGAATCTCTATCCCGACTGGAAGCGACGCCTTCGGTACTTTCCGTCCCTCCTCATCCTAGGGACCGGAATTGCCCTGAACAATACCAAGGCCATCCTGGAAGCCCTCTTAAACGTCGACGGAGCCTTCGTGCGAACCCCGAAATTCCGGATCGAAAAACGTTCGGACACATGGGTGGGCAAGCGATACCGCCCCCCCATACCCTGGTTGAGCCTCGTCGAGGTCCTCGTCGCGCTGTACTGTATGTATGGTGTTTCCCTTTTCATCCAGCGGGGCAGAATCGTCGATCCCTTCCTCCTCCTGTACACCATCGGATTCGCTTCCGTGGCATTCCTGAGCCTTTGGGAGACCGCGTTGAGTGTCGTGAAAAATCCCAAAGTCATCAGCGCTTCCCGTGACGGGGATGAGGAAGGCGAGAGCCGTGTGGCAACATTTATGGAAGAGCACCAGCAAATCACCCCAGTCGTCGTCCCCGTGGAAAGGAGGCCCATAGGATGAGGCCGAGGCAATGGAGGGTTACGGGGGGATGGAGCCTCTGGCCGCTCGGTGTCGTTATGTCCTGGACCCTCGTCCTTTCGGGCCCAGCTGCCCACGCTTCAGGCGCTGCGGCACAGGCGAGTCAACTGCTCCTCCCCACACTGGCCGATTCCCCGTGGCCCAAGTACCGCGGTGATAAGACACACACCGGTCGAAGTGCCCATACCGGGCCTGGCTCGAACCGATTGAAGTGGACTTTCTCGACCGGCAGGCGCGACAAGGAAGGGGGGATCGAGACGGACCCCGTGATCGGTCCCGACGGCACCGTATACCTCGGATCGAACAACGGTATCCTTTACGCGCTCGACCCCGAGAATGGAGACATTCGCTGGGCCTTCCCCACCGAGTTTGATACATTCGCGATCTATTCCACCCCCTACATCGACCGGCAGGGGATTGTCTATTTCGGTGCCAAGGACGGAAACGTGTATGCCCTGAGGGCCCCACGCAAGGGGATCATGCCGGAAGTGGTCTGGTCGTTTAATCTCGGCACCACGATCCAGACCTCGCCGACCTTCACCCCTGACGGAACCCTCGTCATCGGTGCCGACGACTGGGCTTACTATGGGGTGACGCCGCCCCGCGACGGCAAAGGACCGAGGGTGAGGTGGCGATTCCAAACACAGGGAACCCTCATCACCTCTCCGGCCGTCGACGCTGACGGGATCGTCTATGTAGCTTCGATGGATGGCACGGTCTACGCCCTCGAGCCGCCCAAGCAGGCAGAAGAACCGGTCAAGGTCCGGTGGACCTTTCACTCGGGGGCGCGGGATGACAAGGGTGGGTTCGAGAATGCCCCCGCCATCGACGAAGCGGGAACGCTGTACATTGGCGGAAACGACGGGATTCTGTACGCCCTCGATACTCAAGCGGGAAAGGTGCAGTGGACCTTCGACGGGGTTGCCAAGTCCGGGTACCGGACCTTTGCAATTTTTTCATCGGCGGCCATCGGAGCGGACCGGACAATCTACTTTGGGGGAAAGAATGGGGTCCTCTACGCCATTCGCGAGTCCAAAGGATTCTTCGGGAGCGGTTCTAAGGTTCTGTGGCGCTACAACCTGGGACCGGGCATCCAGTCGTCCCCCTTGCTTTCGAGGGACGGGACGGTTTACATCGGCGACGAAAAAGGGACCCTGCATGCCGTCCGGCCGCCGGAGTCCGGGGAGTGGGCAAAACCTCTGTGGAAGTTCACCACACAGGGAACCTTGATCTCCTCCGCCGCCCTTGGGTCTGACGGAACACTGTACGCCGCGTCGATGGACGGAAAGGCATATGCCATTCACGACACCAAGAGGGGAAAATCGTCGCAGGGCCCGCTGACCGGGATGTGGTACGGCAAGTTCCGCGACCCCGGGAGTGCAGGACGAATGACGCTCGTGCTTGTGCAGAGCGGGGCGGAGATTCATGGAATTGTGAAACTTCAGGGAGGCATCAAAGGTTCCCTGGAGGGAAAGGTGGAGGGGAACCGGGGTACCTTCGTTATCCGGTCGATCTCGAAGAAATGTCCCGGGAGTGGCGAAGGGACGGTAGCGATCGCGGGGGCCAAGCTCAGCGGGGAATATCGTGGCCAGGACTGCCGAGGGAAAATCGACGGCGGAACCTTCAACGTGGGCCGGTGAACGGTGAGTGAAGAATGAAAACCACGGAATCGCAAATGGCCTCGAAGATGCAACAGGAAGGTGCCCTCCTTCCGATCGGCGGCCGCGTTTTGGCGCGGCCCTCAACCTCGCTGGCACCCCGCATTGTCATCCTGGGCGGCGGCTTTGCAGGTGTGACCACCGCCTTGGAATTGGCCAAGCGGACCGCCGGGATCTTGCCGGTCCACATCACCCTCGTGAGCGAGCAGAACTTCTTCTTGTTTACCCCGATGCTGGCCGAGGCCGCCACGGGAGCGGTCGAAACCCGTCACGTCCTCTATCCCATCCGGCCCCTATGCGGGAAATGGGGTGTCGAGTTTGGAGAAATGTCGGTCGAAGCCATCGATCTCGATCGGCGTCGCGTGATCGTCCGCCACCGACGCTCTCCAGTCCGCCAACGCGTCCACTATGACAAACTGGTGCTCTCCCTGGGTGCCACTCCCAATATGGACATCGCCCCCGGGGCGGTAGAATACGCCCTGCCCTTCAAGGAGGCAGGGGACACCATGCGCATTCGCAATCGCGTGATTAACCTCTTCGAAACGGCCGCCCTGAATGATGATCCGTGGGTCCAGCGGCAATTTCTTACCTTCGTTGTCGTAGGGGCGGGGCACGCGGGGACCGAGCTCATGGCGGCCATCGAGGAGCTAGCGCGAGGAATTCTCCTCCCCCACTACCCGTCTATTCGCCGTGAGAGCATCCGCCTCGTTCTGGTCGGGAGCACCGTTCTCCCCCAGACAGCCACAAACCTTGCGGCTTACGCGCAGGATCAACTGCTTGTTCGGGGGATCGAGGTCGAGAGGACCCGGGCCGCGGCGGTGTCAGCGGACGGACTCACCCTTACGGATGGCAGAACCATTGCGAGCCGCTGTGTCATTTGGACTGCCGGAACGCGGGTCAGCCCCGTGGTCGCGAATCTCCCCATCGCTAAGGAACGGGATAATCGCTTGAAGGTGAATGAATTCTTCGAGGCCGAAGGGGTGCGTGACGTGTACGCGTTGGGTGATAACGCGGCCCAGACTGATCCCCATACCGGAGCTCCCTATGTGGCGACAGCCCAGGTCGCTGTTCGCCAAGCATGGGCTCTTGCAGCGATACTGGAAGCGGAACTCACCGGCCAGAAAAAAAGACCGTTCCGGTTCCGCGTGTTAGGAGAGATGGTCCCCCTCAGCCGGCGGACCGCAGTCGCCGACCTCCGGGGGATTAAGCTCGTCGGGTTCCCGGCCTGGTTTTTGTGGAAGACGATTTATATGCTCAAGCTGCCCACCCTCGTGGCCCGCTTACGGGTTGTCCTCGACTGGACGGTTGAGCTCTTCTTCGAGCGGGACGTATCTGAGATCACCCTGGGACAGGAAAGAGAGGGCTGATATGGAGGGTCCAGGCGCCGGCACGACCATACGTGTTCGTTTACCGATCTGGCGGCGGCTGGGATGCCGTCTCGCTGCCAGTTTCCTGCTCCTCACCGCCCTGGGGATCTTTTTGAGTGGTCTCCTTCAATATCGGGATCAGCAGCGATGGGTGCGTGAGTCTCTGGGATCCTTATTGCTCCATACCGCGCGGACAGGCGCGCTCGTTGTGGACGGGGACCTCCACGAGCAAGTGGTCAAGGTCGGACGCAACGATACAGAGGCGTACAAATCGATCAGGACTAAACTCCAACAGATCCAGGAAAAGAATGAGCTGGGCGATCCCGTCTACACCCTTTCCGACGTTGAAGGGAAGATGGCTCGCTTCGCAATCATCAGTCATGGAGAGGAGCCGGTCGGGAAACAGTATGTGCTCGCTCCAGAGATTCAACCCATCCTGCGCCGTGTCTTCGCGGACGGGACGCCGGCCTACACGGACATTTACACGAATGAGCATGGGACTTGGATTACCGCGTTCGCCCCGATCCGCAATACGGCGGGCCAAACTGTGGCCGCCTTGGATGTGGATTTCCGTGCCAATGTCTACCTGGAGCAGCTGGCGGCGGTCCGGCGACGGCTCTACCTTCATTCGCTGGCGGGTGCGGTACTGGCCTTGGTGGCTGGGCTTGTTCTGGCCAGGCAAATCACCCGACCGGTGGGACAACTGTCGAGGTTGGCCCGGCGGGTCGTTGACGGAGACCTTACGACTCAGGAGCGCATAAAGTCCCGGGACGAGATTGGCCTGCTCGGCAATGTGCTTTACCTCATGGTCGAGCGCGTCCACGTCTCCCACCGGAATGTGGTGGATGTGCTGGTGCGGGTGTTGCAGGCACAAGGCAGTGAGACCGGGTCGCTCTCACAATTGGCGGGGGCGGTGCTGGCGCTGGCAGATCGTCTGGAGCTCTCCCCAACCCAGCGTGAGGCGTTAGAACTCGGCGCGCTCCTTCACGATATCGGCGAAATCCGCATTTCTGAGGCGGTGCTGCAAAAGCCCGGGCCGCTCACGCCCGACGAGCGGCAGCTGGTCGAGCAGCACCCGGGGTGTGGTGTAGACATCCTCGAGACGGTACCCTTGCTGACCCCTGCCATTGATGTCGTAGGTGGGCATCACGAGCGGTTTGACGGCGGCGGGTATCCGCAGAGCTTCCGCGGTGAAGAAATCCCGCTCACAGCCCGGATCTTCTCCGTGGTGGACGCGCTTGACGCTATGACCCACGATCGACCGTACCGACGTGCCCGCCCCGTTTCCGAGGCCCTTGAGGAGCTGCGCCGAGAGTCAGGGAAGCAGTTTGACCCACGTGTCGTAGAAGCTGCCCTGGCGATCCCACCGGAGCGTTGGACGGAGCTCTTGGGATCCCAGCCACCGGCCGACTGACCGAAGGTACCTCCGACGCGACGATCATCCAATTTGCGCCGAGAGCACCCGCTCCTTATGAACTCTCACATCCGTGTATCACGAAGGGGCTCCCCGACGGAGAAGCTTGTCCTCTCGAGATTGCTCTGCATTACTCCCTGGCTCCAATTGTTTGGCGCTTTTTTGATGTTCGTCCTTCTCTCCCTGTTTGCCGCCACTCAGAGCGATCTTGGTAAGTCCATCTCACCAGGAGAAAGTCCTTTCTTCCAGTGGATACGGATCCATATGATCGAGCTCCTCTGGTCTGGTTTCGGATATCTCTTGCTCAGCTGTGGGCTGCAGTATCTCTGGATTCGAGGCACTCACGAAGATTATCCCCATTGGATGAAGGCGCTAGTTGGGGTGGAATTAGTTGCGCTCGGCATGCTAGCCAGTGCGTTGCTCCATCGGTGGGATGGACTCATTCCCTGGGGCCACACCTTACTTCAAGTGTCTATTTTGCTGCAGGTCTTTAAGAGCTTGTGGCGATCCAACGAGTTAGCGCCGGGTCAATCCATCCATATTTTGGATTTGAGGGACGGAAGCCATTTCCTGTTTCTGTCGTCTCTCTTTTTCTTCGCAGCATTCCCCGCTTCCCTCGATCCTTCCTGGCAGCGCGTGCAGGAATACGTTCAGTTGGATTCCAACTTTGAGGTCATCCTGAGTCACATGTTTCCACCGATACTTTCCGGCACCACTGGCCTTTGCTTCGGCATCGGTATGCTGGTCATTTTGGGTACCCTACGGGTTCTCTGGATCAGGCTGGACGGTCAAGATCGCTTCAAGAGACTCATGGAGTTTTTGCCTTTCCTTCTTATTTCAGGACTCTATGGTGGGATTTCTCTCGCCTCACTGGCGTATGGGATTGAGTGGGAGCTCAGCTCTCTCCACCTCAGAAGCACGTTGCTGCCCCTTTTCATTTTTCTCTGTGGAGGTGGAGGCATCCTGAGTTACATGGCCTTTCGACGGCTGGCGCCTCATGCCCCTCGGGGGCGTGACCAGAGCCTGATCGGAATGATGGCGCTTTCCATGGCGGCTACGCTTCTTTTCCCGGTCACGAGGCTGTTGACCCGTCAAGGCTGCGGCCGATGGTCCTGGCGGTTTCTCCTTATTGCTTCCCTTGTGGGGTCCCTGGTGTTGGTGTTCTACACTCTCTACGGTGGTCTGTTCAATCCCTGGTTCACAGTGTTTTCCTATTTGAAGGGAACCATTCTGAAGGTCACAGCCGTCGTGGCGGCAGGCATCCAGGTCTTGATCCTTGAAGAGCTCCGGTCACTGCGTCCAAGGCGTTTGGCAAATACCAGAAAAGGATGGATGGCTCTGGCGCTGGTCGTTCCCCTCGGGCTTTCTCCGTTTGTCTCTCTCGAGCGATATCGAGAGATCAAAGCCGCACTCTTACAGTTCAACGAGTACAGTATGGTCGATGCCACGTACGCAAGGGCGCTCTCTGACGTTATAGGACTGCGAAAATGGGTCCGCCTGGGGCAGGCTCCGATACAGAAATACCATCAAGACCCATGGCCGCTCCCCTGGACCCTGGAGAAAACCAGCCCCTCGCTGCTTCCCAAAGACTTCAATCTCGTGGTGATCGTCGTGGATGCCCTGCGTGGGGATGCATTTCACTCCGCGGGGTACCATCGTAACCTCACGCCTTTCTTGGACAAGTGGGCCACCGAGGAAGCCATTTCCTTTCGTCGCGCCTACAGTCAGGGGGGTGGTACTTTCGCCGCCTTTCCTTTCTTGGTCGCGGGAAGAAGCCGCTTCACCCTTTACGGTCCTAATCTGCACCATGAAAATCTCTATTTTAAGATCGCGCAAGCCGAAGGCATCCAAAAGGTCATGGTCGTCAAGGACTTCGGCCCCCGAGCCATTTTTCCCCCTGATTTCCCGGTCATCGAGTTAGGTGGACCTACGACAAATCATCGCCAACGCTCCGTCCCAGCTGACGAAGTGTTCGGCTGGGCCCAAAACGCCATTGGTCAACTGGAAAAGGGTGAACGGTTTCTCGCCTTTCTCCATCTCATGGATGTGCACAATGATCTCTGGAAGAAAGCAGACGGTCTAGACTTCGGTGACACCCCGAGGGACGTCTACGACAACAACGTCTCGTATGTGGACAGAGCGTTTAGTCGCTTCCTGGGGTGGCTCAAACAACGACGCATCTACCATCGAACCGTCATCCTGCTGACCGCTGACCATGGGGAGCAGTTCTGGGAACATGGGGCCAGCCTTCACGGCCATACCTTATACGAGGAGGAGATCCGAATCCCCGTGATTCTGCTCGCTCATGGGATTCGCGGTCGGGTGGAAGATGTTCCAGTCGTCGCCGCCGATATAGCTCCCACCATAGCTGAGCTGGCGGGATACTCGGTCCATCCGCCATACAACGATCCTCATATGGGGACGTCCCTTGTTCCCCTGCTGCTGGGCAAGGAGCGGGACCGGTATCTCAACAGGGATGTTCTCGGAAGGGCGTCGTTCAAGGAGCGGTACTTCCTTTACCGGAACTGGGAATGGAAATTAGTCTATTTCGCCGATTTCGATCTCTTACAGCTCTTCAATACAGTTAGGGACCCCCGGGAGCGGATCAACCTGCTCCAGGAAAAACCGGAGCTCGCAGCAGAGCTGGAAAGGGAACTCTTCTTGTATCTCGAAAGGGTTGGAAGAGGATCCTACCGTCCCGTTCTTTACGACACATCGTCGCCACGCAAAGTTCACCGCGTCCGGATCGGACGGGAAGAAGGTCAGCATGATCCGACGTAGGACAAATGCCCGAAATCCAGCAGCCGGTCCGGGGCGAAGCCTTCTCCATATATTCCTCGGTGCTCTGGTGATCCCTCTGGCGCTCGTTGGATGTCTGCAGAACCACGAGGTTCCCCGACTAACCACGGTCCCCGTCGGTCAGTGGCCTAATGATGTCATATTCGATCCCGGATCAGAACAGGTCTTCGTCGCCAATGAAGGGAGCGCGACCATCACCGTCCTCCGTTCAGGCGGGCAGAAGGTCGGGACCATCCTACTGACTACTAGGGCGAGACACCTCGCGGTGGATCCCGGGCTCGGCCACCTTTATGCACCGAACGAAGGGAGCGCTTTTGTTGCTGTCTTTGGGACCCGGGATCTCAAGGAACGCTTTCGGGTCGGCGTCGGGAGACGGCCCCACGGGATCGCGGTCGACCGCTCCTCTCATCGGGTCTTTGTCGGAAACGAAGCGGAAGGATCCCTCACGGCCTTTGATGGCCGGACAGGCCGGGTCTTGTATACGGTTCCGGTAGGACCAGGACCCGGGGGTGTCGCTGCGGATCCCGCTACGGGGCGAGTCTTTGTGGTGAGCGTGAAATCAGACCGCGTCATCGTCGTCGATGGGAGGATGGGTCACCGACTCGCTGAGATCGCGGTCGGCCATGGTCCCACCCACCTGCAAGTCAATCCCGAAAGCGGGGTTGTATACGTCCTGAACACGGAGGCCGACAGCGTCACCGCCCTCGACGGCCGACAGATACACCGTCTCGCTACTATTCCCGTCGCGCACTACCCCATCGGCATTGCCCTTGATGAGAAGGTCAATCGGGTTTATGTTGTCAATAATCGGGAGAACACCCTCTCCATCGTGGATGAGGCAACCCTCAAGGTAATCGGGATGAGGCACATCCCCCAGAATGTCTCCAACGTGGCATTGAATGCAGAGGCAGGGCTTCTCTATCTGGCGCTCAAGAGCGAAGATCGGGTCGCCCTCGTCCGGGTCCGCGACCTCTGATGAGAAGCGACGAATGATGCGATTCGCTGTCGCGATCATGGCCAAGGCCCCACGGGCAGGCGAGGTCAAGACAAGACTGTGCCCTCCCTTTTCCACCACCGAAGCAGCTGAGCTCTACCGCTGTTTCCTTCTCGACAAAATTGAGCAGGTGAGGATGCTTGAGAAGGCCAGCCCGGCCATCGCCTACACACCTGACGAAGGGAGAATCTTCTTCGAGGAGCTCGCCCCGGACTTTTTCCTGTTCCCCCAGCGTGGACCCGATCTGGGATCGAGGCTTGCGAACAGCTTCGATCAGCTCTTTGCTCAGGGGTATGGGGGGGCGATGGCCATCGATAGCGACACGCCAACCCTTCCTGCCCCGTATTTGCAGCAGGCCCTCGATCTCATCGCGACACCCGCGGTTGACCTGGTGTTGGGTCCGAGCGAGGATGGAGGCTACTACCTCATCGGTTTACGAAAACTCTATCGGGACCTGTTCGAGGACATGGCCTGGAGCACAGCGCAGGTCATGCCGGAGACGACCCGCCGGGCGGAGATTCAAGGACTGAAGGTGGCCTGTCTTCCGACGTGGTTCGACATCGATACTGCCAACGACCTGGAGCGTTTGAAGGCCTCGCTGCACAGCCCGGAGGGTGACGCGGCCCGGCATACCCGAGGATTTTTCAAGGAGCGTGCACGATGAAGAAACCGTCGGAGATCCCCTGGAAAACCCTCTCCACCAAAGCGATCTACAGCAATAAATGGCTCTCCCTCCGGGAAGATTTGGCGGAACTGCCCGACGGGCGGAAGACCATCTATGGCGTGGTGACGTGTGGGCACTGTGTCGGAATCCTCCCCTTCCTCGATCCCGACACGGTGCTCCTTATTCAACAATACCGCTACGTGGCCGGTCGAGTGACATGGGAGATGCCAACAGGGGGGGTTCATTCCGGGGAGTCGAACGAAGAGGCGGCCCAACGCGAACTCGCAGAAGAGATTGGCTATCGAGCTGGCCGCCTGACCCATGTAAGTACCTATCACACGAGCAAGAGTGTCATGGACGAGACGGCCCACCTCTTCCTGGGGGAGGATTTGGCCAAACTGGAGCGACCGCCCCCGGACGAGACGGAATTCATCGAGGTCCGCCCCTTCCCCTTTCGCGATGTTCTTCAGATGGTCCTGGCCGGCGAGATTGTCGACGGCATGACCATCATCGCCGTACTGCTCGCCGCCCGCCTCAAGCATTATTGATTAGAATCCTGGCAGCGGACATGCCCGCGGAATTCACGTGCGTCAGAGCACGGTACTAAGGATGCCAACACGCCCCGGTGATCCGTGTCTAAGAGGCTTGAGCAGCGGGATCTGAAAGGGAGGCATAGTTATGCGTTTGGACGGCAAGGTGGGGATCGTGACGGGTGGAGCGAGGGGGATCGGGAAAGCCATCGTTTTCGCGCTGGCGAAAGCCAGCGTGAACGTGGTCGTCGCCGACCTCAATGAGCAGGCAGGTGAGGCAACGGTTAAGGACCTTTACGCCTTAGGACCGACAGCCTTTTTCCAGAAGACGGACGTCTCGAAGCGGGAGGAGGTCAAACACCTCATCAACGCGACAGTCGACCGATTCGGCCGACTCGACATCCTTGTCAACAATGCCGGTCTTCAACACGTCGCCCCGATTCAGGACTTTCCGGAGGAAAAGTGGGAACTCCTCCTTGACGTCATGCTCACAGGGACCTTTCTGCTCACCAAGTACGCCTTCCCGCACATGGTCCGCCAGCGCTTCGGCCGGGTCATCAACATCGTTTCCGCACACGGCCTGGTTGCCTCGCCCTTCAAGGCAGCCTACGTCTCCGCCAAGCACGGACTGCTGGGTCTCACTAAGGTCATCGCCCTCGAGGGGGCAGCACACAATATCACAGCCGTTGCCATTTGCCCGGCTTACGTGCGGACACCCTTAGTCGAGCAACAGATCGCCGACCAAGCGAAGGCCCACGGGATCTCGGAGCAGGAGGTCATGGAGAACGTCATCCTCGCTCCACAGGCGGTCAAACGACTGCTCGAGCCGGAGGAGGTAGCCGAACTCACGGTGTTCCTTTGTACTGACGCAGCCAGCGGTATCACGGGAACGCCCATCGCCATAGATCTCGGTTGGACGGCCCGCTGAGGGCGAGATTCCGAAGCGAGGAATCTCGGCTCAGCGACCCGCAGGACGGCACTGAGCATCTTGGAAAAACGAAAAAGCCCTCCACCAATAATGGAGGGCTTTTCTTGCCTCAAACCGGCTAGAGGGTCTCGAAGGTCAGATGCCCTTCCACATTAATCCACCCAAGCCCTCCTATGTACGACTGAGCCCAGCAGTGGTAGCGCCACACTTCGTACTGATCCGGGCTTCCGGGCCAAGGCCGGGAACAACACATAGCCGCCAAGCGTTATATGACGAGGGAGGAAACCTTTGCGGGACCTCCGGCATCTAATGAAATAGCGGAGGAACCAATGAAGCTCTGGTACACCATTTTCATCGCGACTTTCGCCGCCGTATATGGTATGTTGAGTTTTATGCTTCTGGGGAGCTGGATGCACGAGACCGTCAAGGCCCTCAGGGATGCTCATCGACGGTCTCTTCATAGGGCTGGGAGGGCCGGCGCCCTCATGGGGGTCACTCTCTTCGTCAGTGCGGCAGCTAGCCTCTTGATCACGCAAGTCTCTCAGATCTTCTGGCCCTAGGCCTGGAGGGTATGGCACGCGATGAACTTTCTTGAAACGCTCGTCCTCGTTGCCGTGGTGCTCGGGGTTGTTTTCTTCAAAGCGAAGCACGGATGAAATCCTGGTCTCTCCTCTCGGCGAGGGGAGAGTTGTGACGTTCCCCCCTCGGATCAAGGGGACCGGCCCCTCGACCGATCCCAGACTTGACCCGGTGATCACAGTTCCTTTTCGCGCTCTCTCTGCCCTTTGAAGGAATCGGCTTGTCCTCCTTGTGACGTGGTCTTATTCCCAGCCCAATGCCATCAATACGCTTTGTTTCCAGGGGGTGGGCATGACATTGCTCTGGGTCGCGCTTGTTGGATACGGAATACTGATGTTTCTCATCTCGCCCCGAGCAGTCGATGCCAAGGGGTTTTACTGGGGATATGACACCCAAGGGCGAGAGACCGGCTTCTGGTTGCTCACGTCCAGCACGCTCATTACCTGGATCTTCGCCAAGTCGGTGACCAACGCCGCCAACCTGGGGGCTACATTTGGTATCGTGGGGGGGCTTGCCTACGCGACGTATTACCTCTCCATCCCGGTGGCTGGCATCGTCATTGTCTCCATCCGCAGACGCCTGGGCTCCCGCAGCCTGTCCGAGTTCCTGGTCAGCCGCTACGGGCGGACGGCCGCCACGGCCTTCCTGCTGGTTATCACCATTCGCCTGTTTAACGAGATCTGGAGTAATACCGCGGTAGTCGGTTCCTACTTCGGTGAGAAAGGATCCCCGCCGTATTACTCTGCTGCCTTCCTTTTTACCGGTCTCACCCTTGTCTACAGCCTCAAGGGGGGACTTCGGAGCTCCATCATTACAGATTCTCTGCAGCTCGTGCTGGCTGGATTTCTCCTCTTCCTCCTTCTGTTTCAGCTCTTCCCGCGGGTCGGGCCGGCCGAACTCCTCCGGGCGGGCGAGTTTTCTTTCCGTGGAGGCCTGGACATTCTCTTAGTCGCGTGCCTTCAGATCTGGAGCTACCCCTTTCACGACCCGGTCCTCACGGACCGAGCCTTCATTGCGCACCGTCACGCGACGGTCCCAGCCTTTTGGGCGGCAGGCATGGGCGGGACTCTCTTTATCCTTCTCTCCAGTCTGATCGGTATCTACGCGTACACTCAGGGACTTCCTTTGACCGACGATGCACCCCGGGTCGTGGCGGCGTCCTTCGGCCTCGGCATTCTCTTTGCAATGAACGTCATAATGCTCTGCTCGGCCGGCTCCACGCTCGACTCCACCCTCAGTTCTGTCTCCAAGGAAGCTGGCGTGGATCTGGCCACCCTCGGGTTCGAGCGGTGGCGGGGCCGCATCGGGGCGGGAAAGATCGCCATGGTGGCCAT
>JABAOH010120609.1_pt1 | contig 12844 bp, 10 predicted proteins | sample 7062181 | NCBI WGS metagenome assembly JABAOH01 (sample SAMN14538630, study PRJNA623070) | marine sediment metagenome | biome: marine biome [ENVO:00000428]; feature: marine pelagic biome [ENVO:01000023]; material: deep marine sediment [ENVO:00002113]; isolation source: pool of 5 deep marine... | reverse complement strand
CCTGATCCGCATCGTCGCCGGTAGCGACCACAGGATCGTATTGCCGGCCTCTGCGCTTGCCGGCGGCATTCTGCTCGTGCTGGCAGATACGCTTTCCAGAACCGTGCTGGCTCCGCGCCAGTTGCCGGTGGGCGCATTGACTGCATCGATTGGCGTACCGTTGTTCCTGATCCTGATGAGCCGCTCGCGGCGCACCGGCTAAAGCAGGCTCTACGGATACCTCGCGCGCTCAGCCAGCTCCGTTGCGTCCTCCAGCAGGTAACCCAGGTTCGCGATACTGACCGGGCCTGCATCCAATGCGGGCCAGCCGGCGATTGCGGCATGCGTGGACGACTGCGGATTCGCGGAGAATTCCAGGAGTGCCGCGGCGAACCGGGCATTCGCGTCGCGAGAGGTCAGCCATTCGAGAACAGCAGCGGCCCCATCAGGATTCCCGGCATGCCGGGTCACGCCGCCACCACTCGCATCAACATGTGTAATGCCGGCACCTGCGAACCAGTGCGGCGTAATATTCGTTTGCCTTTCGGCATTCAGGTAAGCAGCAATACGGCTGGAATCGGCAAGGCCGACAGCACATTCCCCCGCCGCGAGCGCCTGCAGCAGCTTCGCGTCATCGGCGTGCACGGCGCCGGCGAGATTTGCGCGCCAGCCGCGCACGATCTTTTCTGCCTCACGAAGGCCCAAATCGCTGATGAGCCTGGCGATCAGCGAGCGGTTGCCCGCAACGGCCGACGAGGAAAGGCACAAGCGGCCGCGCCAGCTCGAATCAGCAAGCGACGTGTAGCCAGTGATCAGACGCAGCTCAACTTCGTTCACGAGCTGCGCGTTGTACACGATCGTCCGCGCCCGGGCGCTCAGAGAAACCCAGAGCTGCTCGGGGTCCCGCAGCTCGGCCGGAATTCGTTGCGATATCACCTCGGATCGCGTCGGCCGCAACAAGCTCTGCTCGGCTGCGTTGGTCAATTCCGCAATATTGCCGGCGATGAAGAGATCGGGTTGCGGTCGCTGTGCAGCCTCATGTTCAGCCCAAAGCGCCCCGCTATGTCCCTGGATCAATACGATCGTCGATCCTGTCTGTGCCGAATAGGTATCCATGAGCGGGGCAACTGCGCTTTCCGGGATAGCAGTAAAGACAACGATCGTGTCCTCGAAGGCGCTTGCCGTTTCCTCTTTTGCCGCTTCCCTGCCGCAAGCTGCGAGCAGCAACAGCGCAAGCATCGAGGTCCGCGCAAATAGCCGACATTCGCGGGCCGGCGCTGCAATCATCCGGTTTCGGCGACTGCAGCGGGTTCGGAGCCGGGCGGCTGCTCTACAGCAACCTGGTCGCGGCCCGAGGATTTGGCGCTATACAGGGCGACGTCGGCGCGTGCCAGTAGCGACTCGCCGGCTGTCTTCAGATCCTCGATATCGCGGCCCGGTGCGATGCTCGCAATGCCGATCGACGCGGTGATCGTTATGTCTTTGCCTTCGCCGATTTCTATCGCGTCCGCCGAAACCGCCTTTCTTATGCGTTCCGCCAGCAACCGCCCGGACTCGACTTCGGTTGCGGGCAGTAACACGACGAATTCCTCGCCGCCATACCGTGCAGCGATATCGCTGGCGCGCACCTGTGATTCGATCCGCTGAGCCAGCTCTTTCAAGACCGCATCGCCGCCAGCATGGCCGTAGGTGTCATTGACGTTTTTAAAATGATCGATGTCGAGCATCAGGCAAACCAGGTTGCTGCCGTCGCGGCGGGCACGTGCGAGTTCCTCGGTGAGCCGCACTTGTAAATACCGCCTGTTGTTCCAGCCCGTCAGCACATCGGTAAAGCCGCTACGCATTAGTCGCGCCCGGTTGACGACGTTTTCAAGCGCGAACGATGCGATGGCGCCGAGGTGCGCGAAAAAATCGGTCGCGTGCTCTCGCGTAAACCGCGATTCATCGGCGCTGCCAAAATTGATGCTGCCGAGAAGCTCCCCTTTGTGCTTCAACGGAATCATCGCGATGCTCCTGATGGCTGTCGCATCGCCGAACAGCAGGGAATGATCGGACGGCTTGTAGGGACCGAGCCAGGGCCTGCGCAATGCGACGTATTGGGGAGCGATACCGGTCAACGATTCGGCAAAACAGAGGCCCGGGATAGCTTCCGTATCCGTGCCCCCGGCGACCAGCAAGTGGCGTACATCGTGGTCCGGATCGGCGAGCACGACCGTGACTGTGTCGAGCCCGTAACTGCTGCGCAAGCCGCTGGTGATCTGCCTGAACAGCGAGGCAAGGTCCTCCGCGTTCAGGAGCGACAGCTCCCGTTCCTGCGAGCGGCGCAGGATGCTCATGTTCCTCTTGAACTCGTCGCTCAACGCGGCGAACTTGGCGTTCATCCGATCGAGTTCGCTTGGCTGGTTTCTTTGCCTTGGCACTTAAGCGAAGCTTCCTTCTGCCCAAGCTTTGCTTGTACCAGAAACCGGCCTTCGAGTCGTCGATCAGGACTCAGGTTTCGCCAAGAAATTCTGTCTAGCGGCGTGTCGCCAGGTACTCGCGACCGTTCCGCATCAGTTCGACGAAGCCGTTTTCATCCCCGTCGGCAACGACTTCGCGTATTCGTGCGACCGAATTGCCCAACGCATCGAGCGGGTCCAGACCAAACCTGTTGAGGTGCTGAATCTCGAAATACATGTGTGGGTTGTCCTGGGCGACCGCTGCCGAAACCAGCAATTGTGCATCGAAGGTTGTCGAGGAGAGCTGCGCGAGCTTCGGCGCTGCCTCGCCGCTCTCGGCCAGCGCCGTGAAAAAGGCGATATTGAGCGCGTGCGACAGGCCGAGTACGTAGGCAATCAGGCGGTCGTGTTCATCGAGCCCCATGTCGAGCTCGTCGACCATGGTTGGTGAGAACAGCTCCTTGGCTTCCTGTGTCGCCTCGGGGCATCCGGCATCCACGAAGACCAGGTGGCGGCCGGACAATAACTCCGTGTCGGGTCCATACATAGGGTGCAGCGAAGCGACCTTGCAATCGGCACGCTGTAACGCCTCGAGCCCTTTCCTCAACGGCGTCTTCAGCGAGCCGATATCGAAAATGAGGCCTTTCGGCTTAAGTTCGGCGAGTTCTTCCAATATGGTGCCGGACACCGCGAGCGGCGCCGTCACCGCAATGATGTCGTAGTCCGTACCGGCTTCCCGCCAGTCGTGGAAGCGGCCCGATCCGTCCTCCAGCGCGACATCAGCCACGGTCGTCGCGAATCCCTGGGACCTGAAAAAGTCGACGAACCAGCCGCCCATCTTGCCNNGACCGTCGCCTTTTCCTTCCGCGACAACGCGCCTGCGTTCCTGGTGCGTGAGCGACGAGCGGATTAGGGTCGTCAGGACTTCTTCCGCGATATTCGGGTCGACGTTCAGCGCCCTGGCCCGGCTGCGAGCGGTTTCGAGCACTTCTTTTTCGCGCTCGTAATCGCGTGTGGGCTGGCCGGCAAGCTGCTTACTACGCCCGATTTCACCGACGATGCGTTGTCTTTCCGCAATCAATTCGACGAGCTGGCGATCGACCGATGACAGTTCGCTGCGCAAGTTATCGAGATTCATTTTCTGATGGGGCCCGGACTGAATGAACAAAACGACCATCTTGTATAACAGACGCGCCCGTAAAGCCAAAAGAAAAACCCGGACTGTGGAGTCCGGGTTGCGAGCTGTCGTGAGTCAGTGGTTACGCCTTCTGTGCTTCTTCTTGTAGGCGCGGTAACCGTGCTCGTGATAATGATGATCGCGCAACGTTCGCGCATGCCACCGATGGCGTCTGTCATCGAGATAAATGTGGTAGAGCCTGTGCCAGTTCAAGTATCGCTTGAACCGGTAACGGCTGTGCCAGTACCAGTGTTGGAAATCGCGGTCCCTTCGCAGCCAACCGGGAAACTGCCTTGCCCTGGCGTATCCGTAGTGGACCTCGACAAAAGCGGGTCGAAAATCGATCGCGTGTGCGCGGGCATCCGGCGCGGCGATGAACATCACGCAAGCGCCGAACGCCAGTGCGACAATCGTGCGTTTCATGAAATGGCTCGTAACTGCGTTCATAGCCGTCTCCTTTATTGACGGTACGGCTACAGGATAGGGCCGGGGAGATGAACGGAGACTTAATACAAGCCTCTGTTTTTATTAATTTTATGAACGACAGCTGAACGCGTGTCAAAGTGGCCGGACGGCATGGCTACCGCCTCGCGCGCATTCATGCGAACATCCAGCCCGATAAAAAAACACTTAAGGAAAGGGCAATAATGAAAACCCGTGCTGCTGTCGCCTGGGAAGCAGGCAAACCACTCGAGATAGAAGAAGTCGACCTCGACGGACCGAAAGACGGCGAGGTCCTCATACGCAACGTCGCTACCGGCGTCTGCCATACCGACGCATTCACGCTCACGGGCGAGGATCCGGAGGGCATTTTTCCTGCCGTGCTCGGCCACGAAGGCGGATCGGTCGTCGAGGAAATCGGTGCCGGCGTGACCAGCGTAAAGCCGGGCGACCATGTCATTCCGCTGTACACGCCCGAATGCGGCGAGTGCAATTTCTGTACCTCGGGGAAAACGAATCTCTGCCAGGCCATTCGCGTAACGCAGGGCCAGGGACTGATGCCGGACGGCACCTCGCGATTCTCGAAAGACGGCCAGCAGATCTTTCATTACATGGGGACCTCGACATTCAGCGAGCACACCGTGTTACCGGAAATCGCGATCGCCAAAGTGAATGAGAACGCTCCACTCGAAAAAATCTGTCTCCTTGGCTGCGGGATCACGACGGGTATCGGTGCCGTGCTCAATACGGCGAAAGTGGAACCCGGCGCGACCGTCGCGGTCTTCGGGCTGGGCGGCGTCGGGCTGAGCGTGATCCAGGGCGCGACGATGGCTAGAGCCAGCCGTATCATTGCCGTGGATATAAACCCCGACAAGTTCGAATTGGCCACACAGATGGGGGCGACCGATACGGTCAATCCTAAGGATTACGATGCCCCGATCCAGGAAGTGCTGGTCGAGCTGACCAATGGCGGCGTCGACTATTCCTTTGAAGCCGTCGGCAACACCGACCTGATGCGAGCCGCCCTCGAATGCTGTCACAAGGGCTGGGGCGAGTCGGTGATCATCGGCGTGGCGGGTGCCGGGCAGGAAATCAGTACCCGGCCGTTCCAGCTCGTTACGGGACGTGTGTGGCGCGGCACGGCGTTCGGCGGCTGCAAAGGCCGTTCGCAGCTGCCCGGCATGGTCGACCAGTACATGAACGGCGAAATCAAGGTCGACGAGTTCATTACGCACACGATGCCGCTCGAGGACATCAACAAGGCGTTCGACCTGATGCACGAAGGCAAGAGCATCCGTTCGGTCATTCATTTCTAGCCCGTCGGGCAGCGTCGGGGCCGGTCACTGCAATCATGCAGACCCCTTCAAAAGTCGCTGTCGCGGCGGCGTCCCAGGACGCCGCCGACGCAGGCGCGGAAATCTCGGCGCTTGGCGGAAATGCCGTCGATTGTGCGATCGCGGCCGCCCTGTATGCCACCAATACCGAACCCGGGGTTTGTGCTCTCGCCGGCAGTGCCTATGTAACTATCTGGCCGCCCGGTGGCGAGCCGATCACGATCGACGGCAACGTGGCCGTTCCCGGGAAAGGACTTCCCGCCGGCTTCAGTGCCGAACCGGAGTCCATTTACATGGAATACGGTGGCGGCGTCGAGACGATTATCGGCGCAGCGTCCGTCGCCGTGCCGGGTACGCCTGCCGCGCTGCACCTTGCATCGAAAAAATTCGGTCACGTCGAATGGCAGAAACTCATGGATCCTGTCATACGTGCGACACGCGAGGGGTTTCCGCTGTCGGCGGCGTGCAACTACTACCTCAATTACTCCGGTGACGTCATATTCGGTCGCAGCGATGACGGGCACGGCGCACTGCATGACGAACAGGGCAACGTGCTACCCACGCGGAGCAAGATCCTGGTACCGCATCTGGCAGATAGCCTGGCTGAAATGGCGGAAGGCGGCAGCGAGGTCTTCTACTCGGGCGACCTCGGCCGGGCAATCGCGGAACATGTCCAGGAGCGTGGTGGCTTTCTCACGATCGAAGATTTGCAGAGTTACGAACCCGTAATTCGTGATTCGCTGGTCGTCGACCTCGGAGAATGGAAAATTGCGACCAATCCCGCGCCGGCGATCGGCGGTTCGATGCTGGCTGCCATGTTATTGCCGTTCGCGCGGCATCCGGTGCGTACTTGGGACGAAGCTGCGCTGCAGCGTCTGCTCGGTGCACAGGAAGCGGCAATGTTCTACCGTAAGCGCAATCTCGACTTGAGCGATGACGTTACGACCGACGCAGCGCTAATGCTCGAACTTGCGGAGACCGGCGCGTTGCCCTCGCGGTGGTCATCGGGCTCCACGGTGCATATCTCGGCCGTCGATGACACGGGGCTTGCCTGCGCAATCACCGCCTCATCCGGCTACGGCTCCGGTGAGATGCCCGGTGGAACGGGACTGTGGCTCAACAATTGCCTCGGCGAAATAGAGCTGAATCCAAGAGGATTCGAGGCCGGGCCGCCTGGCAAACGCCTGCCGTCGAACATGGCGCCGAGTATCGGCAGATCGGCGCACAGGGTTCTCGCCGTAGGCTCGCCGGGCGCGGATCGTATCACCACGGCGCTGCAGCAATTCCTGCTGAACTATGTGCAACTCGGGCACGAACTTGTGGACGCCGTTGCGCATCCTCGCCTGCACCTGGAAATCGATGATGCTGGTCTGAATATCGCCGTGGAACCGGGCCTCGATCTCCCCGATACCGGGATCTCCGTTACCCGGTACCCGGAGATCGTGATGTACTTTGGCGGGGTCGTCGTCGCCGCATTCGACGACAAGCTCGGCTTTGCCGCGGCCGCGGATCCACGGCGTGAGGGCGGCACATACATCGCCTGATACAGATCGGGGGATGATCGCCAATAAGCTGTCTGCTAATCTGCCGTCCGCAGCAAGATACTTGAACCCGAGACATAAGGACCGTGAGCGACGCAAAGCTGGCAGATCGTTTGCCTGAAGAATTGCCGTCAGACCCGATGCACTGGGCCGACGCATGGCTGAAAGAGGCGGTCGCGGCCAAGGTGCAGCGAAACCCCAATTCGATGACGATCTCTTCGGTCAGCGCGGACGGGCGGCCGTCTTCGAGGGTCGTGCTCGTCAAGGAGTTCGTGCCGGATCCGGGATACCTGGTTTTCTATACCAACTATCGTTCGAAAAAAGCACGGGAACTCGCCGCAAACCCGCATGCCGCAGCGCTGATGCACTGGGATGCGCTGGGGCGCCAGATCCGCATCGAGGGGTCGGTCGTGCGCTCGCCCGAATCGGAAAGCGACGCCTATTTTGCAAGCCGCGACTGGGGCAGCCAGCTCGGCGCCTGGGGAAGCGACCAGAGTGACCCCATCGAATCGCACGACGCGCTCGTGGCACAGGTCCGTCAACGCGCGCTCGATCTTGGTCTCGATCTGGACCCCGATACGCATGAGCTCGGGGAAAGTGACGTACCGGATATTCCGCGGCCTTCGCACTGGGGTGGCTTTCGCCTGTGGGCGACGACGATCGAGCTGTGGATCGAGGGTAAGGATCGAATCCATGACAGGGCTTGCTGGCATCGCGATATCGTTCGCGCAAGCGAGCACACGTTCACCACGACGCCGTGGACCGGTACCCGCCTGCAACCCTGATTTTCAATGAACCTCGCGATCATCGACCGCACAGTCAGTTGCCCGTTCTGCGGCGAGTCTTCGAGCCTCATGCTGGATCTCAGTGCCGGCGACCAGTCGTACATCGAGGATTGCCAGGTTTGCTGTCAACCGATGCAGATAAGTTTCGAAGTCGATGACGGCGAATGCGCGAAGCTCGAGGTCGGTCGTGCTGTTTAGAAGCCTGGCTGTCTTGCTGTGCGCGCTGCTTCTCTTGCGGCCGGCTGTTGCAGATGTCGTCGTTACCCAGGGTACGAATTTCGGCGTCGACGTTAGCGCCGTCGACGGCCGCGTCGCGATGGATCTCCTCGGCATGATCTGGATCCTGCCCGCTCGCGGGGGCGTGGCACGCGTCATGACGGACGGGCTGGCGCCGGCGCGTCAGCCGCGGTGGTCACCAGACGGCTCGCAAATCCTCTATCAGACGAACTCGCCTGACGGCGCCCGCCTCTGGTTGCTGGATATCGAAAAGACAACGGCAGTCAGGATCGGGGACGGTGTTTTTTTCGACCAACATGCGTCTTGGCATCCGGCCGGCGAGCGCATTGTATTTTCGTCGGCGCGTAACGACTCGGGATTCGATATCTGGGAGACCGATCTGCCGACGGGGCTCAGCTGGAAAATCAGCGATCACCCGGGTGACGAGACCGAGCCCGTGTGGTCGAAAGACGGGCGCAACCTCGCATACATCAGGAAGTTCGACGAGCAGTATTCACTCGTACTCAGGCGATTTGGAGAACCGGAGGTCGTCCTGCTGGTTTCTGATCAGCCGTTGTCGTCTCTTTCGTGGCGCCCGGATGGCACCTTGTTGACGCTTCTCATGCGTGACGGTGACGGGCTCTCGATCAATATGGTCATCCTGTCGGAGCCGCCACTCGTACGGAAACTCGCCACCGGTGAGGACTTTTTCGCAGCGCCGGTGAGCTGGCGAAACCGGCGTGAACTCATGTATACCGCGGACGGTTTCATCAGGACGCGGAAATTCGAAGACATTCGTTCGAGTTCACTGCCGTTCCGCGCAACCGTCAGGGATCCGGACATTCAGCCCAAGACGGTTGTCGCGAAGCGCGAACTCGAGTTGGTGAATCCGCCGTCCGGTCGGCTCGTGATTCGCGGCGCCAGGCTGTTCGACGGCATCTGGGACCGTTATCGCGAGCGCATGGACGTGGTGATCGACAGCGGCAGGATTTCGACCGTGACGGAGAGCCGTAGCTGGAACGATGCAACGGTACTGGACCTCGGCGACGTGACGATACTGCCTGGTTTTATCGATGCCTGGTCGTCGATGCCGACCGGACCTGCTGCCCAAGCGGGGCCGCGAATGCTCGCATACGGGGTCACGACGATCGTGACCGATGACCCGTTACCCGCCGACCAACAATGGGAAGGCGAGCAGAGTCCGGGGCCACGCGTCCTGTCGGCCGCCGACATCGCGGTGTCCCCGCAGGACGGCGACGAGAATGATTATTTCTTCGTCAGGGTCCCGGCCGGCAATCCCGGAGACACGGCGACGCGCGAGGCCGTACAGGCGTGGCGTCAACGGGGCGTGCCGATCGTCGCGGAGTCATGGAACACCGGGCTCGGCATTGGCGCGGACCTGCTCGTCGGCGTGGACTCGCTGCCCAGCTCGCCCGTCGGCGGCCAGTACCAGGACCTGCAGGTGGCCGCGCGACAGGAACCGGTCACGCTGATATCGGGCCTGGCAGATGCGGGTACCCCGGGAATTTCCTCGCTCCTGAATTCGCGCCACGCGCGGGAACTCGGCCATAGCAAGTCGCCGGGGCGACGCTTCCCGGCGATTCCGCAACTCGTTGCCTCGAAAGCCTCGGTCGTTTTGGGCAGCAAGCCGAACGGTTTGCCGCCGGGGCTTGCCCTGCATGCTGAACTCCGTGCGCTCGCCTCAGCGGGGCTTGAGGGTAGCGAACTCCTGCATGCGACCGGGAGTGCTGCGGCAATGCTCCTTGGGCTAGAGAACCAGATCGGCCGAATCACCCCGGGCGCCTTCGCAGACCTGGTGCTGGTCAACGGCGATCCGCTCGCCAATCCGGCGGATGCGCTGGCGATCGTCGCCGTCGTCAGGAACGGCCGTTTCTTCAGCCTGGTTGGCTTGCTCGACAGGGCGAAAGCTAACGTCGAATAATTTGACAAACTCGTGCCATCGCGTCGGCAAACACCGACACAAGGCGATTTAGCGCGAAAAATTCGCCGAACTGAATGGTTGCCGCAACACAAAAAATTCGCGGCTGCAAAATATTAATATTTTCAGTGGGTTTTACTTGTTGTTTTGCAACCAAGAAATGTGCGGGTGCAGCATGTCGTCGGGTTTTTTTACAATATGATTATTGCTGTTAAGCCGCATGTCACGCGATGTTTGACAAGTTATTGAAATTAATTGATTTTTAGGCTTATGGCATAGGACTTGCTTTTATAAGCATGCCCAAGCGAAGTGTAACTGAACTCGGCAACCATAAAACGATACAAACAGGATTTAGACGCCAGAAGAAAAATAACAACAATAATAAGAAGATCCAGATCCAATACTAATAATTAAAATCTGTATCCGGTTACCGAACTACCAGTTACCTCTTTAATAATAAAAAGAGTCATTAGCCCCGCCGTCAAACGCGGGGCTTTTTATTTGCCCTTTTAGTAAGCTTCAAGCAGCAGAACAACAAAGCTCGGAACGACAATGCGATTATCAAAGATCCCGGCACTTGCGCTCACGGTCCTGGCCGGTCTCGGCTACGTGACAACGCATAGTGCCGCGCAGACCGGCGATGGATCGGCCGCCGCCGATGATGCGTCGATTACTTCAATTTATGAACTGGCTGTGGCCAATCCGGCAAGATCTGCTGCCGACAGGGAACGTGACGCCGGAAGGAAGCCTGCGGAGGTGCTCGAATTCTTCGGCATTAAACCCGGAATGACGGTGCTCGACATGTTCTCGGGAGGCGGCTATTACACCGAGTTACTCTCGTATGTCGTCGGACCGGACGGCCGGGTGTTTGCCCATACCAACAGCGCCTATGCCGGATTCGTCGGCGACGAGGCCGCGAACCGGTACGCAGGTAACCGGCTGCGCAACGTCGAATCCCTGCTCGCAGAAAACAATGAACTCCGTTTGCGCAGCGAAGTCTTCGACGCCGTCATGCTGATACTGTCCTACCACGACATTTATTACGTCGATGCAGCCAGCGGCTGGCCGAAAATTGATGGGCCGAAGATGCTTGCGGAGATACTGGACAGTCTGAAGCCCGGCGGAATTCTCGGCGTCGTCGACCATTACGCAGCGGAAGGCTCGCCCAGGGAAACGGGCGGTACCTTGCACCGCATCGATCCCGCAATCGTCATCCGCGAGCTCGAAGCCGCGGGCTTTGCCCTGATCGAGCAGGGTGATTTCCTCCGCAATCCGGCGGACGACCACACGAAGGCGATTTTCAACCCGGAGATTCGCGGCAGGACGGACAGATTCGTCCTCAAGTTTCGCAAACCCTGAGCGGTCGCGGCGCAGTTCTTGCGGGAATTGGGATCCGTTCCCTGTTAAGTGGCCGCCCGGCACGGCCTAATCGGGTTTGCTTGGGCTAAGACAAGGGCGAGGCAATCGGTGTTCAAGGCGTTCCGCATCACGGTCCTGCTCTGCATCCTGCTTTTTGTTTTCGTCAGCACCTGGCTGACGCAGGCACGCAGCACGGACTGGAACAACAGCCTGTGGGTCAAGGTGTACCCGATCAACGGCGACGGCAGTGAACTCTCCGCGCGTTACATCGATGGTCTGACGACCGGGAGTTTCGCCGCTATCGAGGATTTCGTCAGCCGCGAGGTACGCAGACACGGGCATAGCCTGGCGCGACCGGTGCGCATGGAACTCGGCGAGCAAATCATGGAACAGCCGCCGGGCTTCGGCGAGTCGCCGAGCGGCGTCGACATCGCGCTGTGGAGTCTCAAGATGAGATGGTGGGCACACCGTGTCGCCGGGCCGCAGGACGACCCGGCGCCGGACGTGCGAATTTTTGTGCGTTACCACGCCCCCGAAGACCATTTTGTCCTGGAGAATTCGGTGGGCCTGCAAAAGGGCATGGTCGGCATCGTCAACGCCTATGCGGGAAGGCGCCAGGCCGGCACCAGCAACGTGATCATCGCGCACGAGTTCCTGCACACACTGGGCGCGACCGACAAGTATGATCCATCGAACGGCATGCCGAATTTCCCGATCGGTTTCGCCGAACCCGAGAAAAAACCACGCTTTCCGCAACGGTTCGCGGAAATCATGGGCGGCCGCATCGCGATATCCAGAGCGGACGCCCTGGTCCCGAAGAACCTCGACTACGTCACGATCGGCGAAGAGACCGCCAGGGAAATTCGCCTGATCGACTAAGAATCCCGCGACGCTCCGTCCTTTCGGGCGTCTCTGTTACCCTGCGCGAATGAACGACGCAGTCAAACCGGGCCTCAGTTGCGACGGGCTGTCGATTTCGGTGCCCGGGCGGATGCTGGTCGAGAAGCTCGATCTCGAGATCAGGCCTGGCGAGGTTCTCGCCGTGCTGGGCCCCAACGGTGTCGGCAAATCCCTGACCTTGCATACCCTTGCAGGCCTGCGGTCGGCTGACGGCGGCACCGCGACGCTCGACGGGCAAGCGCTCTGCGACCTGCCGCGTCAACGGGTCGCGACGCACATTGCCCTGTTNNGACACGGTAATGATCGGCCGCCACCCGCATATTCGACGTTTTCACTGGGAGTCCGACGAGGATCGTCGTATTGCGCTGGAATCGCTGGCGCTGGTCGATCTCGGCGACATGCTGGAGCGGGACATCGCAACCTTGTCGGGCGGCGAACGCCGGCGGCTCGCCATTGCGCAGGCGCTAACGCAGTCACCCGAAATTTACCTGCTGGATGAACCGACCAATCATCTCGATCCACAGCACCAGCTCGATGTGCTGCACATTTTTGTACGTAAAGCCCGCGACGGCGCGGCCGTGGTCACGAGTTTGCACGACGTCAATCTCGCCGCACGGTTTGCCGACAAATGCCTGCTGCTTTATGGGGACGGGCGCTGGGAACTGGATGAGACGAGTGCAGTGCTGACCGAGAAACGGCTGACCGAACTTTATGCCACGAGCATGGAAAGGGTCG
>JABAOH010130458.1_pt1 | contig 12847 bp, 15 predicted proteins | sample 7062181 | NCBI WGS metagenome assembly JABAOH01 (sample SAMN14538630, study PRJNA623070) | marine sediment metagenome | biome: marine biome [ENVO:00000428]; feature: marine pelagic biome [ENVO:01000023]; material: deep marine sediment [ENVO:00002113]; isolation source: pool of 5 deep marine... | reverse complement strand
CGTATTTCGGGTGGGGGCGGCGGTGGAGAGGGTGCTGGGCTCGGTCGACGGTTTAGGACCAGGATCAACCGCATAACCAGGATATTAACGATCAAAAACCCGAAGGAAACGGCAACACTGGTTAAATTAAACATAATCGCATTATACGTAAGATATTACGAGCGTAGAGAATCTTCGAATGCGCGAGCGATTATATAAGAAAATAAAAGCGATTGTATACTCAGAACACGGGCATCTGGAAGTTCATCAGCTCGCAGCCGTGTGATTAGGAAACCGGAACATTCAATCGCTAATTGCCACTAATTCAGATGTAAATAAGGATAACAAATCATTTTGAATTGAAGATGTTAAGAGGATAAGAAATATATATTCGAGGATTTCCTATGGCTATCGAAATCGCAATGAGGTTATCTGGGTTTCTCTTTCTGTTTATTTTGGTTTTAAACTTTGTTATGGTGAAACTTGGAAAAAAGATGGAAGTGGGTGATTATGACTCAGACGCAAAGCTGAAAGAGATTAGCGATGATCCCAAAAAATTTCAAATCAGTGTCGTCTTAGCGCTTATAGAACATATAAGCATCATAGCACTTGCTTTCATGTTATTCGTTGCTTTTAATTCATACAGCCTAATACTTGGAATCATTTGGACCATCTTTCGAACGGGAGAAGGTTTGATCCATATCGATAATGAAATCAAATACTGGGGACTTCTCAATGTAGCAAGACAATACGCAGATGCTAGTGGTGCTGAAATAAATTCGTTGAGGGATTCCGGTAGTGTCATTCTCCAAACATATGACTCTAGATTCGCATATGCAATGATCTTGTGGTCCATTGGTACACTGGCATATTCAATCCTGTTCGTAACCTATGGTGTTATACCTACCGTTATTGGATGGTTGGGAATTGCTACCGCCATTTCCTGGGCCATCGGTGAAGGGATTAAATTTATAAAACCTGGCTTCAATATTCTGATAGCCATCGGTGGACTGTCGGCGATGCTATTTGAATTCATCATCGGGGGATGGCTGTTGTTTTTTTCGCACATCATCCCGTAGCTATCGCATATCTAGATATCGTACTGATTTGTAGCACCTAAATCCGACTTTTTCTCACTGCATTCACTGAGGTGGGAAAGGATAAGACGGTCATAGACAGCGCTATCCATTTTCCCCCTTCGGCCGCGCTCGGAGTTTGCTCAGGGCGTGCGAGCTTGGTCGTTATGCAGCACGAAACCATTCTGTAGAAAGGAGTAACAGTGAATCCTTCGGGAGGTCTTTCCATCGAAACATCCATAAAATCTGCAATAGAGCAATTCGAAAGTCACGGTTGAGCAGAAGCAGTTCTCCTTGCGGTCAGCAAGGCTACCGGGCAGGAATATACGTGTATTCCCTACATCGCCTCAGGTTTCGCGGTAGGCCTGGGCGGATCGGGAGAAGTGTGTGGGGCAGTATCCGGTGGGGTATTGGCGATGGGTTTATTGTACGAACGGGATTCAGTTGGACCCAGGACAAGAAATTTCATGCAAAGGTTTATTGAGCAAAACGGCGCAGTACGGTGCATCGACCTCCTAGGTTTAGAGGGGAGTAGCGTCGATGGGATACTGGCTTCCGCCCTGGATCGAAAGAGAGAAGTTTGTGATGGATTGGTGGGCAGCGCTGTACAGGTGCTCCTGAACCTGTTAGAGAATTCGGAGAGTTAGAAAAGGCTGCGGGTTCTTTTGCCGCAGGCTGATTTTCCAAGTCCGAAAGGGCTCTTATTCGTCGGTATGGACAAAACAAGAAGAGAGGTCTAAAAATGATCAATTCTGGTGAACTTTCCATCGAAGCAACTATTAAATATGCACTGGAGCAATTCAGAAGCCAGAGTTGAAGTGAAGCAGTCCTCCTTGCGGTCAGCAAGGCAACTGGGCGAAATTGTGCCTGTATTCCCCGTATCGCCGCCGGTTTGGGAGGGGGCATGGGCGTGGGTGAAGTGTGCGGGGCTGTAACCGGTGGGGTATTAGCGATTGGCCTTTTATACGGACAGGATTATTCCGAAGCGGTCGGCATCATGACTGAAGAATTCGTACGCCGGTTCGCTGAACGAAACGGTGCCGTGCGGTGTATCGACCTCATCGATTTCGACATAGGTAGTGTTATGGACGGTGAAGACATACGTAGTATATTGAGACTACTTTGGTTCTTCGCCCGAGGCGGGAGGAAAATTTGTAATGGGGCTGTGAGCAGCACTGTGCGTGTACTCCTTGAACAATGGGAGGAGTGGAGAGCTTAGAAGGGACTGCGAAAGCCCTTGGGTCTCAGGAAGACGCCAAATCCCCAAGTTCGCGCATGCACTCGTCGGGCAGAATGTTTCATTATGATGTAGGGATCTCATATTCCAACATAAGTGAGTGAGGGCTATGTCCCAGGATAGAAATCAAATCCGACGCGTCACCCGTTCAAAGGATGTCGCCAAAGCCAGCTATGATCGCATGAGTAAATGGTATGACTTGATCGCAGGTACAAGTGAGTGGAAATATGTGAAGATTGGTTTAGATCTCTTGAAAGCTACGAAAGGCGAAGTGGTTTTAGAGATAGGATATGGAACTGGGAAAAGCGTTCTCGAGATTGCGCGATCCATTGGTGAGACAGGTAATGTCCACGGTCTAGATCTCTCAGAGGGTATGCAGAGAATTGCAAGCGATCGTATGGACAAGGCAGGGCTATCGGAAAGAGTGGATCTCAGAATTGGGGATGCAGTGGAGCTTCCGTTCGAAAATGACTTTTTTGATGCCGTTTTCATGAGCTTCACGTTAGAGTTGTTTGATACTCCGGAAATCCCGATTGTGCTGCAAGAGTGTAATCGCGTCCTGCAAAGTGGTGGGCGAATTGTTGTAGTTGCGATGTCGAAGAAGCGGAAAGAAGGGTTAGCTGTGAGGTTATACGAGTGGGCACATGAGAGGTTGCCACATTACGTGGATTGTCGTCCGATCTACGTGACCGAGTCCTTATCGGATGCTGGATTTCAAGTGACAGAGAGAATCGAAATGAAGATGTGGGGGCTGCCAGTTGATGCTGTCCTGGCGAAGAAGGCGTAGAGGTAAGATCCAGCATTCTGCCGAAGACCTCGTTCTTGGGGGAGCTCCCAACATCAAATTCTCCCCACATCAGATATCAAGGTCTCCTTATATCCGTAACAGTTCAACTTAGATTACGCTGTAGGCGCATGGGTATCTAGTTCCAATACTCTTTCAAAATCGATTATTCAGGAATCAACAGATAAATAGAGGGGGTTGCAGATCTTTTCCAGATATTCCAGTGTTGGGCGGCATTATTAAGATAGTTTCTTTGCAAGTGAGAGAATATCATGAAAAGGTTTTTAAAAATCCATCACTTCTTGTTCACACTAACATTTCTATTATTAGAGGCTTGCGGCCCCGGTAATGCAGCGCAAACATCCCAGGTGCCCTCCATTCAGAGTACGACCCCGACCACAACGCCAATTCGGACCCCAACGCAGCCCTTGTCGCCAACAAGTACAAGCATCCCTCAAACAGCTACCCAAGATACGTCGATTGAGCCAATAGCCCAGGGAGCCGAAATCCGGATTGACAGCTGGGCTCCGGACGGTCTGTGGTTAGGCTTCTGGCTGTGGACCCCGGAAGATATGGCCGCTGATCCTCAAGCTCCACCGGGCAAATTGATTTTTCTCAACCCCCGCACGGATGAAACTTGTGAATATGGGCACTTCGAGTTTAGCGAGCACAGCCCTGATATTTCCTGGCAACCAGATGGTCGGGCTGCCGTAAGCGCCACAGACAGCTACTGGATTGGATTCCCTTGTCAAGATTTCGTTCCAACCCAAGCTGAGGAGATCGAGATCCTTGGTCCGCCGGATGAAACCCAGTCTCCGGACGGGACCTTTCGAGTTGAGACCATTATCCAAGACCCGGTGGATGGGTGGGTCAAACATACGACAACGATTACGAATAGCGCTACCGGACGAGTAGAAAACCGAGTCGATTGGGAACTTGACGAAAGATTGGGGTGTTGCGGCTTAGGTGGGGAATGGGTAACGGATGATTTGTTCCTTATTTATGAAACCCGCTCTCAAGGTCCCCTCCTGATCCAGGCCGGAGGAGAAGTCGTCCGCGTGGCTCCTGATCTTTTTGGTGTTCCTGCTACCGAAATCCCTCAAGATTCGTGGGACTGGGTCAATCAGCAAGCGATTGCCGCTTCGGTCGATCACGACGATCTCTACCACATTCTGCTTCATGCAACTGGGGATGAAGCGAGTTTCCCCCCAGTTCTTCTTTTCCATTCAGTTACAGGGGAGGTGGAGACTCTACCTTACACACACTTATGGCACCCTGGCTTCACCCCGGATGGTCGCTGGGTGCTGCTGCAACGCCCGAATACTTTCGGCGGGGATATTGCTCTCTGGATCCGCCCTGTAGATCCTCCCGGCAGCCCAGTGCGCCTAATTGCCGAGGGCACTATCTACTCTGCCTTGTCACCCAGTCAGTCTGCAATTGCCTTTGGCCACGCGGGTGAATTCACGGTCTTGCGGTTTCCAGATGGTGAATCTGTCAACACCTGGACAACGGGGGAATATTCCAACCACCGCCTTATCTGGTCACCAACAGGAGATTTTCTTGCTACATCAGGCAACATCCCTGAAGCGTATGATGCTGCGCTATTCGTTGTTGAGGTCTGGGAATAGACTGGTGGTGGCGGAATCCGCGATTTAATTTTGAGCTTTGAGGTGGGTGCTGTCCATGAAATTGGCGATTGTATGCTTCTCAACACCAACTGCAACGGACCGGGCTCCTCCCAGACACCCTGGGGTCCCAATTGCAGGGGAGTTTATCCAGAAGTTTCCCCGGTCCGCCAACTTCACCCGGTTGTTGAGCTCCACCTGTTAGGCCGCTTGAATGGAGAGATTCATCGAAGGCATAAACATGAATAAAAAGAAATTTATCACCTTTGTAATCTTTGCCTACGGCATTTCATGGTTAATTTGGATGCCCAATGTGTTGGCTAACAATTGCAATGTGGGTTGGGAGTTTTCTGGTTGGCTGCATATCGCCGGTGGTTTGGGTCCCTTCTTGGGCGCCGTGATAACCACCTATCTCTTCGATGGAAGAACCGGACTGACGAATTATTTCAAGGATAAGCTTCTTGCTATTCCAAGTATTAGGTGGACTTTAGTCGGCTTTGGAATGCCAATTGCTTTTTTCCTGATTGCTATGTTGATTTTGGGTATTTTTACAGGGGATTGGCCCACATTTTCTAACCTGGGTATGAATTCAAAGTTGCCCATCACCAACCCTCTGCTGATATGGCTTGTATGGTGTTTTTTCTACGGATTAGGTGAAGAAGGCGGCTGGCGAGGATACCTATTTCCGGAATTGACGAAGAGTTTTCAAGCAAGAATTGCTACTTTGTATGTCGCATTTATATGGGCGCCCTGGCATCTGCCATTGTTCTTCTACGATAAAGACTTGAGCACAATGGGATGGTTTGGAACCATTGGATGGCTTGTAGGAATTGTTTTTGGCTCATTCCTCCTAGGGTGGTTAGTTAATCAAGCTAACTTGAATCTATGGCCGGTTGTATTGTGGCATGGCACTTTCAACTTTTTCACAGTCAGTGATCAGATTAATCCATTGTTCCCAAGTTTAATGAGCGCTATGGTCATCATTTTTGTTTTGTGGATTGCAAGAAGGTACGGCGAGAACCTGGAAATTGAATCTATCCAAAACTCACCCGCGGCCTAACATCTCGCTGCCTGTTAGGGACATCGGTGTCCAGTCGAGCTGGATGGACGATGAACAAGAGCCCTGTTCTGTCTGACGCCAGTCGGACCAGGGGGCAGGCAGTTCGAGGGGGATTTCGAGGCGTGTCAACAAATCATGGATAGGAACAAGCAACATGAATAACACATCGATATCTTCAGGAGCACCAAAAAATGTCACCACACTTTTCGTATTGACATTCGTTCTTTCAATCCCGTTATACATCCTGGCCATTTTCGTCCCGGATATGGAAGCCGTCGCCAGCTTGTTGTTCGTATTTACCCCGATGATCTCGGCTTTGATTCTCACCTGGCGAGAACATGGTTCGGATGGTGCGAAGGAACTCCTAATATGGTCCTTTGATTTCAAAAAGGTCCGAAGAATAATTTGGTATGCACCTATCCTATTCCTCATGCCGATCATTTTCTTCGCCGTGTATTGGGTTCTCGGGTTCATTGGAGAGGCACCCCCCGAGTCCATGTTTCCACTCGCCATGGCGCCCGTCCTATTACTGATGTTTTTCGTTATGGCTGCTGGTGAAGAGGTTGGCTGGATGGGATATGCCTATGCTCCAATGGAAGAGCGCTGGAACGCCTCCAGAGCCAGTCTCATCCTGGGGATCATTTGGTTCATTTGGCATATTCCAGTCTATATTTTCGCTGGAGGACAAACTCTGTAATGGGCGATGGGGCAATTGGTGTTTATGATTGGATTTCGAATCCTTTTGAGCTGGGTCTATATCAACACGGGTAGGAGCCTTTTTGCTGTCATCTTACTTCACGCCGTCTACAACGTGTCCGTGTCAGTGATTCCTGGTTTTGAAAGACCGTTAGGACCCGGTTTAGCCGGTGTCCTGGTGATCATCATCGTCCCCATCGTTACAAGGGTGTGGGAATGGAGGACTTTATCTCAGCTAAAAGGGGAAACCCAATCTGCTTGACCATTTCCGATGAAGGAGTCTGAATGAAACCAATTCCAACTGGCGTCGTCTGGCGAAGATGGGTGATCGTAAACTCTTTGGGTGAGCTATTGGGCCTCGGTGCCACGCTCGCCCTTGGCGCGACCCTCTTCTCAAGCGTTACGGACGCCCAAGGAACCGGACCCGCGCTCTTAACCGCTTTATTGATGACTGCCACGGGTGCACTTGAAGGTCTTATCGTGGGATGGGCGCAGTGGTCGGTCCTACGCTACGCCGTCGCAGGCATCACCCGTCGCTCATGGGTTGTCGCGACGATCGTCGGCGCGATTCTCGCATGGATGCTGGGCTCAATCCCCATGACCGTTGCAGGTCTATCCGGCGCATCTGCATCCGCGGTGGCTGAGGAGCCTCCCCAAGCCCTTGTCCTCATTCTTGCCGCCGCCCTCGGGCTTGGTGCAGGGTTAATCCTTAGTGTCGCCCAATGGAGAGTACTCAAAGGACACGTCAATCGAGCCTGGCGCTGGTTGCCTGCGAACGCGCTTGCATGGGCCGCAGGTATGCCTCTCATCTTTGCAGGCATTGACCTTGCCCAAAAGGTGGATCAACCCTTCTACGCGATTCTCGCCATTGGATCAATCATTGCTATCGCCGGCGCACTCGTTGGAGCCATCCACGGCGTTGCCTTGATCGCATTCATCCCTAATGGAGGCGATTAAATGATGTTGGATACCAGGATCATCCTTTCAGGATTGTGGGTAGCTACAATGTTGACCTATCTTTGGGGGGATGTGCTGCGGATTTTTGCCGGTGACACTAAACCGGGAGAAGTTTTAGGTGCGCAAGCGACTCAGGGAATGTGGTTGCTGATCGCAGCTTTATTTTTGATTCCGATTGTGATGCTTGTGCTGAACCTTACGTTGACGTATCCCGCGATCCGTTGGGTAAACATCATTGTTGCCATATTCTTGGTTGTTCTCAATCTTTTTGGTTTACCTTACCCTGGCGCTTATGACAATTTCCTAATCATTGTGAGCTTTGTGTTCAATGCACTGACTGTCTGGTTTGCATGGAGGTGGGTGGCTTGAAATTATATTTCATAAAATGCGAAGAACATATAAGAGCGTGGAAGTCGCTCCTTTAGAACAGACTGGTGACGATCACAGGTGTATCGGCGATGGATACAAAAAGAGAAAAGTGGTCATCACTGTTTGATAGTCATCCCCAGTACGTGCGGTGCCGATCACAGATAAGGAGGGAAGCATGGCTAGGCTAGGACTGAGACAGATTTTGATCATTCTATTTCTTGGTGCTGTGGGGTGGGCTCTTTGTGGAGCGATCATGTTTATCGGAATGGCTGTCACGGATCTTCAAACAACGTTGATCGCTCATGCGGTTGGGGCGCCGATCATCTTTACTCTGATATCCCTGTTCTACTTTTCGAAGTTTAAGTACACATCTCCTCTGCAGACAGGGATCATTTTTTTCTGTCAAGTCATTCTGATGGATTTTTTCATTGTCGCTATACTCATCGAACGCAGTTTCGATATGTTCTTAAATCCTCTCGGGACCTGGATTCCCTTTGGGCTAATATTCCTTTCAACCTATCTCACGGGGTTATGGGTTGAGAGGCAGGGTAGAGAGCCAAGGTCGGTCTACCCTTAGGTCACTGGTCAACTAACCACTTGCTGAAGGCTCCAGCTCTCTGTCTATCCATAGGCTACAAGAGTCTCCAACTCAAGGGTTTTACCCTTGAGTTGGGCACAATTGAAGCTGGGTTTTAAGGGATGGAGATGGTAATAGTTACGGATTACAGCCGCAGATGAGCTCAAAGTCATTAGGCTTTAGATTAATGTATGATGTATGTTCATAAAACCACTCTGAGAATGACCTGATCATAGCGACCTTGGAAGAAACTCATGAAAGCGATTGTATGGACGGAGTACGGACCGCCGGAGGTTCTTCAACTTAGAGAGATCGAAAAACCTACACCCAGGGAAAACGAAGTACTGATACGAATATTTGCGACAACCGTAACATCAGGGGATTGTGAACAGCGAAGTCTCAAATTGCCGTTCTGGTACCGGCTCCCCATGCAAGCCTATGTAGGTTTCGAAAAACCAAAGAGAATAACCATACTGGGGATGGATTTAGCTGGGGAGGTCGAATCCATAGGCAAAGCTGTAAGGCGATTTAGGAAAGGCGACCAGGTTTTTGCAGCTACCGGTTTTGTTGGAATGGGTACCAATGCTGAGTACATTTGTCTACCTGAAGAGCCTGAAGGAGGGGTAATAGCCATAAAACCGGCCAATATGACCTATGAAGAAGCCGCCGCCGTTCCTGTTGGAGGAATTGAAGCATTGCATTTTCTTCGGCAAGGGGATATCCGGAACGGAGCAAAGGTCTTGATCCATGGTGCGGGCGGAACGATAGGGACTTTTGCGGTGCAGCTTGCCAGGTACTTTGGGGCTGAAGTGACTGCCATTGATAGCACGGGAAAATTGGATATGCTGCGCTCGATTGGTGCAGACCAGGTCATAGATTACCCAAAAGAAGATTTCACCAAAAGCGGTGAGACCTATGACTTTATTCTTGACGTGGTAAGCAAGAGTTCGTTTTCGGGGAGTATCAGATCGCTAAAGCAAAACGGACGCTATCTTATAGCTAAACCTGGGCCTGCGCAGTTGATTCGAGGGCGATGGACTTCAATGAAAAGCAGCAAGAAAGTGTTGTTTGGGTCAGCAAGCCCGAATATCGAAGATTTACTCTTCCTCAAAGAGCTTATTGAGGCGGGAAAGATAAAATCAGTCATCGATAGACGCTATCCGTTAGAACAGGTTCCCGAGGCTCACCGTTATATCGAAACGGGGAGCAAGAAGGGACATGTAATCATAACTGTGGAACATAACGACAAATCCTGACGAGGCACTGCACCTGCCACGATGATGCGTCGTGGGATAGCGATATGTGCTATTCCGGGACAAGGTCGAGCCGGAGGAGCCGTGCGTCGCAGAGCCTATTCGCCAGGAGAAACACTCATGAAAGCGGTTGTATGGACAAAATACGGATCACCCGAGGTTCTTGAATTAAGGGAATTAGAAAAACCTGCTCCCAAGGAAGATGAAGTCCTAATCAAAATTTATGCAACAACAGTAACAGCTGGGGACTGTGAACTTCGAAGTCTCAATTTGCCAATATACATAAGTCTCCCCATGCGAATGTTTTGGATCGGTTTCAGAAAGCCAAAGGAAAATACAATACCTGGGACTGAGCTGGCTGGGGAAATTGAAGCCGTAGGTAAAGATGTACAACGATTTAAGGAAGGTGACCAGGTATTTGGATCTGCCGGTATGGGATTTGGTGCAAATGCCGAATACATATGTTTACCTGAAGAACCTGGAGAGATGGAAGGGGGAGTAGCGATAAAGCCGGCCAATATGACCTACGAGGAAGCCGCCTGTGTTCCTTTTGGGGGACGAGATGCCTTGCATTTTCTTAGATTGGGAAACATCCGGAACGGACAAAAGATTTTGATTAATGGTGCGGGTGGGACGATCGGTACGTTTGCGGTACAGCTCGCCAAGTACTACGGGGCTGAGGTGACTGCCGTGGATAGCACAGCGAAATTGGACATGCTGCGCTCGATTGGCGCAGACCACGTCGTTGATTACACAAAAGAGGATTTCACCAAAAATGGTGAGACGTACGACATTCTTTTTGATGTAGTAGGTAAGATGTCATTTTCACGCAGCAAGAAGTCGATATCGCAAAATGGAACCTATCTCCTGGCTAATCCCAGGATGCCACAAATGGTTCAAGGTCTGTGGACCAGAAGGAGAAGCAATAAGAAGGTCGTTATGCAGACTGCTAGCGGTTCGATTGCAGATTTAAACTTCCTAAGAAGGCTAATTGAAGAGGGGACGATTAAATCAGTCATAGATCGAACCTATCCCTTGGAGCAGATTGTCGAGGCTCACAGGTACGTTGAAGAAGGGGGCAAACTGGGAAATGTTGTCATCACTGTGGGAAATGACAGCAAAGCGGAGTGACCTCAATCATCAGGGAGGTTAGATCCTATGACGAAGGAAAAATTTCTAACAGTCCGCTGGAATAACCTGCTTACGCTGGCGCTGGGATTTCCCGCGCTACTTTTTATTGTCTACGCTTTCTCCAGTTCGCTTTGGTCGACAAGGGGTGGTTTGATTGGGCTTTCGATCGTCGGGGTGCTTTACTGACTGATTCTCGAAGGTCATACCTCCGTGCGGTTCGCATGGCTTCGGGAAAATGCAACTGACTACGTTTCCGTCCAACAGGCGTTCATGCACCCACTCGCCTTGATCAGAAAGGCATACAACGCCGTTTTCTGGATATTTCTGCTTCCCTTTTTTACGACAATGAAATACGGTACGGGCTTTATTGCGTTTAGCGTCATTATTGCTATAAGGCTCGTTCTGAATCTGTATACGAACAACATACTCGATCTCACGCCAGAGCAGTACGAGAGTTATCCCTTCCGGATTCCTTGACTGGTTGAGTGATCCAGCCGACTTAGATGATGAACCAGTCCTTCAAGGGATTTTTTTACCGGAGCGATTTGTTCGTATTTGCAAGCTTGCAGGAGGTATTGCCGAGTGCAGTTCTTATAATGCTCGCATCAGAGCAACCTTCGAGGAGACTCATGAAAGCGATTGTCTACACCGAATTCGGACCACCTGAGGTTCTTCAGCTCAAAGAGGTAGAGAAACCTACCCCGAAGAAGGGTGAAGTTCTGATAAGAATACATGCGACAACCGTAGTTAAAGAAGAACCAGGAATGCGCAGTTCCCCGGGTTTCAATGGTTTCAGGAAACCTAGAAACCCTATCCTGGGCCAGGAGTTTGCCGGAGAAATTGAAGCCGTAGGGAAAGAGGTAAAGCGATTTAAGGAAGGAGACCAGGTATTTGGAATAGACTATTTTGGTGCTTATGCCGAGTACAAATGCATGTCTGAAGAAAGGGCGCTGGCATTAAAACCGGCCAATATGACCTATGAGGAAGCTGCCGCTGTTCCTAATGGGGCTTTAACCGCGTTGCCATTCCTCAGAGATTTGGGAAATATCCAGAGCGGACAAAGTGTCCTAATCAATGGCGCTTCTGGAAGTGTAGGTACCTACGCAGTGCAGCTCGCCAAGTACTATGGGGCAGAGGTCACCGGGGTATGCAGTACCACGAATTTGGAGTTGGTCAAATCAATTGGAGCCGATAAGGTTATTGACTACAAGGCAGAGGATTTCACCCAAAGCGGCCAGACCTATGACATCATTTTCGACGCAGTCGGCAAGAGCTCGTTTTCACTCTGTAACAGTTCGTTAAAGCAAGTAGGGATCTATCTTACAACTGTCCCAGGGTTGGAAGTTTTGGTAAATAAACTCTGGCCATTAAGGCGCGGAAGTAAAAAAGCAGATTTTGCGGCCACAGGTATAAGGTCAGCAAGCAAGAAGGTTAAAGATCTCCTCTTCCTCAAAGAGATTATTGAAGCCGGGAAGATAAAAGCTGTCATCGACAGACGCTATCCGTTAGAACAAATGGCTGAAGCCCACAGGTATGTCGAAAAAGGACATAAAAAGGGGAATGTAGTCATCACGGTGGGGCCTAACGGCAATACCTAACAAATGAGGAGGATCCTACGATGGAAGAGTCAAGAAGTGATATGGAAAAACAAATCGAAAAGGAAATCGAAAAGGAAATTGAAAAACAGGTGACGGATTGGGTGTCGGTGGGGATCTCGATCCTCGTCGCCGTCGTCGTGAGCTTTGTCGTCGGAGTGATTGTTTTTAAGCTGGTATGGTCGTGGGTCGTGCCCGACCTGTTCCCCGGAGCGGTCGCTCAGGGTCTGATCGTTGAAGACCTGACATGGCTTGACGCGGTGAAGCTCGCCGTGCTCGCAGCTGTACTGAGCGGCTTCTTCCCTGCTCTCTCGGACGCCTTCAAGCAGCGCCCGTAGTGAGGGACAGTCACGGAGCGCACGGGATCGCGTCGCCTCGCTCTGGGAGAAGCGACCATATAACAAAACCTGGCAAAGCGCCCTGGAAATATGCTGGGATCGGCGACACCCGACAGCTATTCCATTGCGCTTCATAGCCCTGGCCAGGTCGTTAGGCAACGCTTGATGTA
>JABAOH010013442.1_pt2 | contig 12848 bp, 12 predicted proteins | sample 7062181 | NCBI WGS metagenome assembly JABAOH01 (sample SAMN14538630, study PRJNA623070) | marine sediment metagenome | biome: marine biome [ENVO:00000428]; feature: marine pelagic biome [ENVO:01000023]; material: deep marine sediment [ENVO:00002113]; isolation source: pool of 5 deep marine... | reverse complement strand
AAGGCCGTGGCAAGGATGTTCTGCGACATTCTGAATCCGGATGGGTCTCCTTATGAGGGTGATCCCCGGTATGTTCTGAAGAGGAATCTGGAGAGGTTAAGGGAGATGGGATACACGTTCTTTGTGGGGCCGGAGCTCGAGTATTTCTATTTTAAATCGTCAAAGGACCCTGAGACGTTGGACGAGGGGGGGTATTTCGACCTCACAACCCTCGATGCCGCGGGGGATTTGAGGAGGGAAACTGTTTTGACCTTGGACGCCATGGGGATAAAGGTGGAATATAGCCACCACGAGGTTGCCCCCTCCCAACACGAGATCGATCTGAGGTTTGAGGATGCCCTCACCATGGCCGACCACGTGATGACCTATCGAATCGTGGTCAAGGAGATAGCCAATAAGTATGGTGTCTATGCCACCTTCATGCCCAAGCCCATTTTCGGGGTAAACGGGAGCGGGATGCATACCCATCAGTCCCTGTTCAAGGGAGACAATAATGCCTTTTTCGACCCAGATGATCCATACCATCTATCCGAAGTAGGCAAGGGGTACATCTCTGGGATCCTCAGACATTCCCGGGAAATCACCGCGGTTACAAACCAGTGGGTGAACTCCTATAAACGGCTTGTCCCGGGTTATGAGGCGCCGGTTTACCTATCGTGGGCTCTTCGGAATCGGTCTACCCTGGTGAGGGTTCCCATGTACAAGCCCGGAAAGGAGAAGGCAACCCGAATTGAGTATAGGAGCCCGGACCCCGCGTGTAACCCCTACTTGGCTTTTTCGGTGATGTTAGCGTCAGGGCTTAAGGGGATCGAGGAAAAGTACGAATTGCCGGATCCCACCGAAAAGGATGTCTACCACCTGAGCGTGGATGAAAGGAAGGAATTGGGCATCGATTCACTGCCTGGTAGCTTAATCGAGGCCATAGAGTTGACGGAGAAGAGCGATTTGGTGAGGGATGCCCTGGGTGAACATGTCTTCAATAACTTCATCCTCAGCAAAAAGGTGGAGTGGGATGATTACCGGATGAAGATTCACCCCTATGAGATCGACAAATTCCTCCCGATCCTTTGAAAAGGGAGAAAGGGCGGAAAGGTGAATGCGTATTTGACGGCTTCGTAAAAAGTCCATCTGCCATTCGACAGGCTCACGGCCCTGAGCAAAGCCGAAGGGCCGTTCGACAGGCTCATGGCCCTGAGCAAAGCCGAAGGGCTGCGTTGCGCTGCATCCTTCGTCATTGCAGCGTACTTCTGTGTACGCCTCATTCCTCAGGATTTGCGCGCATTGCATCTGGTTCTTTTTTCGTTGCCGTCTGATTCGGACTTTTTACAATGATGCCAATGCGTATTGAGGTGGAAAATGATATAATGATCTTATACCTACTTCCTTCCTGGTTGCCCCACGGAGGGATAGTCACGACGTGATAGTGAATCGCATAAAGAGGGAAAATGCTTACCAAAAGGATCATTCCCTGTTTGGATGTTGACAGGGGAAGGGTGGTAAAGGGGGTACATTTCGTCGATATTCGGGACGCGGGCGACCCGGTGGAGAACGCGGAGATCTATAATAAGCAAGGGGCTGATGAGATCATCTTTCTTGATATCACCGCTTCCAGTGACCGGAGGGACATCATCATNNTATCCATCAATACCGCTGCGGTGGAGAGCCCGGACCTCGTTAGAAAGGCTGCCGATCGGTTTGGCTCCCAATGCATCGTGGTGGCCATCGACGCAAAGGCGAGGAATTCCTCATGGGAGGTATTCATCCATGGGGGACGGACCCCCGCGGGTCTGGATATGTTGGAATGGGCCAAGAAGATGGAGGAATTAGGCGCGGGAGAGTTTATGCTAACGAGCATGGATCGCGATGGAACCAAGGAGGGGTATGATCTCAGATTGACCCGGACCGTTTCGGATTTAGTGAATATCCCCGTGATCGCCTCCGGTGGAGTGGGGACCTTGGAACACCTATACGAGGGGCTGACCGATGGACGGGCCGATGCCGTTTTGGCCGCCTCCATCTTTCACTACAACGAGTTTACGGTGGGGGATGTAAAGGCCTACCTTAAGGGACGGGGAGTTAACGTGAGGTTATAGTTCATGAAAGGCGAATGGGGAGAGCACTGCGGTATATTCGGAGTGTATGGTCACCCAGAGGCGGCCAACTTAACCTATTTGGGCCTGTACGCCTTGCAGCACAGGGGCCAGGAGAGCGCGGGGATCGTATCCTCCAATACCCGTGCCCTACACTCCTATCGCAGCATGGGGCTTGTCTCCGAGGGCTTCACACGGGGCGTCCTGAAGAAGCTTCCCGGAACAAGTGCCATAGGCCATGTGAGATACTCTACGGCCGGGTCGAGCGATGTGAAAAACGCTCAGCCCTTCACGGCCCATTATGCACGGGGGGGGCTGGCCGTTGCCCACAATGGAAACCTAACCAATGCTCATATCCTCCGGGAAGAGCTTGAGGCACATGGATCCCTCTTCCAGTCCAGCATGGACACGGAGATCATTGTTCATCTGATCGCCCTCTCCAATGAACATGACCTAGCCGGGAGGGTGGTAAGGGCTCTCAAGCAGGTAGAAGGGGCTTATTGTCTTCTCTTTTTGAGCGAGAACGAGATGATCGCGGTGCGTGATCCCCATGGGTTCAGGCCCCTGGTCTTGGGGCGTCAGAAGAAGGCGTATCTCGTCGCCTCGGAGACCTGTGCCTTCGATCTCATTGGCGCGCAGTTCGAGAGGGAAATCGAACCCGGGGAGATGGTGGTCATTAACGAAGACGGACTCCACTCCTTCTACCCCTTCACCCCCGTGAACCCTTCCCATTGTGTATTCGAATTTATCTATTTCGCCCGTCCCGACAGTTTTATCTTCGGACGAAACGTTTACGGAGTTAGGAGGGAGTTGGGGGTCCAGTTGGGCAGGGAGCATCCCGCGGATGCTGACATTGTCATCCCCACACCCGATTCGGGCTTTTCCGCTGCCATCGGCTATGGGCATGAGGCCAATATTCCCATCGAGTTGGGCCTCATCAGGAACCACTATGTGGGCCGAACCTTCATCGAGCCGAAGCAATCCATCAGGCATTTCGGTGTCAAGATCAAGTTAAATCCGGTGAAGGAGCTCATTAGGGGGAAGGGAGTTGCGGTCGTCGACGACTCCATCGTCAGGGCTACCACGAGCAGAAAGATCATCAAGATGATCCGAAAGGCCGGAGCTGAACAGATCCACGTGCGAATTAGTTCTCCCCCCATCACCCACCCCTGTTTCTTCGGCATAGATACCCCCATGAGGTCTGAGCTCATCGCATCCTCCCACTCCATCGAGGAGATAACCCGTTACATCACTTCGGATACCCTCGGGTATCTCAGCTTGGAGGGGTTGAAGCGGTGTGTGGGGGATGAGAACGGCAGTTTCTGCTACGCCTGTTTCAGCGGAGGTTACCCCATCAAATTTCCCGCGAGGATGGGGGAAACCCAGTTTCGGCTATTCGAGGAAGCGTAAGGTGGCAGATACTGCACATTACGAGAGCCTAAAGGGGCTTTCCCTTGACCTGGGGGTTTCTCTATTCGGCGTCGCTCGGGTCGAATCCCTGAGGGAGCGGGTTTTTTCCCTATCCCCTCGGGGGATTGACAATCTCCCCTATGCCATCTCATTGGGGGTTCACCTTTCGGATAGGATTATCGAAGATATCGAGGATGGACCAACTCAGCTCTACTTCTTCCATTATCAGAGGGTGAATATTTTCCTCGATGAAATGGCCCTCAGGATTACCTCCCATATCCAAAATCAAGGGTTCGANNCATCTATCCCATAAACACGTGGCCAAGGAGGCGGGATTGGGGTGGATCGGGAGACATAACCTCTTGGTCACCCCCACGTTTGGCGCAAGAATTAGGTTGGTCAGCATTCTCACCGACTTTCCTCTCATAATTGACGAGCCCATGCAAGGGGACTGTGGTACCTGTAAGGCCTGTATCCCCGTTTGTCCAACCAGTGCAATAGTGGAAGATCCCCCGGACTTCAATCATATCGGTTGCTATGAGTGGATTAAGGCCTGTTGTAAGGAACGCAATATCAGGCACCATATTTGTGGTATATGCATTAAGGCCTGCCCGGGCACGGAAAGGCCTTAGCCAATCAATATGGTTTATCTCTTATGGCTCATTGTCGTAACGATCGATATGATGTAATCGTCGTAGGCGGTGGTCATGCCGGCATCGAAGCGGCCCTTGCGGCAGCGCGGTTGGGGCATCCAACGTTGATGGTGACCATGAATATCGATTCCATCGGTTTCATGTCCTGTAACCCAGCCGTTGGGGGGTTGGCCAAGGGTCACCTGGTGAGAGAGATAGACGCCTTGGGTGGAGAGATGGCCATGGCTACCGATGACACGGGAATACAATTTCGTGAATTGAATACGAGAAAAGGACCCGCGGTAAGGTCATCAAGGGCTCAGGTGGACCGGCACCTTTACAGGGTGAGGATGAAGAAGGCCGTCGAGGAAGAGAACAACCTGGATATCAGGCAAGCCACGGTGGAGAGTATCTTGGTTAAGGACGATTCCGTCGATGGCCTCACCACGGGCCTTGGGGAGACCATTCTGGGTAAGACCATCATATTGGCAACCGGGACCTTTCTCAATGGGCTCATCCATATTGGCATGGAGCATTTCCCCGCTGGGAGGATGGGAGATTTTCCAGCTATTGGGCTATCGGAATGCCTGAAAAAGCTTGGGTTCAGGATGGGGAGATTAAAGACTGGTACCACGCCCCGGCTGGATGGGGAGACCATCGATTTTCGGGAGATGGTTCCCCAGTTGGGCGATGATCCCCCAGTTCCCTTTTCGTTCTCCACGAGGGCAATAAGGAGGAGCCAAGTACCCTGTTTTATTACCTACACCAATCCCAATACCCACGAGATCATTAAGGGTGGTCTTGATCGGTCCCCGCTCTATAGCGGTGTCATTAAGGGTATCGGGGCCAGATATTGTCCTTCCATCGAGGATAAGGTGGTTCGATTCGCCGAAAAAGAGCGCCATCAGATATTCATCGAGCCCGAGGGCCTTGATACGGACGAGGTCTATCCGAACGGGTTGGCTACAAGCCTCCCGTTGGATATCCAATACGGGATGTTAAGGAGTATCAAGGGATTAGAGGACGTGGAGATAGTCAGGCCTGGCTACGCCATCGAGTACGATTATGTCGACCCCACGGAACTAAAACCATCCTTGGAGACGAAGAGGATAACAGGGCTTTTTCATGCTGGACAGATCAACGGAACCTCGGGTTATGAAGAAGCAGCGGCCCAAGGACTCATCGCCGGCATCAATGCCTCCCTCAAACTGGAGGAAAGGTCACCCTTGATTCTGGATAGATCGGAAGCCTATATAGGCGTCCTCATCGATGACCTGGTTACCAGGGGAACCAATGAACCCTACCGTATGTTCACCTCCAGGGCCGAGTATCGGCTTTTCCTGAGGGAGGATAATGCGGATCTCAGGTTGAGGGAGAAGGGATACCGCATTGGCCTCGTCGGGGAAAAGGAGTATGAGCTCTTCTTGAAGAAGAAGGAGGCTATCGACAGCCTGACTGAAAGGGTCTCTCGATGGATCGTCATTCCCACGGAGGAGAATAACGACAGGCTCCGTGCGATGGGGACATCGCCGCTGAAACGGGCGACGTCCCTGAGGGAAATCCTCAAAAGGCCCGAGGTAAGCTTTTTGGACCTCGTTCAATGCTATGCCGACCTATCGGATTTTGATCGGGAGGCACGGGACCAGGTGGAGATCCAGATAAAATATGAGGGGTATCTTATGAGGCAACGGGAGCAGATCGAGAGGTTTAAGAGGCTCGAAAATTTGAGGATCCCCGAGGATATGGATTTTCAATCGATTACCGGGTTGTCGACCGAAGTAAGGGAAAAATTATGCACAATGAGGCCTATCTCTATCGGACAGGCTTCCAGGATTTCTGGCGTCACGCCAGCAGCGATATCCATACTGATAGTCAACCTCAAGAAATTGGGATGTATCTGAGCTCATGGGCGGAGCCTCGAAGAGGGCTCGTGAAAGCGAGTTTGCCCGAAGGGAGGCGACTTTCAGCCGCATTGATGCACTACTCAGAGACCCCTATGCCGAATCCGTGGTGATCTCTCTGATTGCCGACGGGTGCTCCAAGAACGATATCATCAGGGAGTTAAACGAGGCCATAACCAAGAGAATCTTCACCATGACGGGGGGTGTCGCAAAGAACCGGGGGATTGTGGATGCGTTGGGGCGATTACTCAGTACCGAAATCCATATCCCGGAAGAACCTCAAATCGTTGGGACGGTGGGAACCGCTCTATCGGATTAACATCTCCCATCGGAGTCCGAAGGGAGCAATAGGAGGGATCCGCGGGGGAAGATCCGAGGATCGAGCCAGCGGACACCAGCATGGAATACGGTGAGGAACACATCAAGAAATCCCGTATGTTCGTCGCCATCGGGTTCGCCCTGGTCTTCATTGGATGGTCCCTGGCATTGGGGCAAGAAGGGGAAACCATCTCATCCGAAAGGGCCTTATTTCGGAAGAGGCAGTTCACTTACGGCGCGGAAAAATTCGGGCTGCGTATTCTGGAGGCGATCATCACCTTGGAGGAGGCTCCATCCGAAGGAGGGAAGAAGGTGTATCTGGCCCAGGCGCTAGTGGAAACTACGGGGGTGACCAATTGGCTATTTCGCATGCACAACCAGTTTCATTCCTGGGTCGATGCCCGTTATCTCGGCCCGATGCGATATGTGAAGGAAATCGACCAGAAGGGAATTTTTTCAGGGGAGAAGCATTACAGGTCCGTGCTCACGTTCAGCCGAGGGGATAACCGGGTCGTTGTCGATGGGACGAAGGAGGTAACCATTCCCCCCGGCACTCAGGATCCCCTCTCCTTCTTCGTTAAATACTATTTACAAGGGGAGATCATAGCGGGTGAAGAGATTCGAATGTCCATCTACGATGGGATTAAGCTAAGGCAGGTAACGTTCAGCGCGAGGGGGGAGTCGATTGAAACCGAGTGGCGTGGTCCAGTGGACGTGATTTGCCTGGAATCGAAGGTTCCCTTCTCATCCCTTGGAGAGAGGGAGGGAATAATACGTATCTGGTTTACCCGGGATCGGAGGAAGGTCCCTGTTCGAATCGGCCTCGACCTTCCCATCGGGACGGTTCGATTTGAACTGGAATCCTTCGAGGAGTGGTGATATGAGAAGGCAAAAGGGGAAGATGTTTGGGGATCGGGGCAATTGAAACAACGGTCGGATTGTGCTTTTGGATTAGATGATGAGGGACCACCGTAACTCAATGATCTTGCCGCCAATCCTCATGGGGCTTTCCCGCGCCTAACATGGGAGACCATGAGTCCATTGAAAAGGGTTGAACAACGCGCCATCGGTATTGGGATCTTTCTCTTGGTCCTTCTCTCCGGGTGTTCCACGGCGGCCTATGTAACTCGATTGGGGTTCGGACAGGCTAAGGTGCTCCTCTTCAGCCGATCAAACGAAGATGTCTTTAAGGACCCCTCGGTAAGCCAGGGGACGAAGGATCGTATAAGATTCGTATTGGAAGTTAAACGATATGCCGAGGAGAGGATCGGCCTGAAAAAAACGGGAAATTATTCGAGGTATTTCAAGGTTGACAGCCAAGGATTATTTTACGTGATTTCAGCGTGCCCTAGGGATAGCCTTAACCCCTACCAATGGGATTTTCCCATTGTTGGCAGGATGTCCTACAAGGGATTTTTCAGTTTGAAGGAGGCCCAAAAGGAGAGGGAGAAACTGGAAAGGGCGGGTTATGATACCTATTTGCGGAGGGCCTGGGCATACAGCACCCTGGGATGGTTTAAAGATCCCATCTTCTCATCGATATTGGATCAAACAAGGGCCATCATCGCGCAAATCGTCATCCATGAACTTACCCATACTACCCTCTTCATCGAAGATCACTTGGATTTCAACGAACAGATGGCTACCTTTATAGGCGATCAAGGGGCAATTGAATTCTTCTCGGAACGGTATGGGAGGGATTCACCGGACTATTGGAACGCCCACAATATATTGGACGATGAGCTCATTTTTGGCAAATTCATCGAGGATATCTGCGGGGTTTTACGAGAGTTATATTCCAGCGGCTTATCGAAGGAAAAAAAGCTTGAATTGAGGGAGGGGATTTTCCGGAAGGCCAAGGAAGACTTTCGAGGCCTCAAGGTGAAGTTGAAAACCCGGCTCTATTTCGGTTTTGAGGATGAAGGGCTCAACAATGCCGTCCTCCTTTCCTACTGGCAGTACATCGGGGAGCTCGGCCTCTTCAAAGGGCTTTACCACATGCTGGACGAGGACTTGGGGAAGATGATAGCCTTCTTAAAGGAGGTAGAGAGATCGGGGGGAGATCCAAGGGAATTGGTGCAACGGCGGCTTTTGGGTAAAACCATAGACATTCAACCATTATGGGACCCGCAAAAACCTTTTTTCCCTGAAGAGGGTAAAGAGAACGCGAATCCGCCGAGTCCATTTAAGAGGGCAACGATGATGTGACTGGAGTTTCCTCAGAAAAAAGCATGTAATTACCCTGATTTGCTAAAAAAGTTCCAAAAATGAGAATGAACAAATGCCAAAGCTCAAAGTTCAAATGAATGTCAAATGTCAAATGAAAAATGGTGAAGCTTGATTGTTCGAGTCGTTGAGTTATCGACTGGTTTGACAAGCTAACTACTTAATTATTGAGGGAAATTGAGAGTTTTGACATTTAAGCATTGGGATTTTATTTGACATTTGAATTTTGACATTTGGAATTGCTATTTGGGTGGCCCAAAGGAATTTGGGCGATCGGGCGTTGGGAAGTGCCCAAAAGTCCGGAGACTCCTCTGATGTGATCCTTGAAAAATCAATGAATAACGACTATAATTAGATTGTCAAACAGGTGGTAGATCCATACATGAGGGTTTTTGGAGATGGGAAAAGAAGGGGGTTCGGATTCTAAGATTCCCGATCAAAAGGAGTTGGAGAAGGAATTAAACGAATATCTGGGCAAGAAGTACGGCGATCGAATAAGGTTGGTCGTACCAATGCTCTTTCCGAAGGCCGGAACGGGCGAGGCAGGGAGCAAGAGGAAAAAGGAGCCCAAGGTATCGGAGAAGCCCCGCTTCGATATGAAGCCGGAGGAACTGGAGGCCTACCTCAATGAGTATGTCATCAAGCAAAATGAAGCTAAGGCGGTGTTAGCGACGAAAATCTGTACCCATTTCAATCGCGTTAATTTCCTGGAAAAGTTCAAGAAGTCGAGCCGTTTTGAAGAAGTGGGCAATATAAAGAACAACATCATCATGATCGGGCCCACTGGGGTTGGAAAGACCTATTTAATCAAATTGATTGCCAAAAAGATCGGAGTTCCCTTTGTGAAGGGGGATGCGACAAAATTCAGCGAGACCGGTTATGTTGGAGGCGACGTGGAGGACTTGGTGAGAGATCTGGTATATGAAGCCAAGGGGGATGTCGAATGGGCTCAATATGGGATCATTTACATTGATGAAATCGACAAGATCGCATCCAGCATCAACCTCATAGGTCCCGATGTGTCGAGGACTGGCGTTCAGCGGGCCCTTCTCAAACCCATGGAGGAGACGGAGGTCGATCTGAAGGTCCCCCATGACCCCATCTCCCAACTGGAAGCCATCGAACAATATCGGAAGACGGGGAAGAAGGAAAAGAAGGTCGTCAATACCAAGAACATCCTTTTCATCGTCAGCGGGGCTTTTACCGGTCTGGATGAGATCATCAAGAAAAGGATGAGGAAAGAAGGGATTGGATTCGGAGCGGAAATCCGCTCAAGGGATGAGAGGGCGGCATACCTCGAACACGTAAAAGCCGAGGATCTGATCGAATATGGGTTTGAATCGGAATTTATCGGCAGATTGCCAGTTATCGTGATATTCGAGAAGTTGGATGTGGAGGACCTTTATCACATCTTAAGAAATCACAATAACCCCATTATCATTGGGAAAAAGCGGGATTTTAAGTCTTACGGGATCGATATTCAGTTCGAGGATGAAGCCCTCTATAAATTGGCTGAGCGGGCGCACGAGGAAAAGACCGGTGCACGGGGGCTGGTGAGTGCGGTGGAGAAGGTCTTGGTAAAATTCGAAAAGAAGCTTCCCTCAACCGATATCCGTCAATTGGTCGTCACTCCTTCAATGGTGGAAGACCCCGAGGGGGAGTTGGAGAGACTCCTTACTACGTCCCCGGATGAGACCATAATGGCTCGATTCGAGGTGCTGGCCAATGAAGAGAAGGAGATAATAAAGGGGATAATCAAGCGGAGGGAGGGGGAGCTTCTCGGGGCGTACGGCATGGTGATCCGCGATAGAAGGGTTGATCTCATCGCCGATAGGGTCGTCGATGGGGGCTTCGATATCGATACCGTCTACGAGGAGATCCTTTCCATAGATCGACAGATTCGGAATTATGAGGAGTCGTTCTTTAAGAAACACGGGATTGAGATTGAATTCGATGAAGGTGCCGTTGTCAAACTGACTGAGTTAACCTTGGAGGAGGAAAACAGCGCCGCGCTCATTTTTCAAGGGTTGACGGAAAATTTCGAACATGGGTTCAAGCTCATTCGGGATCACAGTAAACAGTCCAGATTTGTCCTCAGCGTTGAGGCCGTTGATGATCCGGAGGGCTATCTGAACAAGTTGATCAAGGAAAGCTACAGCGAGAGAACCCCGCTTTTGACGGGACGGACGGCAAAAGATGGAGGATAGAGATTACTATAAAATACTGGGCGTTGACAAGAGCGCCAGTGAGAAAGAGATCAAAAGGGCCTATCGAAAGCTCGCCTTGAAGTATCATCCAGACCGAAACCCCGGGGATGAGAAGGCCGAGGAGCAGTTCAAACTTATCAACGAGGCCTACGCCGTATTGAATGATAAGGAGAAGCGTAAGCAATACGACACCTTCGGTTCAGCGGGTTTCCACCAAAGGTTCTCCCAAGAGGACATCTTCAAAGGCTTCGACTTCGGGGACGTTTTGAAGGATCTCGGTTTCAGCTCCGATGATATCTTCAGCACCCTATTTGGAAGGGGCTCCAAACGGAAATTTCGCTTCGGGGACTTCGGGGCCCGTGGCGGCCCAGCGTATGAGTATGGATCCCCTTGGGGAGAAGCTTTTCAAAGGGGAGCCCGTGCACCCCAAAAGGGAGATAATGTTATCTATGATCTTTACATCACCATGGAGGAGGCGGCATTTGGGGCCGAGAAGAAGGTTTCCTATCGGAGTGATGGAAGGTTAACAGGGATCACCCTGAAAATCCGCCCGGGAATTAGCGAGGGAAAGAAGCTGCGGGTTCAGGGGAAAGGTGCGGCGGGAAAAAACGGGGGCCCCAGGGGGGATCTTTTCTTTAGGATACATATGCAAAAACATCCCCTTTTCCAAAGGAAGGGGGATGATCTCGTTATCGAAAAGGAGGTAACCTTCAGCCAAGCAGCGTTGGGAGCAGAGCTCGAAGTTACCACCCTGGATGGGAGACGGAGGGTTAAGATTCCACCAGGGACCCAAAGCCACACCAAATTGAGGTTGAGAAATCACGGATTTCCTCACTTCAAGGGAAACGGTCGGGGTGATGGATTCGTTAAGGTAATCGTAAAAACCCCAAAGGGGCTTAACCAGGAACAGAGGAAATTGCTGGAGGAGTTATCCAAACAGGGGTTATAAATCCCGGCTTGTGGCCCCTCTCTTTTCCCATTTTCGTTGAATGGAATCTACGGTTCCCTCCTGCCCATAATCTCACCTTTTCAAGAAATAACTCCTTTCATTCCTGACAGGGCGTACGAGAAATCGTATTTGAAGGCCTGGAACTTGAGAAACCCGAAGGGGTATTGACATTTCAATGGTTATTGGGGAGAATACCCGTGATTCAATCCAGAGAGAGGTTTTTTCACTCCGGGGAGGTAATATGAAATGGCTCGAGAAATGAGATTTGAAGAGGTCCCCCTAGAAAAGCTCAGATGGAGGTGCGACCCGGAAGAGCTGAAATTTCAATCAACTGAGGATTTGCCCATTACCGAAGAGATAATTGGCCAAGAGCGAGCCCTGGAGGCCATTCGCCTCGGCTTGGATATCGACGGATTCGGCTACAATATCTTCGTAACAGGCCTCGTGGGTACGGGAAGAAAGACAGCCATCAAGGGTTTGCTGGAGGAGATCGATACAGCGGGTAAGATCCCCAACGATATCTGTTACGTGAATAATTTTAAAAACCCCGATATGCCCAAGATGATCTCCCTTCCGGCGGGCAGGGGAAATGAGTTTAGAGGGGATATGGAGAACCTCATCGAAGCCCTGAAGAAGAAGATCCCCTTGATATTCGAGGATGAAAGATACCTCAACAAAAAAAAGGAGATCTTGGAAAAATTCCGGGAGCAGCAAGCGACCTATTTCAAGGAATTCGAGAAGAAGGTTACCCAGGAAAAGTTCTCCCTGATTCAGGTCCAAATGGGCCCTTACTCCAGACCGGGTATCTTTCCGGTCATTGATGGAAACACCATGAGCTTCGATCAATTAGAGGCCCTGGTCCAGGAGGGAAAGCTTTCCGAAGAAGAGGTGGAGAGGTTAAGGGAGAAGCAGAGGGAGTTAGCTTCTGAACTGGAGGACATTTTCAAAGAGACTCGAAAGACCGAAAAGGAGATTCGAGAATCCCTCCAGGACCTTGACAAGGAGGTCATTTCTCCCGTGGTTCGTGATTCCGTCTTTGATCTCCGGGAGAAGTACAATAACGAGAAGATCAACGACTACCTGGAAGAAGTTCAAGAGGACATCATGGAGAACCT
>JABAOH010095721.1_pt2 | contig 12854 bp, 14 predicted proteins | sample 7062181 | NCBI WGS metagenome assembly JABAOH01 (sample SAMN14538630, study PRJNA623070) | marine sediment metagenome | biome: marine biome [ENVO:00000428]; feature: marine pelagic biome [ENVO:01000023]; material: deep marine sediment [ENVO:00002113]; isolation source: pool of 5 deep marine... | reverse complement strand
TGACCCAGGCGTTTGCCCTCTGGTACATTGCGTCCAGCAATGAAGGCCACGGCAGGCTTGGTCCCTCTCTCGCCGATATAAGCGGCAAGCTCCTCCTCCATGGTTCCGCCGATCTCACCCACAAAAGCAACTCCGGCGGTTTCGGAGTCATTCTCAAATATCCTATAAATATCGAGAAAGGTCGACCCCACGACCCCGTCACCGCCGATGCCAACCACCGTGCTCTGTCCCAACCCTGCCTCCACAAGGCTCGCCGTGATCTCCGTGGTCAGGGTTCCACTCCGAGATGCGACCCCGATATTCCCGGCCTGGACATGGTGCGTATCCAAGATCCCAAGCTTGCACTGATCCACACTCACAACGCCCGGGGTGTTCGGACCGATAATCGTGACCCCTTTCTCGGCGGCTTCGGATTTGATGACCATCGCGTCGTGAAGGGGGACCCCTTCCGTGACGACCACGACCGTTCTGATCCCCCCATCGATGGCTTCGAGCGCGGCATTCTTGGCCAGAAGCCCCGGCACAAAGACCCCGGAGGCGTCGACCTCGTGGTTCTCGAGGGCTTGCCGAACCGTATCGTAAACCGGAATCCCATGGACCTTTTCCCCGTATTTGCCGGGGGTGACGCCGGCAACGATATGAGTCCCGTATTCCAGCATGAGCCGCGTGTGAAAGACGCCCTCGTTTCCTGTAATCCCCTGAATGAGAACGCGTGTCTCTTTGTTGATGAGTATGGACATGGCTCTACCCTCGCTTGGCAAGCTCGACGGCTTTTTCGCCTGCGATCCGATCGTTCTCATAGATCGGTATCCCGAGACTGCTCAGGATCCTCCTTCCCTCTTCCGCCCCGTTTCCCCTCATAGAAACGATTAGGGGCTTTGTGACACGGCCCTTCTCGATGGCCGCGGCCAGACCCTGAGCGATAACATCGCACCGGGATATGGATCCAAAGAAGTTTCCAAAGATCACCTTGACCTTGGGGTTCTTGAGCACAATTTCGATGGCCTGCTCTGCCTTCATGTACGTCCGGCCGCTCACCTCGAGAAAATTGGCCGGTTCTCCTCCATAGTAGCGGAGAATATCCAGGGTGGTCATATTGAGACCCGCTCCATTACCGATCACCCCGATCTCACCATCCATCTCCACATAACCCAGGTTGTGGGCTCGAGCCTCCTGCTCCAGATCGGTGAGGAATTCGTCATCCTGCCGGATCTCAGGGTGACGTTTAAGCGCCTCGTCGTCGATATTGATCTTGGCGTCAGCCGCGATGAGGCTACCCTCCCGGGTAACAACGAGCGGATTGATCTCGGCAACCTCAGCATCGTACTTCCAGAAGACATCATAAAGTTGACCGAGAATCCTGGCCCCCTGGGTCAGGTTCTTCCCTTGCAGGCCAGCTTTTCTCACGATTTCTGCGGCCTCATAGGGACGGAGCCCCCTTCGAACATCTACCAGTTCCTGAATGATCTGATCTGGGTGCGTCCGGGCGAGCTCTTCGATGTCAATCCCTCCCTTGCCGCTTCCGAGGACCACGGCCTTCCCCTGACTCCTCTCAATGGTCACTCCCAGGTAGAGCTCTCTCTCGATGTCGAGCTTCTCTTCAATCAGAAGGCTCCCGACTTTGAAGCCTCGGATCTGGCTACCAAGGAGTTTCTTCGCATGCGCTTTGAGCTGCGCCTCATTTTCGGCAAATTGAATACCCCCAGCCTTTCCCCGTCCCCCGACAAGGATCTGCGATTTGATCACACTCGGCCCGAGATCTTTGAATATCCTTTCGGCCTCGGTCACGCTCTTTGCGACTCCACCCCTGGGGATGGGGATGCCGTTCTCTTTGAAAATGTTTTTGGCTTCGTATTCAAACAGTCTCATGACGAATCTCTCCTCCTTATTCAGTTCCCCTACAGATCTTTGAAAAATCCCTCTCCGCGACTAGAAATCTTGTTTTGATGGGGTCAGTTGTCGCAAAGAACCACGGACAGCGGACCACGGGCACGATCCACTCTGAGACTTCTCCTCCGGTTTTACAGCCGTTTCGAGCCGAGATCCCCCGCTTCATCCAGGGAATCGTGGGTGCCTTTTAAGATAAAGACCGTAGGGATCGACCTCCTCACGGAGGACTCGAAGCTGCTTTTCTGTAGGTGCCTCCACTTCTTCCACGCTCGACGGGACTTCAGGACGAAAGCCTGTCTCATCCAGCACCCGGTCCACGGACACTCCTGGCATCAGCTTGCCGATCCGGAATCTGCCCGTATCCGGGCTGGACTCCATCACGGTCAAATCGGTGATAACCCTGATTATGGGTTTTGGACTGGTAAGCCCGATCCTTTCACGGTCTTCAGGACCGCCAATGTACCCCGGACTCGTGATGTAATCGCATTTTTCTGGAAACCGTCTCCGCTCATGCCGAGTGATGATGAGAATCTTCCGAGCATGGGAGGCGATGTCATTCGCCCCGCCGCTTCCTGGAAAGCGAGTTCTCGGCTTCCGGTAATCCCCGAGAACGCTAGAGTTGATATTCCCGTATTGATCGATTTGGGCCCCGCCCAGAAATCCCACATCCGCCAGACCCCGCTGCATCAGACATCCGAGGACATCGCGCAAAGAACCGAGACGAACCGCCTTGTGCTGGGCCCGGGAGTCAGAGACCGAGAGAGGCGTCGGCAGGACCAGCGGTGCAATCGGTCCGGTCTCCACGACATAGCAGAGGTGGGGGGCATGGGTCTTCTGGGCAAACATCGTCGAGACGAGCGGGAGCCCAGTTCCGGAAAAGACCACCTCGTGGTCTTCAATGTAACGCGCCGCCTCGATCACCATCAACTCCTCAAGACTGAATGTCCCCATACCCTCCAACCTCCCCTAAAGCATTTCCTCCATGGCCTTCTTTAGGCTCATGAGTCTCTTCACACCACCCACTTTCTTCAGATAATCCTCGAAACATTCACAGTCGAGAACATACTCCTTCAGGTAAGCCTCATAGGCCTTTCCGCCCTCACGGGCACACTTCTGATAGTGAGTCAGGTGTTCGCTATCATAGTCATAATACCGATAGGCCGCAGTGGGATGGGCCCCAAATGGCTGTTCGACCACGGCACTCACGTAGAGATAGGGAATGGTCGTGCGTTCGGGATCGTTTCGAATTCGATCGTTGGGTATGATTTCTTCGCAGCAAACAATGGCGTGCTTTGAGGCTCGCACCATCTCGACATCATGTGCCAAAAAACCTTCGATAATGACATTTCCCATAGGATCTGCCTTCTGGGCGTGGATAATCGCGACATCCGGCGTGAGGGCTGGGAGCAGGACGACCTTTTCTCCTGGGTTCCACGGATTATCGATGGTCTCGGATTTCTTCTCGGTCGACCTTGCCTTTTGGTTCAACATGTCAGAACCGAGGAGGCTTTTGGTTGGCATGAAGGGCAGGCCCATCTCTCCTGCGAGAAACCGACTGACCATTGCCAGATGGCTATAGTCCTCCATTTCCACTGATCCGTCTTCAACAGCCCGGCGCCAGCAAAAGGCGCTTCCAAACCTCTCGAGGTTTCCAGTCCCCGCCTCACATCTCTTGACCAATCCCGCCCCCACCAAGAGATCCATGGATATAGAAAGATTGCATCCACAGAGGGTCAAGTCTTTCTTTCCCTGCCGGACGATCTCATGAGAGATGGCAACGGAGCAACGACCCACGTTTTGACCTCCCAACCCAACGACCGCACCGTCAAAGACGAAGCGTTCAATCGCCTCCCGTGCCGTCATCACTTTATGGTCCGCAGAATTGGCCATTTTGCTGACCCCTTGATTCTCCCTCATCTTTCACCTTTGCCCCTGAGCCTTTCTTAGGAGGCCTCACGCCTACTTTTTCGGAAGCCTTCGTGGGTCCTCGATCTCTTCGACGATACTCCAACCGCTTCCTTTAAGCTTTTTCCACTCATCGAGGTTCTTTCTCCATTCCTCAAGTGTCTTGCACTGGCCCGGTTTGGCAATTTTATGGCGGTCCTTCAAAGATGGTACCGTCCTTTCAGGCGGTCCATCGTAGGATTCCTTCGGCTGCAGGCTCTGTCCGAATAATACCCGAGGCTCTCGTTCCTCTTCCTCAATGGCATGGGCACCACATCCAAAGGCCCGGGTGATGGCCACAATACTCCAGGTCGCCTCTGGAGTGAAGCCGAGATCTAACATCGTGGCACCGACAGCTCCGAGCATATCGAGATCCACGTGTTCCTGGCTCCGCTCCCGCGCCGCTTTCACGATTTCTTTTTGGAAATGGATATACTTGCCGGCCACATCCAGGGCCTCTGCCCTGGCGAACACCCTTTTTGCGGCAGGATCTTTCAGCATGAGGCCCGAAACCCCGAGAATGAGGCTTTCCTGGTTTTCCTTGACCAGAATCCTGGCCATCTCATCGAGGTCCCTCCCCTCCTTTTCGGCTCGGTTCAGGTACCTGTCAAGCATTCTTCCGTGAGTCTGAAAGGCACCATAGGCATGCCCAAATGCGAGGATCGATGCCCCAATTGACTGGGTCAGCAGGTTGTGACCCTTTGCCACGAAGCGGGAGATCGCGGCTGGGCTAGACAAACCCTCATCTAGGCAGAGAATCATCAGGTAGTTCAACATCTTCGCCTCATTGATGAGGGGAATTCGCGCCTGATAGTTGATAAAGATCACATCGGCCAGACCGTACCCCTTTTCAACGAGCTCCGTCGTATCGTACCCCCGGGTGACGATCTTGTCGACCAGCTTGTAAGATATTGTCGAATGCCACCGAAAAGGTTCCCGCTCTACAGGGTCCATTTCTTGTACGCTCCTTTCTCCAGTTCCTTTCTCGCATATGCCTCGCGTTCCTCTTGGGGTGGCACTTGTCGGTCTGGGATGCCATCGTAGACAATCATGGAAAGATCGAGCATCTGAACCATCTTTTCTCCCCTGGAGGCCATCCAAGCCCGGCCCCTCTTCATATTCTCGATGGCATGGCAGGCACAGCTGAAACCTCGACAGATACAGCCGATCGCCCACGCTGCGTTAGGACTGAACCCCAGTTCTGACAAAGCCGTGTTGCCTGCACCGACGACATTGACCCCAATTGGCCGCTTCCCCTCGGCCTTCCGCCGTTTGTCGAAGGCCTCCTCAATGGCCAGCTGAAGTTCGAGGTAGACCCCTTCCAGCCCTAACTCCCGTTGTTTGTTGTGGGTGGGCATGGCTCTTGGGTCTCCATGGATGTGTTGGGGTTGGCCAATTCCCATGACGGGTCGCCCGGCGTCCAGATACTCGTCGACGAGGATCTTGCCCATCTCTTTGAGCGATTTTCCCTCGACTCGCGCCCGTTCGAGGTATTTGTTGAGCATGTAGCCGTGAGCCGCTCCTGGGCCGTGGACGCTCCCGAAGGTCATGATTCCTGCAGCGATCGCGGCAGGGAGCTGGGGTCTCCCTCCCATCGTAGAGATGGCCGCCGCCGCCGATGGCGACATAGAGTGTTCCAGGAACTCGGCCATCTCGTACTCGAGCATCTCCTCCTCACCCTCGGTTGGAATTCGGCCTTGAAAAAGGACAAAAAGTGCGTCACAGAAGGTGTATCCCTCTTCTGCGAGGTCGCTCAGGTTGTATCCCCTCATAACCGTTTTCTCTTCTGTTTTGTACGAGATCTGACTACTCCTCTCCAGCATGGGTTCTTTTTCCACCGAGTTTCCTCCTTTCTCTCCCTTCCTCTTTCTTTTCCTTTGGCCAGCTCGAAAACTGTACAGATTGAGAACCGGATGGACAGAGTCCTTGGTTCTCTCGCCATCGGCAAGACATCATCGTACACCGGTGCTCATGATAATTCAAATTAATAGTATTAATCAAATCAATAAGCTTAGCTTATCATTCTGAGGCAACTCGTGCGGTGTGGGAAGATCTAGGATGGCCCGATGAGATCGTCCAGATCGAGAAGTGAAGTCAGAGACGTGATAATCGGTACAGAGGTCTCAACGGCCGGCCGAGAACGTTCGGCTGAGGCATGCTGAATCCAGATCGGTCGAATTCCCGCCGCCCTGGCCCCACAGATATCGATTTTCCAATCATCGCCGACATAGACCGCCTGTGAGCCCGAGACATCCAATTTCTCCAGAGATCTCAAGAATGGATCGGCGTGAGGTTTGGGTTCTACCCCTCCTTCTCCCGCAATGATGATGACCTCGAGAAACCTCACGAGTTCAGGCATTTGTCGAATGCGATGCCCCCCGGGCACCCCCTCGCCCTGCGTGTTCGTGATCACCGCGAGTCGATAGGCCGAGGAAAGCTCCTCGAGGACACGCTCTGTCTCGGGAAAGGGTCTCGCCTCTCTCTTTATGGTCTCCCAGTAATCGCTTTCCCACTCTTTGAGGAGAACCGGCGGAGGCGCAGGGATTTCATGTTGTCGATACAGGGCCCGCCAGATGGAGATCCTGGAGAATTCAGAACGGGAATGGAATCCACTTCGGTTGTTTCGATATCGGAAAAGAAAGTCCTCCCACGAGGAAAGACCCATATGCCTGAAAATCCGCTTTTGGGCTTCCTTTTCGGCCAGTCGAAACCCTTTGGATTCATCGACAAGGGTCTGACCAAAATCGAAGATGATGGCCCGAATCATGCTGCCCCCCTGCAGCTTTTTCTCTTTTTGAGGTTCCCTGACCACTCCTTTTGCGTGCTTCCCCTTTGGGCCATGGTCAGTTGTCCGTTGTTCGTCCTCTGTCGAGACAGCACCGGGCAACGCACAAAGAGCCACGGACACAGAGCGTTTCTCGGAATGTCTTTCACACGTGCGAAATATTGGGCGCCAGTGTGGACTTTGCCAGGGATCAGATCGATACCCACGCACCGTGGTGTTCTTCCTTGATATATCGCAAACTCAAACAGTGGGATCATAATCACAACGGGTGGATTCGTCAAATCAATATTTCTGTCCGGTTCATGACTGGATAGAATACCCTTCCATCTTTTGACTCTGGTCAAAGAAAGATTCATGGTTTGATGTATATTATGAGAATGAGTGAACCAAGATTGGGTCAGGAACGTTACCATTTACGATTGGAGGGGTGATATTTGAACCTAAGCAGCAAAGAGAGAAAAGATATCCGGGTCCTCATCCGATTCGTTCATCTCTTCTGTCGGGAAAACCACTCTCAGGATGATAAAAAGCCGTTTTCTGTTCCCTTCGAAGAGGCCGCTTCTCTGATCGACCGTGGGGTTGAGTTGTGCGAATCTTGCTCAGAGCTCCTGGCATATGGCATCCGGAAACGTTTTCGGTGTCCCCATGATCCCAAGCCCATGTGCAAGAAGTGCGAAACCCAGTGCTACAGCCGAAGGTATAAGGAGGGGATTCGGGAGGTGATGAAATTCTCCGGCCCTTATCTCATCAAAAGGGGGAGGCTGGATCTACTTTATCACTATCTGGCATGACCCTCGACCATGCCTGGCTTGTCTCTCAGAGAGTATGCCAATACCCCGAGTTTCAGATGAATTCTTGGAAACTTCTGTCCGTTGCTCGTTGTCCGCAGTTCGTTGTTGAAACACCGGGCCGGGTGAACTCGGGAAGATCGGAGAGGTCGTTCGGGGTAACTTCTTCTATTCCGAATGATCTGAAACTGTGGCGACAACTGGCCACGGACAACGGACCCCCGCCATCAGGATTTCTTAATGGGCTCCATGAATGAGAATGGGAAGGCACCTCACACAGACCCACTCCAGTTTGCCTTTGTTCTCACATTGAAGCAGGACCGCTTGGTCGCTCGTCACACCACAGTTAAGGCACGTATGATCTGTTTTCTTGTCCTCCAACTCGCTCCTCCTCTGGAGAGATACCTCCGTTAGGATTTCTCTCTTTTGAGTACCATGGTGACCATGACCACAAATTGGCCATCCCCTGGATTCCTGGGACTTATGGGCACGTCTCCTTTGCAAAAGGCAATCGACCCTTCGTTGAACTCCCGCTCCTCATCACCCATCAGGAGCTTCCCTTTCCCCTTGACGGCGTAGATCACCATTTCGACGGCCCCTGGATGCTCGTGAACCGGCATCTCCTGCTTTCCATCGAAACAGAGGAGCATAACGACCGATTTTTCTCCAACGTGAACCTGTTTTGGGACAAAATTGTCTTTTGAGAACTCCATGAGTTCACTGATATTTTTCGTTTCCAAGGTCTTTCTCCTTTTCTCCTAATTCAGCTTTCTCTTTACGAAAGTGACCCTTTCGGCACACGTATTGAACAGGTGATAACCCGAACCTCCTTCTTCCACGATGCGAAGCATCAAATCAGGATTCGTCATGCGAATCCCTGCCATGAGATCCACACCCCTGCTGAAATACACATCGGGAACCATACTCGATGTCGGGCCAATGACCGCCACCCGAGCCTCCGGCCGTGTCTGCTCGAGGAGGCCATCGAGCGTATTATTCACAATCGCAGCGCCTGTGATGACGATCACATTCGAATCTGGAAGGACTTTCGAGGCGTCTGCCGTCGGCCGAAAGTATTTCATCTCGTCCGGTCTCAACGCGTCTGGGGTCCTTTCAAGAATCACAAACCGACCTCTCTGACCCTTGAACCTCCGAATATAGGGAGTAAAAGCTCCCACCAAGCAGATACGGTCATCTGGTGTGACATCAAGGAAATCGAGACCATCCGGGCCGTAATGGACTTCATAGTCTTGCTCTATTCCCTCTTCAAAGAGAAAATGAGACAGGGCATTGACCATGGCGATACCGATCGCACGCTTCAGGACATTGGGACTCGAGGCATACCCGAGTACATCATCGACGGTCTTGCCCGTAAGCTTTCCAGCGTCGGGCATCCGGGCCGCCGATTTGGGGCAGCAGACTGCCTCGGGGATCTCCCCAGCTGGAGTGAAGGCCACCCCTGCATGGCCACTGTTCAACTTCACCCCTGTGAAGAATATTCCAACCCTGAGCGCTTCAATGGCGAGAGGGTTTGCCCGTCCATCCATCTTCGACTGAATGAATCGGACGGTTTCCTCCAGGAGATCCATGCTTGTCATGGAACTTATTCCCCCAGTTCGTTGAGTTCCTTCACGATTTTCTCCGGGTCTATGTTGTGCATCATGGCTCCGAAAGAAATCGACTCGACTTTCATCCCTGGACAGGTGAAGCATCCCTGACCAAAGTATTTCTCGATAACCTTGATCGCTTCAGGATTCTCCTTGAGAACATCTCCAATAATGCTATCCTTGGTGATTTTTTTCGCTTCTGCCATTTTGTGAAACCTCCTTGCTCAAATTGAGATGAACTTACTCTTCGTGAGGTAAAGGGATCAGGCTCTTCCAAATGTTGTAAATAAAAATGACCATGGAAATTCCCAAAACAATCGAAGATAGCCCGCCCAGAACCTGGAACGTCTGTCCTCGCAAACCGGCATCCAAAACCCAGAAGAGAGACATCCCCAGAAGGCCAACGTTGGCCAGCCAAACGTGGACGTTGGCGAGCGTGGGACTGTACAGGGGCCTTCCCGTAAACCTGGGCAGGATGTGATATCCAACACCAAAGATCATGAAGGAAACGAATCCAACCAGGTTGAGGTGCGTATGAGCCCTGCCAAACAGGGCAATCGAGTCTTCATGGATACCCATCACCACGCCCAAAACAACTCCGATCGCTAAATAGACGAGACTCGCCTGGACAAAAAACCTCGCATATCGATCCATGCTTTCGTTCCTCCCATCCTTTATTATTGAGAATAATCGGTTTTTCCGAGAAATGCCTTGATCTAGGTCAATTCCAGACGAATTTGTCTGAGGCCTCCAAAAACCGTTCATGGGCCCTCAGACGATGGACACACACTTCTCAGGTTTGCAGCGCCCTTGTGTAATCTTATCCTTTTTCTTCAGGGGATGGGAGATCTGCTAGACTACATAGGGGCACTATAGCGTGATGCCTGAGGAAATCTCTTCTAGAGCTTCTCGATTGAGGATGATGATTCTCTTCCCCTCCACCCGGATAATCTTTCGGTCGCTCAGTCTTCTGAACGCCCGGGAGAGCGTCTCACTAATCGTCCCCAGCCTCGATGCCAACTGCATCTTGCTGACTTCGAGTTCGATGACGATCCCCTCTTCCTCTTTTCGGCCCGACCGAATACACACGTCCAGCAGATACTTTGAAACCCTGGCAGAGACGTCCTTCAAGGAGAGTTCCTCGACCAAGTCGACGAATCTCCGCAACCAGAACGACAGGCTCCCAATCATATTGAGGCTGAGTTGAGGGTTTTTCTGGATGAGACCCAAAAACTGGGCCTTGGGGAAATATAGGACCCGGGTTTGGGTGAGCGCTTCTGCAAATGCAGGATAGGTCGAACCGGTGAAAAGCGCCGCCTCTGCAAAGGCATCGGTCGGAAAGATGAGATGAAGAATCTGCTCTCTTCCGTCCACCGAGAGCTTGTAAACCTTGACTTGGCCCGAAAGATTGACAAAGAAGCCGGTGGCGTTCTCGCCTTCTGAGAATATGAGCTCCCCCTTGCGATAGGTCTTCAGGATGCCAACAGCCTCGATCTTGCCGAGTTCCTCCTCGCTTAGACCCGAGAACAGGGGGGACTTCTTAAGAATTTCCCGTTTGTCCATGGCGACCCTGCCCCAATCATTCTGTTTCAACCATCATAGGATAACTCTCCGTGAATGAAAAGAAAAAAGAAACAACCAGCCTTTTCGTGGTTGCCGAGACTCCCTTGTCTTATCGGCACATTAGAAAAATTCAGCCCCTCAAGGGGTTTTTCTATTTCGATCATCTTTCGTTGAGTCCCGCAAAGCGAAACTCTGCGGTGAACAAAAGTCTATCTACAACCCAGGGAGTGTTTCCCCAGGTGAATCAGGGATGAAATTTTCCTTGACTCTCCAATCGCATAAAAGATATATAACCACATTCTGGTCGAGGGCGAGGGGCAATCAATCGCGCTCGTCTAATCTTAGCTCAGGGAGGAATCATGTTACGGAAAGCCATGCTACCTCTTTTGGTTAGCCTTCTTTTAGCCTTTGGTGCTTTGGCCGATGAATGTGTGGACTGCCACAAAAGGGTCACGCCGAATATTGTTTCAGACTGGCAAGTCAGCATGCACAGCAAAAATGACATTAGCTGCTCGACGTGCCATGGCATCCAGCATAAATCGGCCGACGACTTTGCGGAAGCAAAGATCCCAATACCGGAGACATGCGCAAACTGCCACGAGACCCAGTTCGAACAATTCAAAAGGGGAAAGCACGCTGCAGCATGGGCCGCAATGAAGGCAATGCCCACAACACACTGGCAGCCAATGCCGCTGACTGAAGGGATGAAAGGATGCGGCGGTTGTCACAAGATCGGATTGAAAACCGAGGAGGATCTCAAGGCGCTAAAGGCAGACGGCTCTGGATTCGGAACCGCCTCATGCGATGCGTGCCATACTCGTCACATTTTCTCTGTCAAAGAAGCGCGACAGCCTCAAAGCTGCCGGACGTGCCACATGGGTATCGACCATCCTCAATGGGAGATGTATTCCTCCTCCAAACACGGTGTTCGATTCCTGTTGAAACAGAGCGGGGTTCTCCCTGAATCTGTTGCTGCACCGGCATGTCAGACCTGCCACATGCAGGAAGGCAACCATGCCGTGCGGACAGCCTGGGGTTTCCTTGCGGTCAGGCTTCCCATGCCAGAGGACAAGCAGTGGGCTTCGGATCGGACCACGATTCTGCAGGCGCTTGGGGTGATTGATCCGGACGGAAAACCGACTGCCAGACTCGACGTTGTCAAAGCGGCAGATCTTGCCCGACTGACACAGGAAGATTGGCAAAAAGAACGAGACAAGATGCTCAAGACCTGCAACCAATGCCATTCTGGGAATTTTGCCAAGAGCGAGTTGGCAAAAGGCGACCAAATGATCAAAGCAGCTGATCACCTGATGGCAGAGGCGATTCGCATCGTTGCCTCACTCTACCAAGACGGTATCCTTCCCAAGCCGGAGAGTTATGCCTATGCCTTCCCGGACTTGCTTACATTCCACGACGCTCCGACCGTGATTGAACAAAAACTCTTTCTCATGTTTCTGGAACATCGGATGCGAGCGTTCCAGGGGACATTCCACGCAAACCCTGACTACGCGCTATGGTATGGTTGGAGTGAAATGCAGCGGGATCTCACAGAAATCAAGACACTCGCCCAGGAGCTGCGCGAAAAACACGGGGGAAAATAGAATCGGTTACGCGAAATTCCCCAGGGAAAAAGAGGGTTCCCAGCTGCTGACAGCAATTCGCCTCAAAGCATCTCAAGAAGAAAATGCCCCATGAAAAGATGGGGCATTTCTTTTTGAAAAGGATTCGGGGCGGAGTCCGCTCACAATCTCTCCGGTGCGCAGAGAGTTCCTTCGTTTGCCGCAGTTCGGCCGCAGTTTTTGCAGACATATCTGGCTAGGCTTTGAGAACATTCTCCAGGTATTGACTATCAATAATTTCAGACTCTTAGGAATCTGATTATAACCCAGAATAAGCCCAAATAATCCAATGATAGCACTTTTTGACACTCGAATTTGGGCTTTTTCTTTGGAAAAGGAAAGCTCTATGGTGAGGGCATGGAGGATCTGGAACTGTCATAATTGGTCACAGATGACCATCTCTTTCAGATTTTTCCTTGTCGTGGAAGCGTTTTTTTGAGCGAAAATCAGAAAGGCATACCTAACCCTTACCCTTGGTGAGATCGTTCAAGATCAGTTGATTATAACTACGTTTCTTAGGGGGAAAGGTCTATGGTGAGGGCGTGGAAGGTGTGAGGCTTGGACCTTCAGCCTTTCGATTTGCGATTGAAATATTGCATGATCGGTATGAGTACGAATCTGCGTAGCACATCTTGAAATCCGTATGCCGTGGGTCCAA
>JABAOH010040244.1_pt1 | contig 12854 bp, 13 predicted proteins | sample 7062181 | NCBI WGS metagenome assembly JABAOH01 (sample SAMN14538630, study PRJNA623070) | marine sediment metagenome | biome: marine biome [ENVO:00000428]; feature: marine pelagic biome [ENVO:01000023]; material: deep marine sediment [ENVO:00002113]; isolation source: pool of 5 deep marine... | reverse complement strand
AGTCGGACGGGTTTAGTGACTTGGAGCAAGATTGGACCCGAAGCATGCAAGGCCAGAAACCGATGGCATGTTGACGCGGTTGCATGCGGGGTGTGGGAAAAACGCTAGGTGGGTCGATGATGTTAAAGCGGCTATAGACTCCATCAACAATATCGAGCTTGGAGAAGCTCAAAGAGAGCCGCTAGAGTCATTGACAGAAAGATTCGCTCTCGGTGCTAGCCTAGGGGAGACCGCAGGATAGTAAATGATCTTGAAGTCGATATTGGATAGAATCGGCAACATCTTGGCGAGGAAACGCTTGCCGAGAGTGGTTACGATCACGAAATTCGTTTCAAAAGGCTGTCGGTTTGAAATCAGCACATCAGTCGAAGCCTATCGTGTTGAACGATTTGGCGGTGAGGAGCATTTTACTGAAACTATTCTGGATGAATTGTCGCCTTCGGATATGTTGTTCGATATTGGCGCGTGTGTGGGCATGGTGGCCGTCCATGCTGCCAGCATGGGGGCGACGGTCGTTGCCTTTGAGCCAGATCCCGGATACCGTGAGAGGCTCTATAAAAATCTTTTGCTTAACGAACTCGGCAATGTGAAAGTGGTTGAGTGGGCTGTTTCAGACAAAGCGGGTGAGGCCGTGCTGTATACCGATGGTATCCAAGGAAACTCACCGAGCTTGCGCGAAGTTGGAGCCCGAGGCTCGGTCAGAGTAAGAACGGATTCAATCGACAACGCGCTGAGCCGTGAAGAGTTCCCCTCCCCGAGTGTTCTCAAAATCGATGTTGAAGGAGCGGAAACATTGGTCATTAAAGGTATGCTTGGGTTGCTGAAATCTGATCGTCCGCCCCGAGCGATTTTCATCGAAACCCATCCCGAGTTTCTACCGCTTTTCGGTTCTCAAGAGGGGGAAGTCTCGGCCCTACTTGAGGGATGCGGATACGTACAAAAATACAAGAATAGAAGATTGGACCAAGTTCACTACTTCTACAAGCGACCGGCATCTTAGAGAGCGCTTGCTCATATTCCAGAGCGTGTAAATGGAAAAAATTGAGATTCTTTCATCCCGTTTGTTACATGACGAGCCTAATTTGGCACGGGAATTCACGCGAATTGCGAACCAACTCCGTTTGGGCTTTGGGTGGCATTACCTCCTCGACCTTATCTGGTCAGCAAAACAGCTCGGCTCTCCCTCTGGCCTTCAAACCATGGATGCAGGCGCCGGGATTGGTGTGATGCAGTGGTGGCTTGCAGCACAAGGGGCAGATGTGCTGAGCGTGGATCGCGCTAATCGGGCGAACCTGAGCCGCCGTTTCCGAGGGTGGTGTCCGGTGAGGGGGCTTAGAGCGGGGGATCTGAACCCTTCATGGCGACCGGAGATCAAGGATTTTCTGCCTCCACGGCAAGTCAAGTACTGGCATCTCTGGCCGCGGAAAGCGGGCTCGGTGCTCTTCGAGGTATTTGCACCCTTGCCGGTACCCCAGGAAGGCCGTGGTACGGTGACGTTCTACAATCAGGACGTGTGTTCCATGCCTGATATCAGCACGGATTCGCTCGACGCAATCGTTTCTATTTCGGCATTAGAGCATAACCCACCGGAGGAGTGTCGAGGGATGCTTCAAGAACTTTTCCGGGTACTCAAGCCAGGAGGCAAACTGATCGCTACATTGTCAGCAGCGAGAGATCGGGACTGGTTTCATGGGCCCTCGAAAGGTTGGTGCTATACGGAGTCAACATTGCGGGACATCTTTGATCTTGATTCAGACTGCCCGTCAAATTACAAGCACTATGATCAACTATTTACCCTCTTACGTGATTGTGCAGAGCTTCGAGATAATCTGGCAAATTTCTACTTTCGGTCTGGCGATAACGGTATGCCTTGGGGGAATTGGAATCCCAAATACCAGCCAGTCGGTGTGGTTAAAATGAAAAGCCCTCACCAGTGAAGGCATCGTGGATACTCGTCATTGAGAGATGGAAGCGAGAAAACTCCATAACGAACGGTTTTGGCATGAGAATGGAAGGGAGCTACCAATGTTTTCTTCGGGAAATCGGGTCTGTGTGATCTTCTCATAGGATTCTAACGCATTCTGCCAAGGCAAGAGGATGAACAGACATATGACCGATGGGACGGGCTACTCTATTGTCATCCGTTGTTATAACGAAGAACAACATATTGAGCGCTTGCTCACGGGGATCTTACAACAATCTGTTCAGGATATGGAAATTATCCTGGTGGACTCGGGGTCCATTGACGCCACTCTCTCCATTGCGTCGCAGTATCCGGTGAAGATTCTCTCCATCAGCCGTGAGGATTTCTCATTTGGACGTTCGCTGAATCTTGGCTGTCAGGAAGCCCGTGGCGAGTATATTATTATCGCCAGTGGACACGTTTACCCTGTCTATGAAGATTGGTTCGAGAAGATGCTTCTTCCTTTTGCCGATCCCAGAGTCGGGTTAGTCTACGGCAAACAACGCGGTAATAGCTCGACTTGTTATTCCGAGCACCAGATATTCAAGAAATGGTTTCCAGAGGAGGCGGTTTCTCGTCAGAATCATCCCTTTTGCAACAATGCCAATGCTGCCATCCGTCGGGCCCTACATGAGAGGCTACCCTATAATGAGGAGCTCACTGGCCTCGAAGATCTCGACTGGGCAAAACGAGTGATGGAGAAAGGGTACTATATCGCCTATGCAGCAGAAGCCGAGGTGATCCATGTTCATAATGAGTCTCCGCTTCGCATCTATCATCGATATCTTCGTGAGGGCATGGCACACAGGAAGATCTTCCCGGAACAGAAATTCACGCTGTTGGATTTCATCAAGGTGCTTTGGGGCAATATAATCGCTGACTACTATCATGCCCACCACGACTGCGTGCTGCGAAACAATCTCCTGAGTATCCTCCTTTTCCGATTCATGCAATTCTGGGGCACCTATCGCGGTTTTCTGCAGAGTGGGCCAGTGACCGATCGGCTCAAGGAACGATTCTACTACCCGAATCGTCTCAGACGTCCTCAAATCGGGACAGAGAAGGGCCTAAGGACACGAAGGCCAATAGACTATCACAAGCTGATGAAAGACAATTTAAAGAGCAGATTCCATGGGGGGAGGACCGGTTCGTGATGCCTAAGATAGTTGCTCTCGTACCGATGCGTCATCACAGTGAGCGAGTTCCGGGGAAGAACTATCGTTCCTTTGCCGGGCGTCCTTTATATCACCATATCATCAATACCCTCTCAAACTGTCCGTCCGTTAACGAGATTGCGATCGACACGGACAGTCCGATAATCTGTGAAGATGCGGTGCGGAACTTTCCTCAGGTGAAACTCATTGAGAGACCCAATCACCTGTGCAGCGGTACGACTCCCATGAATGAAGTCCTCTTGTATGATACCTCCCAAATCGAGGCTGATTATTATGTTCAGACACATAGCACAAATCCCTTGCTTCGCTCGGAAACGATCTCTGGGGCCATCAAAGCGTTCTTGCAGAAACAACCGAAATACGACTCTCTGTTTTCGGTTACCCGAGTACAGGCTCGGCTGTGGGATATACAGGGCAAACCCGTAAATCATGACCCAGCCGTGCTGCTGCGCACCCAGGACTTACCGCCTATTTTTGAGGAGAATTCCAACCTCTATATCTTTGGCCGGAGCGTACTGGAAACCCATCACAATCGGATTGGGGAGCGGCCTTTGATGTTTGAGATAGACCAGATCGAGGCCTGGGACATCGATGAGGAGGTGGATTTTCGCATCGCCGTGTTCCTTTTTTCACAGCGAGCAAAGGAGGAATGAGGGATCAGAGGATGACCTGGAAGGTATTGATATCCGCTCCATACCTACAACGTGTCATTCATAAATTCGAATCTATCTTTGAGGCAAATCATATTGAGCTTGTCCTGCCCGAGGTCGATGAGCGGCTGTCTGAAGACGAGCTCCTGCAATGGATTGGGGACGTAGACGGCGCCATCTGTGGCGATGACCAGTTCACAGAAAAGGTACTTCGCGCCGCGCCGAAACTCAAGGTGATATCCAAGTGGGGTACCGGCATCGACTCGATTGACAAAGGGGCGGCCGATCGGTTGGGAATTGCCGTGAGAAATACTCCCGACGCTTTCAGCCGACCAGTGGCGGATACGGTCCTCGGGTATATTCTCATTTTTGCCAGGGAGTTGCCCTATATGGATCGGGATATGAGAGCCGGCGAATGGAAAAAGCGAGCAACCGTGTCTTTGTCTGAGTGTATCCTGGGCGTCATCGGAGTAGGTAATATTGGGAAGGAGGTCGTACGCCGGGCCATCGCCTTCAGGATGAAGGTGCTCGGCAACGACATCGTCGAGATGCCCCAGGAGTTCGTCGCTGAAACAGGTATCCAAATGGTTACAAAAGACGAAGTGCTTCGTGAAGCTGACTTTGTATCCCTAAACTGTGATCTGAATCCCACAAGCTATCACTTGATGAATGATCGGCGATTCCTGCAGATGAAGGATACGGCCTATTTAATCAACACGGCGCGGGGCTCAATTGTGGATGAACACGCTTTGACGCGAGCACTCGGTGAAGGGCGCATCGCCGGTGCTGCCCTAGATGTGTTTGAGGAGGAGCCACTCCCATTGGACAGTCCGCTGCGGGAAATGGACAATGTGTTGCTTGCTCCACACAACGCCAACAGCAGCATCGAGGCTTGGGAGCGGGTGCATGAGGAAACAATCCAAAATCTACTAGAAGAGCTCCAAAAGGGGGTCGATTGAACCGCGTTGTTCTCGTTACTGGAGTCGCCGGTGGAATTGGCCGCGCTACAGGGAAGGCATTTGCCAATGCCGGATGGCACGTGGTTGGGGTCGATCGGCAGCGGCTGGAGAGCTTGCCGGAAATCACCCATTTTATTCATGCCGACCTTTCGGACCCCGACGAAGTGGAGCGGTTGTTCGGCGAGGTGGCTCATAAAGAGGGATACATCAATGCCTTGATCAACAACGCAGCGATCCAGCTGGCCAAGCCATTGGTTGAGGTGAACCCGGACGAGTGGGATGAAATCATGGCGGCGAATGTGCGCTCGATATACCTGGCCATGCGCTATGCCTATCCGCTAATGCGACCCCGGGGGGGTGCGGTAGTCAATGTGAGCTCGGTCCATGCGATTGCGACATCGAAGAATATCGCGACGTATGCTGCCAGCAAGGGGGCAGTCCTTGCCCTGACGCGAGCCATGGCCATTGAATGGGCACCGGATCGGATCCGTGTGAACGCGGTGGTGCCGGGGGCGGTGGATACGCCGATGCTCCGCGCCGGGTTGAATCGCGGACACTTGAAATCGGGCCATCCTCAGCAGCAGGTTGAAGAACTGGGTCAGCGTATTGTCATAGGCCGTGTGGGGAAGCCAGAAGAGATTGCCGAAGCGATTTTGTTCCTAGCTGACGAAAGGCGATCTGCTTTCATGACCGGCGAAACACTGGTCGTCGACGGCGGTGCGACGGTGAAATTGAGCTCAGAATGAAAATCGACAATGCTTTGGCCAAAAGAATACTGTTTTTCCCATTGGGAGCTGCCCGGACGCGCAGTCTTGTCGGGGGCTTTCTTGATCTGAAGACGCTCCTCACCTGCCGGGCTTCTCCGGCTTATCGGGAGAGTGTCAGGCGGATTCGAACCTATAGGGACAGACACATGGGGGAGAGATGTTTCATTATTGGGAATGGGCCGAGTTTGAGGAGGATGGACTTGTCTCTCTTGAAGGATGAATACACCTTTGGCCTTAACCGCATTTACTTGCTCTTTGACACCATGGGATTTGTGACAACCTATTATGTCGCAGTCAATAAATATGTCATTGAGCAGTGCGCAGAAGAGATCTCCGGACTTCCCTGTCCGAAGTTTATCAATTGGAACGCGCGACGTCTGATTTCTCTTAGCCCCGATCTGATGTTTGTGCGATCGAGGAGTGGGCCAAAATTCTCCGTTAATATTGATACAGATGGGGTGTGGGAGGGAGCAACCGTAACCTATGTTGCGATGCAGATCGCCTATTGGATGGGATTCCGTGAAGCCATTCTGATTGGTGTTGATCACGTTTACCGAGCGAGGGGGCGACCACACCGGCTCGTGACGTCAGGAGGTCACGACACGGACCACTTCCACCCTGAATATTTCGGGAAGGGGTTCCGGTGGCAACTCCCTGATCTGGAGACCTCAGAGCTTGCGTACAAGTTAGCGAAAAGCCAATTTGAGCGGTCTGGGCGAGTGATCTTGGATGCGACTGTGGGTGGAAAACTTCAAGTCTTTCCTAAAGTGGAGTATGCCGAGATCCTTCGGGGAGGAAAGCGTCTCAATTGCAGGTGTGGCCTCCCGTGATCGCTCGGTCGATCGACCCCTCTTTTCGGTGTGAGGGTGGACACGCCTTTGAGACGGGATTCCTTGAGGACGATCGGCTGCCTCTAGAAGACTGGATGTCATAACGATTGGATGGGTAGAATGAACGGGAATTCGATAGGAATTGTCATCCCTGTTCACAACCGAGTCCGCCAGACAGTCAAATGCCTTGAGCGCGTGGTCCAAAGTAGCTTCGGAGATTTCTCTGTCTATATTGTGGACGATGGATCAACAGACGACACCCCTGCTGTTCTCGCCGATAGATTCCCTGAGGCCAAGGTAATCCAGGGGGATGGAAATCTGTGGTGGGCCAAAGCGGCAAACCTCGGAATCAGGGCGGCTCTGGATGAGGGTGTCCAATATGTTCTCCTCCTCAATAACGATAATCTGATTTCGAAGGAAACTCTGGAGGAATTGTTGAGGGTGAGCCAGCTCAAAGGAGATGCGATTGTTGGTTCGGTGGTCGTATACGAAGACCAGGGACAAGAAAAGGTAAAACATGCCAATTTGTACAACGGCGTTGATCGTGGCACCAAAGCTCGCAATCCCTACTACAATCGTTCGATTGCCGAAGTTCCTGAAATCATCCCAACGGAGATCCTTTCTGGGCAGGGATCATTGATTCCGAGATGGGTTTTCAATTGTGTTGGTTCGATTGATGAAAACAGCTTTCCCCATTATATGGGTGACTTCGATTTCTTCATGCGATGCAGCCGAAAGAACCTCCCGATGTTCGTTGCAGGCAAAGCAATCGTCGAAGACGACGTCTCAACCACAGGAATCCATATGTCGTCGCGTAGAATCCCAACTTTCGATGACTTCCTGAGGTCTCTCTTTGTCATCAATTCTCACCGTAACATAAGGGCGAATGTCAGATACTTCCGAAGGTACTGCAAGAGTGGCATGACGTTTTTATATGGCCTCACGTTTTTTTATTGCTCTTATTTGGTCTCTTTCTTGCTGGCACGAATCGGAATGGTCCGCCTTAGGCAATTTTTGATCAGGAAGTTTTCATAGGATTCAGAAAATCGGTTATCCAGAAATCGCGTTAGCCCGAAATATTATGAGAAGGTCTGGGGCAAAAGTCATAAACGTCGTTGGGGCTCGGCCCAATTTCATGAAGATTTCACCCATTATCCGGGCGATGGAAAAGGTTCCAGGAATGGGCTGGCTTCTCGTCCACACCGGACAGCATTACGATGTGGAGATGTCTGAGGCCTTTTTCCAGGAACTCGCAATTCCTCGGCCCGACATCAACCTCGAGGTTGGCTCTGGAAGCCACGCATACCAGACTGGACAGATCATGATGGCCTTTGAGGACGTGTGTCTCCGGGAGAAGCCAGACCTGGTCCTCGTGGTGGGGGATGTGAACTCAACGATTGCCTGTAGCCTTGTGGCTTCAAAATTGCACATCCCTGTAGCTCATGTGGAGGCTGGATTGCGAAGCTTCGATCGCCGGATGCCCGAAGAGATCAATCGAATGGTGACCGATATGCTCTCGACCTATCTCTTCACAACCTGCGAGGAGGCCAATGAGAACCTCCTTCGTGAAGGAGTGGCCCCGGAGAAGATCTTTTTGGTTGGAGACGTGATGATTGATACGCTCTACGCTCACCTCGAAACCATTCGAAGCATGGACACGTGGCGTCGGATGGGCCTCAAAAAGGGGAAGTACGCGGTATTGACCCTCCATCGCCCCTCCAATGTGGATGACAGGGATATCTTTGGGGAGATTATTGGGGCGCTGACAACCATATCCCACGAGATCCCGATCGTCTTTCCCATCCATCCCAGGACTCGGGAGACGGCTCGCCGCTTCGGTTACGAGGGGTGTTTCAAATTCGTCAAAATGAGCAATTCGTCAACCAACCGTTCTGATCCCGGTGAGAGGATCGATGGTCCAGGGATCTGGTGTTGCGAGCCCCTGGGATATCTCGGATTTCAGAATCTCGTCGTTCATTCCGGATTCGTCATGACCGATTCAGGAGGTATACAGGAAGAAACGACAGTCCTGAACATTCCGTGTTTGACCCTCCGGGACACAACGGAGCGCCCCGTCACGATCACCCAGGGAAGCAACCTGCTTCTGGGTCACGACGGCGGTCGAATCGTCCAAGAGGCAACAAAGATCCTTCGAGGGGAAGGCAAGCGAGGCCAGGCGCCGCCCCTCTGGGATGGAAAGTCCTCTCAGAGGATCGTTCGCATTCTGGCAAAAGAATTTGGCTTGAAATAAGAGCATCATTTGACATTTCGCATTGATCAACTCACATCGATTATTGGTCAAAAAACGTTTGTTATTAGACCAGTTGGCCATAATCATTAAATCATCTTATGCGGATATGGAACGACGGAAAGATGAGGAGCTTGCTGGCCGTTTCTTGGATTTTGCGGTGAGAATCATCAAGTTGGTAGATGCCTTTCCAAAAACTCCTGTAGGAAAACACATCGGTCGGCAACTCCTCGCGAGTGGGACATCGGCCGGAGCGAACTACGAAGAGGCACGAGGGTCTGAGTCTAGTGCTGATTTCATTCACAAGCTAAGCATCGTGATAACGGAGCTAAAAGAATCGCGGTACTGGTTACGAGTTGTTCAGCGAATCTCTGCATTGTCAGTGGATGGCATTAAACCCCTTCTCGATGAATGTGAACAGCTTATTGCAATTATAGGCAAAAGCATATCGACCGTACGAAAACGCAGATGATTAATGAAAAATGATCCGTGAAAAATGCTAAATGACTATTGGTTCTCGATTTTTGCTTTCATCTTTGGTGCCTTCGTGGGAAGCTTTCTCAATGTCTGCATCTACCGGATACCGAGGGGAGAATCGATTGTCTTCCCCCGCTCCCGGTGCCCCCGTTGTGGAGAAAAGGTCCGTTTTTACGACAATATTCCTTTTCTCAGCTACCTCGTTCTGAGGGGCCGCTGTCGGACTTGCCAGGCGTCGATCGCTCTCCAATACCCACTCGTTGAACTCCTCACAGCGATCCTATCCTTCCTCTTGCTGAGGCGCTTTGGGCTGAGTCTCGATTATGTGGGTTATTTCGGTTTTGTCGCCGCGCTGATCATTGTGTCGGGAATTGACCTCGTCCATAGAATCGTCCCCGATCGGATCAGCCTTCCAGGTATTGTCGCTGGCTTGGCTTTCTCCTTTGGAGCATCCCGTATGACACCCGTGGACTCCCTTATCGGAATCATCAGTGGCGCGGGAAGCCTCCTCGCTGTTACCCTGGGTTATGCAGGGATTGTCAGACTGCGAGAGATGATCAGGGGGACGAAGCACGAGGAGGAAGTCGAAAAGGCGCTGAAGGGACTTAGTCTGGAGGAGTTGAAACAGGAAGCGGCCCTGTATGCGATTGATGTCGAGAATCTTCGAGGGCGCAAAGCGCTTGTGAAGGCCATCGGGGAGGCTAAGAAAGAGGGAATGGGGGGAGGGGACATGAAACTTCTCGCGATGATCGGTGCGTTCCTCGGGGGATGGAGGCCCATACTCTTCGTCATTCTATTGGCCTCTTTCCTCGGTTGTGCGGTCGGCGTTCCATTGATGGTGATGAAGGGGCGAGATTCTAAGTACGCGATACCCTTCGGGCCTTTTCTCGGTGCAGGGGCGATCGTTTATCTGCTCTATGGCGGGGAGATCATCGGTTGGTATCTGAGAATGGGGAAGTAGGATTGAAGCGTCCTAAATGGCTTTTTCGAAAATTTAGAGTTGGGCTAAAAACAGAGATTATCCTCAATCTGGCCCTTCTGATGACTGGTGCCATGCTCCTCGTGGGGTTCGGTATCCTTAAGATCCACGAGCGAGATATTCTGGAGCAGAAGGTCAAAAACGGGAAACTGATCCTAAAGTCCATTCAAGACAGCGTCGATCTGCACGGCGCGGGGAAAGCTGTAGTCGCAGATCGGGAGTTCTTGTTTCATCGATTGATTCAGATCTATGCTGATCCGGAAGAGATCGCAGAGATCGGAATTGTCGACCTTTCACAACGCGTGATTGCCGGCAGTCTTGACGGAAAACGAGCGAGACCCATCGACGATGCGGACATGGCCAATGCGATTTTCCAGAGAAGGGTGCGCTGGAAATACGGTCATGAGAACTCCATTTTGTTTAATAATTATCGGGACTTGAAATTCTTTTCCCCGCTCTTCGCAGATGGAGAACTGTTGGGTGGGGTTTACGTCCGTCTGTCTCTGGTCGATGTGATGAGGAGTATCAACGCTTCGCAGCGGTTGATTGTGCTGCTTGTCCTCCTTGACGGCGGGATCATGCTCTTATTCGGAAGTTTTCTACTCTCACGGGTCGTGGTTAACCCTTTGAAAACCATGGTAAGAGCAACCGAAGGGATTGCCAGGGGGGACTATGATCAGCGTGTTGCCATAAATGAAGGGAACGAGATTGGCATGCTGGCTGATTCGTTCAACGAGATGACCCATCGCCTCCGTGAGAGCCAGCGTAACGTTCAGGATTATGTTCGTTCCTTGGAGGTGGCCAATGAGAGACTCCAGCAGACCCAAATGGAGTTGATCCGATCTGAGAAACTTGCCTCCATTGGCCGCTTTGCGGCCGGGGTGGCTCACGAAGTTGGAAATCCACTGGGAGCCATCTTGGGGTATATGAGCATCGTCCAGGAAGGGATGGGTGAGGGATCCGAAGCGTTGGACTACATGAAGCGGATCGAAGTGGAGGTTCAGCGCATCAACAGGATCATCCGCGAGCTCTTGGACTTCTCCAGGCCTTCGGCCGTTGAGATCAAAGCGGTGGATCTCAACCGGGTGATCGAGGACTGCCTCTCTCTGCNNCCAGTTTTTGAACTCAAGGAGGATCTCCCGGTGGTTCAGGCGGACGAATCTCAGATTCGGCAGGTCTTCATGAATCTGATGATCAACGCCGCCGATTCCATGCCGGAAGGGGGTCAGTTGACTCTCAAGACAGAGGACTATATATTGCAAGAGGCGTCATATGGAGACAACGAAGGCCAGCGGCGACGGAGAGACGATCCGGATGATTCAGATTACACGCATCTCCGTCGGTGGCAGACAGGATGGCACCCTCTTACGCCCCTTCGGCAGGGCAACAGGGTTATCTGTGCAAGTATCGCTGATACCGGATGTGGAATTGATCCAGAAGATTTTGGAAGGATTTTTGATCCATTCTTCACAACAAAGGACCCGGATAAGGGAACAGGCCTCGGTTTGTCGATTTCTCTGAGAATAATAGAGAGCTTCGGGGGAAAGCTGGAGGTTGAGAGTCAGATCGGAAAAGGCTCGACTTTCCGGATCTTGCTCCCTCTTTCGAGGTCCGAAGTAGGAGAGTGATGGAAAAGAGAAGGGTCTTGGTAGTCGATGATGAGGAGAGCTATCGCCATATGCTCTCGGTGATCCTGGAAAAAGAGGGCTACGAGGTGGAGACGGCGAAAGACGGCCGCGAGGCTCTCGAAAAGATCGAGGTTGGGCTCTTTAGTGAGGTCTTATGTGATATTCGCATGCCGGGCATGGACGGGATTCAGTTCCTCAGGGAGGCCAAAAAGATCCAAGACGATTCGACGATCATTATGATGTCTGCCTATGGGACACTCGATACGGCCGTTGAGGCCATGAAACTGGGGGCCTACGACTATATTTCCAAGCCCTTCAAGCCAGACGAGATTGTTCTGACTCTGAAGAAATCAGAGGAGCGGGAGAGTCTGAGGAAAGAGAACATCTACCTCAGAAAGGAGGTAAAAAAGGAATACAAATTCAGCAACATCATCAGCAAGAACGAAAAGATGACGGCTGTTTTTGATACCATCGAGAAGGTGGCTAGATACAAGTCCACCATTCTGATCAGCGGCGAAAGTGGCACCGGCAAAGAGCTCGTCGCCAAAGCGATCCATTTCAATAGCGATCGGTCTGGCAGTCCTTTCGTTGCTATCAACTGCGGAGCCATACCAGAGAATCTCCTGGAGAGCGAGCTCTTTGGTCATGTGAAGGGCTCTTTCACCGATGCTGTTCGAACGAAGAAGGGGCTCTTCGAGGAAGCAGATGGCGGGACGATGTTTCTCGATGAGATCGGCGAGCTGCCCCTTGCGCTTCAGGTCAAGCTTCTTCGGGTCCTTCAGGACGGAGAAATACGGAGGATCGGCGACTCGAAACCCATCAAGATCGATGTGAGGATCATCGCGGCCACCGTGAAGGACCTCGATGATGCCGTCAAGGGGGGATCCTTCCGGGATGACCTTTTTTATCGGCTTAACGTCCTGCCCATTAAACTCCCTCCCCTGCGAGAACGGAAAGAGGATATCCCCCTCCTGGTTGACCATTTCATCGGTAAGTTCAACGATAGCCTGGCGAAAACAGTGAGGACACTCACACCCGAGGCCCTGAAAATAATCCTGAAGTACTTTTGGCCTGGAAACGTCAGGGAGCTTGAAAACCTCATCGAACGTGGCGTGGTGCTCACCGAAACAGATTCGATCGACGTAGAGAATCTTCCTCCTGAAGTTTACAGATCCGAT
>JABAOH010143562.1_pt1 | contig 12855 bp, 11 predicted proteins | sample 7062181 | NCBI WGS metagenome assembly JABAOH01 (sample SAMN14538630, study PRJNA623070) | marine sediment metagenome | biome: marine biome [ENVO:00000428]; feature: marine pelagic biome [ENVO:01000023]; material: deep marine sediment [ENVO:00002113]; isolation source: pool of 5 deep marine... | reverse complement strand
TATAAGATACGAAATCAATCCGCCAAAGATCAATCAGGAAGGGGATATGTCAGAGCAAGAAATGATAAGATTGTTAAATAAAGTAAAACTTCGAGTTTCTGAAATAGAAAATAAATGTGATGGAATTCATTTTACTGATTCAGTGTTAGGTATCCCAAGAGTATCTCCTATTGTTGCTGGACAGTTAATTAGAAAATCAAATCAGAATATCCAAATTACAACGAGTTTACGAGTTCGTGACAAAAATCTTCATACACTTACACAAATGATGGAACAAGCTGTATCAAACAAACTTAATGGAGTATTAATTCTAAAAGGAGATGCAGCTCCTAATGAGGAAAAAGATTCGGGATTGATTCCAAGCCAAACTGCAAAATATTTTAAAGAATTAGGATTGGATAAAAAAATAGATATTTTTCTTTCATTGCCAAATAATCCAGATTTTAATAAAATTCAAAAAAAGATTGATGCGGAACCAACAGGATTCATTACACAAGTAATTCATTCAGTTGACGAAGTTGCTAGAATTTCTGATCGATTAAAACCCGATGGGTTCAAAATTATTCCATGTATCTTATTGCCTTCAGAAAAAAATGAAAAATCTGCTAAATTTCTGAAATTAGATTGGTCTTCATACAAAGATTCTGCGCTTGATTTTATCAAAAAAATTCAGCAAATAACTGATGAGGTACTCATTACTTCGCCTAATGATTTCAATTACGCAAAAAATATTCTTGACAAATTATAGAACAAAATACTCTGCTTCAGGATGATGAACTATTATTGCAGCAGTTGATTGTTCAGGAATAATTTGGCCAGATTCAGTAAGCGTCATACCAGATTTTTCTGGTTCTAAAAGTTTCCACACTAACTTATGTTGAAGAACGTCTGGGCAACTTGGATAACCCCAACTGTATCTTAAGCCACGATTTTCTCCTATGTTGAGTTCAGATTTAATTTTTTGATTAATCCATTCAGCCATAGCTTCTGCAAATTCAACAGCCAGTCCATGTAAATAATATGCATCAGTATACTTGTCATCTTTGTTCCATTGTTCAATAAGTTCAGGAACCTTGTTTCCAACAGTTACAGATTGAAAAGCTACTATGTCATCATCTCCAAAATAATCAGACAAACACAGATGTTTACTTTTAGTTGAACGTGGAAAATCAAATGTAATTTGTTCATTTGATGAATCTACAATCAATTTTCCGTTTTCGTTATGACATTTGAAAAATCCGTAAACAGCTTGTGGCTCAAAAAGATTTTCTTCTGAAACACGTTTTTTCCATTGTTCTAACAATTGTTCATGTTCTGCTTCTGATTCTTCTCCGGCTTTTCCACGAAGGCCCCAAGACAGTTTAAACAACGATTTTTTGTCGATAAGATTCCATATTTCATCGATGTTAATTTGATTTGATGTTAATCTTATTGGAGAATTCAAAGTGGGAGGAGTTGGAGGAGATACAGGTTTGATTTCACTTTTTGGAATATTATCAGCTGCTGTTTCATCTGTAGATGCATCATGCCATTTTTCCAATCTTTCTTTCCATGTTTTAATTAAATTTTCTTTATCATCAGAAACTAGTTGATCCATTGTTTTGAGGCCTTCAAACATAGTGTTACAATAAAACACTCCTGAATCATATACTCCACCTTCTTTTGCAATTCGATTGATGTAGTTAGAATTAATTGCAGCACCTCCACATAAAACTGGAATTTCCATGTTATTTTTTCGTGCATGTTCTACAAAAAATTGCATTTGTTTTGATGTAGACACTAATAATGCAGATAAACCAACTGCATTAGGTTTTACTTCATCAATTTTTTCTAGAAATTTTTGTAATGGTACTTGTTTTCCCAAATCATAGACCGTGTATCCGTTATTTTCAAAAATAGTTTTAACTAGATTTTTACCAATATCGTGAACATCACCGTAAACTGTACCTAAAACAAGCTTACCTTTACTTGCTCCCTCTTCTTTTAACAAATATTTTTCAAGTTCTCCAACTGCAGCTTTCATACATTCTGCTGATTTTAAAACAAATGGCAAAATTATCTCTCCTGCTCCAAATTTATCACCAACTTCTTTCATAGCAGGCAGTAAATTTTCATTTAATGTCTTAATTGCACCTTCATGACTAATTTCTTTTGGAACATCAAGACTAAGAACTCCTTCTTTTTCTACAAGAAGTTCTGTTTTAGAGATTTTCTCTGCAATAGCAGTAACTACATCATTTTGAATTCCATCTTTTAGTCTATTTACAATTCTAAAATTGGATTTTTTCCCTGCATCCCATGAAGGATCAATGTCAATCTTTTTGGAAGTTGAACTGGTTTGAGATCCTGCTTTTTCAAAATAAGAGATTAAATCAGATAAAGCGTCTGGATGTTCATTAAAAATTAGATCTTCTGCTAGTTTTTTTTCCTTCTCGTCTATTTCTCCATAAGGAATAATTTCTTTAGCGTTTACTATGGCACAGTCAAGACCAACTTTGACTGCATGATACAAAAATACTGAATTGACAATTTTTCGAGCATAAGGTGTTAATCCAAAACTAATGTTGCTTAAGCCAAGAACAGTAAATGATTGAGGAAATTTTTCTTTTACTAACTTAATTCCTTCTAGAGTATTTTTTCCTGCTTCAATAAACTCAGACTCTCCAGTAGCTAAAGTAAATGTCAACACATCAAAAATAAATTGTTCAGGTTCTAGTCCATATTTTTTTCCAGTATCAAGTAAAAGCTCAGCAGTTTGTAGTTTTTCTTGTGGAGTTTTTGCCATTCCTTTTGGTCCTATGCATAATGCAATTGCTGGAACTCCATATTTTGCCATAATTGGAGCCAATTTTTCAAAGCGGCTTCCATCTCCTTCAAGATTAATTGAATTAATGATTGGTTTCCCAGGAATTTGTTCTATTGCAGAAGAAATTACATCTGGATCTGTAGAATCAATAACTAATGGAGCTTCTACTTCTAAACTGATTTTTTTTACAAGTTGTAACATGAATTCTTTTTCATCTGCTCTCTCAGTTGTAGCAACACAAACATCAAGACAATGTGCACCTTCTTCAACTTGGGATCTAGCCAAGTCAACTAGTCCATCAAAATCATCATTCAAGACAAGTTGTTTGGCTTTACGAGAACCTTGTGTATTTACTCGTTCACCAATTATCAAAGGTGGAGGTACTTGTTTTAGTTCAACTGCTTTTAAAGCAGAACTTACTCTAGCTTTCAACGTTATCTATTATTGCGATTTTTCTAAATACTTAACCCTAATTGGGTTAAGCTTTTTCATCAATTACTTTCCTGAGAGTAGCTATGTGCTGAGGACTTGTTCCACAGCATCCTCCAATTATTCGAATTTTTCCATATTTTGAAATAAAATCTTTTAATGCATCTCCCATATTTTCTGGAGTCATTTTGTATTCTGCTTTACCACCAACATTTTCAGGCATCCCTGCATTTGGAATTACAAGTAAGTTATGTTCATTTTGATCATTTAACCATCTAACGCTTTGCGTCATTTCAATTGGGCCAGTAGAACAATTCAAGCCAAAAACATCAATCCCTAAATCAGAAACAGTAGTATATGCAGCTTGAACATTTGTTCCAAGTAGCATCTTTCCATATTGATCCAAAGTAACATTTGCAATAATTGGAACTTTCTTATTGGTTTTTTTTATTGCATTATGACATCCTTCTATTGCAAGCTTTACTTCCAATATGTCTTGACTAGTTTCAATTAATAATGCATCAACCCCACCAAGAATTAGACCTTCTGCTTGTAATTCAAATGCATTTCTTATTTCATCTAATGGTTTTTTACCTAAATCAGGATCATTAGAACTTGGCAAAAATCCGGTAGGACCCATTGAGCCAATTACATACCTAGGTTTGTCAGTGTATTCGGCAGTAACGTCTTTTGCAAGTTTTGCAATTTGTTGATTAATTTCTACAGTTTTATCTCCAAAACCATATTCGTCTAGCTTTAATTTGTTTGAACCAAACGAGTTTGTTTCTATGCAATCAGCTCCGGCATCAAGATAACTTTTATGAATTTTTTTTATCCACTCTGGTTTTGAAAGAGCTAAACCGTCATTAAATCCATCTTTACCATTAGGAAAATCATCAGGAGTAGGATCAAATTTTTGAATTTCGGTTCCCATTGCTCCATCAAAAAGAAGAATTCTTTTTCCCATTGCCTGTAAAAATGAATCTTGACTAGCCAACCTAATAACAAAATCTAATTGAATTTACGTTTAATTTATTTGCAAAGTACAATGAATTCACTTTTGTGTGAAATTCTGACCAGTATATTTCAAATTAGGTGAGAAATTATGGATTTTTGGTTATATTGCAACAAGTAAGCATCAATAATTTAGTTAGAAGTGCTACTTTTTTTCAGCACGCTGGAATCGCTATAATTTTCGTGTTTATGCCAATTATAGCAAAAGGGGTAACTGATTCACTTTTTGAAATAGGAATAATTGTTGCATCTTTTAGTTTTGCACAGATTTTATCAGAGATATACTTCGGCAGAATATCTGACAAGAAAGGAACTAGATTACTTTTCATTAGAGCAGGTTTTGTAGGATGTGCAATTACCTTTGGATTACATTACTATGCAGATGATGCATTACTACTTCTTTTAGCTCGAATTGGAGCAGGAATAGCTACAGGAATTATGATTCCTGCAATGATTGCATATTCTTATGAAGCTAATCATGAAAAAGCAAAAGTTGCATCAGTAATTTCATTTCATGCTTTGGGATGGCTCGTAGGAATTGTTGCAGCAGGAATTGCAAATGATGAGAAATTAATCTTTTTGATTAGTGCTGGATTATTTTTTGCAGGATTAATTGTTTCAAGTAAATTACCAAACATAGTAGCTAAAAAAGAATTGGAGCCAGGAACTACAAAAAGGGTTATTTCAAAAAATCGATTTTTGTTTTTATCTCTTTTATTGAGACATATTGGTGCTGCATCTGTTTGGACTATTTTACCATTAATGTTAATGGAAAAGTTAGGAGCTCAGCTTTATGAAATTTCGATTGTTTATGTTTCAAACACATTGACTGCGTTTATAATAATGAATTTAATGGTAAGCAAAATAAAAATAAAAAATGTAACTAAATTTAAAATTGGAATTGGATTAACTACATTTGTTTTCATTGGACTTTCTCAAATAACTGAATGGTGGATGGCAATGCCATTTATGTCACTAGTCGGAGCGACTTGGGCATTTCTTTACATTGGTGGAAACTTTCATCTAATGGAAAATAATCCTAAGTCAACATCAACTGGAATATTTAGTTCAACTCTATCAATTGCTACAGTAATAGGTCCAGTAATTGCAGGATCAATTGCATTTTATTTTGAATATGTATCTGTGATGTACTTTGCAATTATAGTAATTATTGCTGGATTTTTGATTTCATTGAAGATAAAAAAATAGATTTTTAGCTAACGTAATCCCCATCTAAACATAACCTTATTTTCAATTTTTTTGAAAACAAATCCATCAATTAGCATTCCAATACCCATGATAACTAGCATTATTGCAATTACTTGGGAGACATCATACTGATAACGTCCAACTTGCAACAAAAATCCAAGTCCTAGGAATGAAAATAGAATTTCTGCACCTATCACGCCTCTCCATGCAAAGGCCCATCCTTGCTTGAATCCAGAAATCATGTAAGGAAATGCTGCAGGTATTAACACGTTTGTAATTAGTTGACTTCCTTTTGCTCCCATATTTCTTGCAGCATCAATGTAATTTGGATCAATGTTTTTTACACCAGTGTATGTGTTAATTGTTACAGCAAAGATTGCACCAATTGCAGTTACAAAAATAATTCCTGCATCAGTTAATCCAAACCATAGAATTGCAAGAGGAACCCAAGCAATTGATGGAATTGATTGCAGTCCTAAAACTAATGAACCAATAGTTTGATTGACAGTTCTAACTCGAGCCATGAAGATGCCTAAAATCATTCCACCAACTATTGCAATTGCTAATCCAACAATTAGTCTCCACATGCTTGTTCCAATACCGAAAAATAAACTTCCATCTGAAGCACTGTACGCTAGATCCTCAATAACTTCTGCAGGAGATGGAAAAATTGAATCAGGCCATACATCTGCCATAGCAATTCCTTGCCACACAGCAATTAGGGCTACGTAAAAAACAATTTTTTTTATGATTGTTTTAGTCATTTTGTTCTCCTGTAGGATTTGATTTAACTTCTGGGCGAAGTTCTGCAAGAATTTCTTTTTGATATTTAACTAGATTTTCATCTTCAACTAATCGTGGTCGCCTATAATCAATTTTAATTTCTTTTTTTACAACGGAGGGTCTATTTGAAAAAACTACAACTTTGTTTCCAAGTACTGCTGCTTCAGATACATTATGAGTAACAAAAACAATTGTTTTTTTCGTGCGTTCCCAGATTAATTGAAGTTCAACTAACAATAGATCTCTTGTTTGAGTATCAAGTGCAGCAAATGGTTCATCCATTAACAAAACATCTGGATCCATTGCAAGTGCTCTTGCAATAGCTACTCTTTGTTTCATTCCTGTTGAAAGCTGAAATGTATACGAGTCTGCAAATTTAGTTAGTTGCATCATGTCAAGATATCTTTTTGATATTTGAGCACGTTCTTCTTTTGGAATCCCAGCTATTTTCAATCCAAATTCAACATTATCTACTACTTTCAGCCATGGAAACAAAGCACCCTCTTGAAAGACCATAATTCTTTCAGGTCCAGTCGTGGTAATCGGCTTTCCATCAAAGAATATTTGTCCTTCAGCAGGAGAGGTTAACCCTGCAGCAATTCTCAAAAATGTAGATTTCCCACATCCGGATGGACCAACTATACATACAAAATCTCCTGATTCAATTTTAAGATCAATTCCACCAAGAGCTTTTAGATTATGTCCTTCATGACTAAAGTACTTTACAATGTTTTTTGATTCAAGTTTTGTCAAGTTGCTCCCTCCATTATACTAGTGTCGTAAAAAATTCCTTGCAGATCATATCCATGACGTCCCAAGTATCCTAAAGAATCTGCCTGTTGTGCAAAAATTGCAATGGATTCAGGAACTGGATCAGAAGTGATTTCTAAGTTTGATAAAGATTCTCTTACAATTAATTCAGGTAAAGGTGCGCCCAAAGTTTTTTCCATAAAGTCATTGAAAATTAATTCAGATTTGTTTGGATTTGTATTGATCCAGTTAACAGTTTTGTCATGAGATTCAATCCAATTTTTGATGACCTCAGGATTTTTTTCTATGTAATCAGTTCTACCTATTAACAAAACTGAAGCAAATTGTTTGTTTGGCCAAATATCTTCTTCATAAAACAAACGTTTGCCATCAAGTTCTTGAACAAAAATTGTTGCCCAAGGTTCTGGAACCCAAGCAGCATCGATTTCCCCTTTAACAAACAATGTGTAGATATCAGGATTAGGAATGTTGTAAATTACAACTGAGCCTCCTTTTTCTAATGGAGCAAGATTATTTTCAGAAAGATAATTGCGTAAAGATACATCTTGAGTATTGCCAATTTGAGGAGCAGCTATTTTTTTCCCTGCAAAGTCAGCAACAGAATTAATTTCAGAGTTTGGATGTACAACAAAGCTTGCACCGCCACTTGCTGCACCAGAAAGAATAATCATCTCATGTTCAGACTTTAAAAATCCATTAATTGCAGGTCCTGGTCCAACGTATGCAACATCAATAGAGCGTGCAAAAATTGATTCGATGACTTGTGGTCCACTATCAAAAATTTTTGTTTCTATCATAGTTTTATTTCCAAGGCCTTCAGCAAAAATTCCGTTTTCATATCCAACTATTGGTACGGCATGACCAATGTTTGGAAAAAAAGCAACTCGGATTTTATTCTCATGTGTACTTTTATCTGCTCCAAGGAAAGCTAATGCTATACCAATTATTACAATGCTTGAGATCCCAGCTATAACTGCCGAACGAATTTTCATAAAACAGCGTTATATTCGATGGATAAATAATGTTCGAATTTTAGCTTAAGCTAGTACGAAAATTTCTTGTTCAGAAATTGAACTTTTGATAAATTTAGAGTGAAAAAAACTATTTTGGAGAAAACAACACAAAAAATAAAAGCACTGAATCTGTCAGTGAGCTGTTCTATGACAGAAAAAGCTATACTTGCATTCTCAGGAGGACTTGACACATCAGTAGTGGTAAAGTACCTACAAGAAAAACACAACATGGATGTTGTAACGATTACTGTTGATGTAGGTCAAGGAGATAATGCAAAAGCAATTTCTGCTAAAGCAAAAAAACTTGGAGTAAAAAAGCATTACAATATTGATGCAAAAAAAGAGTTTGCAACAAAATACATTTTTCCTTCAATTAAGGCTAATGCACTATATCAAAAGAAGTATTGTCTTGCTACAGCTCTTGCAAGACCGTTAATAGCAAACAAAGTTTTAGAAATTGCAAAAAAAGAAAAAGTGACAGCACTTGCACATGGATGTTCAGGAAAAGGAAATGATCAGGTAAGGTTTGACATTACAATGCGTGCAGGTTCAAACCTTCCAATAATAGCACCAATTAGGGATTTGAACCTAGATAGGACAACAGAATTAAAATTTGCAAAAAAACATGGAATTAAAATCGATAGTGTAGCTAAAAAATTTAGTATTGATCAAAATCTCTGGGGAAGGGCAATTGAAGGTGGAGTATTAGAAGATCCATTCAAAGAACCTCCAGAAGATGCATTCATTTGGGTCAAGACAAAAAATTTACCAGCCAAACCAAGCTATGTTGAAATTAAATTTGAAAAAGGAATTCCAGTTGCAGTAGATGGAAAAACAAAAAATCCTGTTCAGTTAATTGAATATCTTAACAAAAAAGCAGGAGCAGTAGGAATTGGAATAGTGGACCACATTGAAGATAGAGTTGTCGGCATAAAGTCTCGTGAAGTATACGAAACACCTGCAGCCACTTGCTTAATTGAAGCGCATTCAGATTTAGAAAAAATGGTGCATACAAAACATGAAACTAAGTTCAAATCACTTGTAGATGATGAGTGGTCTTGGTTAGTGTACTCTGGTTTGTGGGAAGATCCTCTAAAAAGGGATCTAGATGCATTCATCGATCAAACTCAAAAACGTGTTAGTGGAACAGTCAAGCTCAAGATGTTTAAGGGTAGTTTACGAGTAGTTGGGCGCAAATCTAAGAATTCTCTGTACAGCCATGACATAGCAACTTATGGAAAAGGCTCAACTTTCGATCAAAAATTGGCTAAAGGTTTCGTTGAATTGTGGGGAATGCAGTCAACAGAAGCTAATAAATAACAAATCAAGTCGGTGAATAAAATCGATGAACTGTCCTGAATGTGATGCAAATCTAAACATCCCTGATGACGCCACTGTTGGAGAAATTGTCTCCTGTCCTGATTGTGGAGCCGACTTTGAAATCTCTAAGAAAGAGGGAGCAAACGTCGAACTAAAACAAGCAGAAACTGTAGGCGAAGATTGGGGAGAGTAATTGTCAAAAATCTGTATCGTTTTTGACCGGCTTAGGTCGGAAGAAAAGATGCTTGAGAAACAAGCTGTAGAGCTTGGCCACGACACAACTATGCTTGATGCTAAAATTACTCAATTCAATACGGACAGTAAAAAAAATGATTATAATTTTGGGGATGTTGTTTTAGAACGATGTATTAGTTATTTTCGGGGGCTTCATTTTACTGCATGTCTTGAATTCTTAGACGTCCCAGTAATAAACAAATTTGAAGTTGCAAATAATTGTGGAAACAAAATGATGATGTCGTTGCTTTTAAAAAAAAGTAATGTTCCAACTCCTAAAACATACTTTTCGTTTTCAGCAGATGCAGCAAAAGAAAATCTCGAAAAGGTAGGATTTCCTCTAGTGTTAAAGCCAGTAATAGGAAGTTGGGGCAGAGGAGTAATGCCGTTAAAAGATAAAGATACTGTAGAAGCAATGTTTGAGCTACGTGAGTTAAACGATGGTCCACACGATAGAATATTTTATCTTCAAGAGTTAATCAAACGACCTCCTAGAGACATTCGTGTAATAACAGTAGGAGATCAGGCCATTGCTGGAATGTATAGAAAATCAGATGGTGGTTTTAAAACAAACATTGCTTTAGGAGCTGAGCCCGAGCTGTGCGATATTACCAAAGAAATTGAAGATGTATGTGCAAAGGCATCAAAAGCTGTTGGAGGAGGAATTTTAGGCGTAGATCTGATGGAAGATGAAGAAAAAGGGTTAGTTGTTCACGAGGTAAACAATACAGTGGAGTTTAAGGGATTAGCCAAAGTTGCAAAGAAGAATATTCCAAAAGAAATGGTAGAGTTTGCCTTAAATTCGGCTAGGAAATAAATTATAGCAATTTACGAGGAGGATATCGATGAAAATAGGAGTAGTTGGAGCATCAGGATACGTAGGTGGAGAAACACTTCGTCTATTGGTAAATCATCCTGAAGTTGAAATCACAATGGTTACTTCAAGACAACATGTTGGAGAATACCTACATAGAGTTCAACCAAGTCTTAAGGGTTTTACAGATCTTACTTTTTCTGAACTAGACTATGATAAGATGTCTGACAAATGTGATTTAGTGTTTACAGCAGTTCCTCATGGAACTGCAACAGAAATTGTAAAATCACTTTATGACAGAGGTATGAAGATAATTGATCTTAGCGCAGACTATAGATTACATCATCAAGAAGATTATGACAAGTGGTATGGATGGGAACACCCACATCCTGATTATCTAAAAAAATCAGTTTTTGGAGTTCCAGAACTACATAGAGAGCAAATCAAAAATGCACAGTTGGTATCTTGTCCAGGATGCATGGCAGTTACTTCCATGTTAGCATTAGCTCCTTTAGTAAGAAATGATTTGATTGATACTGATCATATTGTAGTTGACTCAAAAATTGGTTCATCTGGTGCAGGTTCTGGTTCAGGAACAGCTCATGCAATGCGTGCAGGAGTAATTCGTCCGTACAAACCTGCAAAGCACAGACATACGGGAGAAATTGAACAAGAGCTTAGTGAAATTGCTGGAAAGAAAATTAAAGTTTCAATGAGTCCACATGCAGTTGATGTTGTTCGAGGAATTTTATGTACAAATCATACGTTCATGAAAAAAGAAATTGAAGAAAAAGAATTATGGAAATTATATCGCGATACTTATGGAAATGAAAAGTTTGTAAGATTAATTCGCGACAAAAAAGGATTATACAAATTCCCAGATCCAAAATTCCTAGTTGGTTCGAATTTTTGTGATATTGGTTTTGATTTAGACGAAGACAACCATCGACTAATTGCACTATCAGCATCAGACAATCTTATGAAAGGTGCTGCTGGATCTGCCATACAAAACATGAATGTAATGTCAGGTTTTGATGAAATGGAAGGTCTAAAATATACTCCACTCACACCAGTATAACAAATGATTACAATCAAAATTGGTGGTAGTGTAGTAGATGATTTACATCAAAGTACAATATCAGATATTAAAAAAATTGCAGGTAAAGAAGGGATAGTAATAGTTCACGGAGGAGGAAAAGAAGTTACCAAAGTTTGTGAGCAGTTAGGTAAAGAACCAAAATTTGTAACATCTCCAAGTGGAATTAAAAGTAGATACACTGACAAAGAAACTGCAGAAATTTTTACAATGGTAATGTCTGGAAGAATTAACAAAACAATTGTAAGAATGCTTCAACAAAATGGAATTAATGCTGTAGGATTGTCTGGAGTGGATGGTAAGGTAATTCAAGCAGACAGGAAAAAGAAGCTGCTTATCGTAAATGAAAAAGGCCGCAAACAAGCAATAGATGGAGGATATACTGGTAAGATATCAAACGTTAATGATTCATTGATTAAATCATTGTTAGAACAAGGCATCACCCCAGTAATTTCTCCAATTGCGCTTTCAGAAGAATCAGAATTTCTTAATGTTGATGGAGATAGAGCAGCTGCTTATGTTGCAGGAAAAATTCAAAGCGATAAGGTGTTATTTATCACAAATGTTGACGGGCTTTTGATGGATGATAAATTAGTAGAAAATCTATCTCTTGCAGAAGCAAAGGAGATCCGACCAAAAATTGGTCCAGGAATGGAAAAAAAGATTCTTGCGGCCACTGAAGCACTAGATATGGGAGTTAAAGAGGCATTAATTGCAAACGGACAAAAAGAAAATCCTATATCAGCAGCAATTGCTCATGATAAATGCACGGTAATTCAAAAATGACTGAAGAAGATTTTATGGGAAATCTGTATCAAAGATTTCCAGTAACAATTGAGAAAGGATTAGGATCCCATGTTTGGGATACTTCTGGAAAAGAGTATGTGGATTGTATGGGAGGATATGGAGTTGCATTAGTTGGACATAGAAATGAAAGAGTAGTGAAAGCTATCAAAACACAGTTAGAAAAAATAATTAGTGTTCATAGTTCATTGTACAACAAAACAAGAGAAGAATTTCTTGAAAGTTTAATCAAAGTTGCTCCAAAAAATTTATCGCAAGTTCATCTAAACAATAGTGGTGCAGAAGCTGTAGAAGCTGCAATAAAGTTTGCAAGAAAGTTTACCAAAAAAACTGGCATGGTTGCAATGAACGGTTCCTATCATGGAAAATCATTAGGAGCGTTATCATTAACATTTAATCCAAAATATAGGAAGGAATTTCAACCATTGGTAGAAAAAGTAACATTTTCTCCATTTGGCGATATTGAGACTTTACGCTCAAAAATTGATTCAGATACAGGGTTTGTTATTTTAGAGCCTATACAGGGTGAGAGTGGAATACATGTTGCACCTGATGGATTTTT
>JABAOH010003862.1_pt1 | contig 12857 bp, 13 predicted proteins | sample 7062181 | NCBI WGS metagenome assembly JABAOH01 (sample SAMN14538630, study PRJNA623070) | marine sediment metagenome | biome: marine biome [ENVO:00000428]; feature: marine pelagic biome [ENVO:01000023]; material: deep marine sediment [ENVO:00002113]; isolation source: pool of 5 deep marine... | reverse complement strand
GAGGCGTTTCAAGCTATGCTGTGTTCTATGAGGTTTCTACATTATTGTGTATTTCGGACCTCCTCCGCCTTCTGGTGGCACCCATATGATGTTTTCGTAGGGATCTTTTATGTCGCATGTCTTACAGTGGACGCAGTTGGAAAAGTTTAATTTCATGGTGGGCTCTCCCGTCACTTCATCGATTTCCATTTCATAGACATCGGTCGGACAAAATCGTGTGCATGGGTTCCGGTATTCTTCCCGACATTTACTATAGCAGATGGTGAGATCAGGTATCTTGAGGTGCGCGGGCTGTTGTTCTTCATGGATGGTTCCTGAATAGTACACATCAGTTGCCTTATCAAAGGTCCTCTCTCCGTCGAATTTGATGAGCCCCCTTTGCTCATCTGTCGGTGAATCGGTGCTGTAGAGATCAATTACCTTTTTTTGATGGATGAAATCCGGCTTTGTGGAGAGCCTCTCTTTCAAAATTCTGCCGCCCAAGATATACTGCAGCCCTGCCTTTACGAGGCCTACCCATAAGCCCCTCCGAAATGCCTGATGAAAGTTTCGTACCCTATAAAGTTCCTTTCCTATGTAACTCTTATGGAGAGACGTTTGGTAACTCATGAGCTGGGTGGCAGAGAAATCATGCTTTAAGAGCGCCTCTAAGATCGTCTCAGCGGCAAGCATTCCAGATTTCACGGCAATGTGTATGCCCTTGATCTTCTGGCTAATGAAGAGGCTGGCTGAATCTCCAACGATGACCCCCCCGTTAAATGCGATTCTTGGAATAGAGAAATACCCTCCCACTGGCGCTGTTCTTGCTCCATATTGGATCAGCTTGCCACCTTCTAATATCTCTGTAACAAAGGGATGGAGTTTGAATTTCTGAAATTCGAGATGGGGATCCAGGAATGGGTCTTCGTAGTCTAGTCCGATTAACAGGCCGAGTGATACCATGTTGTTTTTCATTCCATAGATAAAACCCCCGCCATATGTGTTGCTTTTGAGGGGGTAGCCCATGGTATGCACTACGCTTCCCGGATTGAACCTCCCCTCTGTAAGCTCCCATACCTCCTTGACCCCAATCACATACGTCTGTGGATTTTTTCCCTCGTCCAATTTCAGTTGCTTGATAAGGCCCTTGGTTAGATTCCCTCTCGAGCCCTCTCCAAATACAGTGACCTTGGCGCGTATATCGATTCCTGGCTCAAAATTGCCTTTCTTGTTGCCATCTGGGTCTATTCCTTTGTCGCCTGTCCTCACTCCAATGACCGCATTGCCCTCGTAGAGTATCTCCATTCCTGCGAAACCGGGAAAGATGTCAACGCCATTCTCCTTAACCAGCTTACCAAGCCAGTTGGTCAGCTTTGAAAGTGAAATGACATAATTACCATGATTGCTGAGCGGAGGAGGTATTAATGGGGATTGAATCCGACCTTCCTTGGTTAAGAGACACACTTCCTCTTTTGTAACCTCACTTTCAAGTGGCGCACCTTTTTCCCGAAAATCGGGGATAAGCTCTTTGAGCCCAACAGGATCCATGATAGCCCCGGAAATGCTATGTGAGCCTATGTCAGTTCCCTTTTCGAGCAGGGCGATCACTATTTCATTGAGTTTCCCCTCTCTTCCTGCTTGTTCAACCTTTTTATTGTGTTCCCCTATTAGGTTGGAGAGGTGAAGGGCCCCACTGAGACAGGCTACGCCCCCACCTACAAAGAGTACGTCCACTTCTATGATTTCTCTTCTTTCTTCCACTATTCAATACCTTCTCGGTCTGTTAAGAAGTTATGCATTGCCACAACTCTACGGTAGTATCGATTTCTTACTAACCCGAAGCCCTGAAAGGTCTATACCATACTACTTGAATGCGCTCAAAGACAATTTCCGGCGACTCTCTCATGGAGTTCTGGTTTTTCCTTGACTGATTCCATGTGCATGAGATATTCGGTCTCAGGGCAAACTGGCCTACTGGAGATTTTCCGAGCCCTTACACCTTGCACTGGTACAATTTACTCGGGAGGAAATTGCGATGGAAAGGACATTAGCTATAATTAAGCCGGATGGCGTGGCTAGACGGCTTACAGGTGAGATAATCAGGCGATTGGAAAGAGAAGGTATGGATATTATAGCTTTAAAAATGATCTGGATGACAAAGGAGCAGGCAAAGGGCTTCTATAAGGTACATGCTGGCAGGCCGTTTTATGAAGGTCTTACGGCTTTTATGTCCTCCGGTCCGTGCGTGGTCATGGTCTTGGAGGGTAAGGGGGTTATTGATGCCTATAGGCAGTTAATGGGGGCTACTGACTATAGGGAGGCTGCTAAAGGCACTATTAGGCGTGATTATGCAACGGACATTGAAAAGAATGTTGTTCATGGGTCAGATAGCCCCAAAGGTGCTGCATTTGAAATATCTTACTTTTTCAATGAACTGGAAATCTTCAAGACATAGGGTTTTTCACTGATCCCGTACAATTATACACGAGGGAGCACTTATTCTTCTTTTTCCTCTTTCTTAAGGTCCTCTACCTCTTTCTTAATAGTTCTCACCTCTTCCTTTAGCTTGCTGGTATCAGGTTCCTTTTCAAGTTTCTCTGCACTTCTCTTATCTCTCCATTCTTCAATGCCAAGATAGGTGGCTAAGGCACCACCGAGTATGAGTAAAGCAGGTATCCCAGCGGCTAAGGCCTTAACGAAATATCCCCACCAGATAATAATCCCAATAATACCCAGCACCAGTGAAATCAAACCACCTACTAAAGCTGCCATTTCTCCCTCCTTATGCGTTTATCTTGTCTTTGAGAACAACAATTCTGCCCTTATTAACACAAGCGAAGCGATCATTCAAGAACTTAATTCTCGTGAAGGGATTTTTTGTGCTGGCGCCGAAAAAGGCGTTGAACAGCTCACTATATTTTCTTTGACAAAAGAGGCCAAATCGGATAAGAAGACTTACCCTGTTTGCAAAAAGGCCTGGCAATACAGGGCGGGGTGAGAGAGTCATTCAATTCCGGGCATCCTGGAGGCCCTGCCCAGGATTGCTAACAGGGTGTGCACAATCCATAGGAAGGCGAGCTTTTGGAGGCATTAATGGATGTCAGCAGGGATTACTTTCTTTGTGATCAATGTAGCAACAAGAACTTTATTCGCATCTACAGTTTTTCCGTACACTTCCGGAGGGTAAATTTCTCAGATGATCTCATACATGATGAGGTCACAAACGTTATCTATCAATGCACCCACTGCAAGAAAACCTTTTCAAAACACCAGATGGAAAAAAGTCTAAAGGGAATGATAGACGAAAGACTTAAGTCGTTGGCTCCACCTCGGAAGTGAGGTTATGCCTCCATGATTTTCCCTTTCACTCAATCGCAGATCCCTCTGTCCATTCCAGCGTATCCATTCGGCTTTTCTTTCTCTCTCGTTGTCAAAGATGACCAGGTGGGGCTTCTTGCTTCTTTTCTCTAAAATAGCAGTAATGCTGTTAAGCTCTTCTTACGCCGTGCATGGGAAGCTCATGGGACCGTTCACGTTACTTACTAGACTGTTTTTCAGAGGCTTGCGAATAATGGGAGGGGGAAAGAGGATGGTAATCAATAAATGAAGTGAATGTATCTTTCTCAAATTCTTCTGTTCACGTCATTTCTCATCTTCCCTTTCCTGGGTATAGAATTGGAACTTGTATGATCCTATTTCAATAATGTCAAAATCCTTTAGGAAATAGCTCTCCTTTATTACCTGATTATTTACCTTCACTTTCGTCGCGCCCGTTGATGTAATGGCATAACCATTTGGTCTGCGGCTAATAGTTGCTGCAGTCGAGGGCATGAGAAGACCACCCAGTCTTACTTCGGAGGTTTCAGCTTTTCCTATCTTGGTTAGCTTCTTGCTGAGTTGGATTTCACCTTGATCGGAACCATCAACGAAGCTTATGACGCCGATTTTTTCCTTCTTGACCACGATATCCACACCTTTTTCCTCAGCCTGTTTGGCTAAGAGTTCCTTCTGCCTAGCCGTGTCAAGCACCATAGTCCTATCAATTCCTTCCTCCTCAGCTCTTGACTGTTCCTGTTTGGACATAGCGAAGAGGAGCATATGCTTGCCGACAGTTATCTTATCCTTGTGTTGCAGCCTATGGGAGACTATCTTCTTATCATTGACAAATGTTCCGTTTGTACTTTGCAAGTCGGTAAGGATATAGGTATCTCCGGTCTTGTCTATCCTGGCATGAAAACCGGACACTGCCAGATTATCAATGACAATATCATTTTCTTGATTCCGTCCGATGGTCATGCCTTCTTTTTCAAAAGCATAGTCCTTAATCACCTTCTTATTGAATACTAGTATTAGTCGTGCCATAGTATTAGCCTCTTCTTGTGGTTAATAAAGAAAGCCTTCTACTCTCCTTTGAACAGATGCCAAAACTTTCTCGTGATCCCCTGCTTTACGTCTTGCTGCTTTTTGACAAATACTAAGGAGACAGTGATGTTATCGTGGCCACCCCTCTTGTTGGCTTCAGAGACGAGTTGCTTACAGAGAGGCTTGGGATCGTCCCCGTTTTTGACAACTGTTAGTATCTCCTCGTCTGATACGAGGTCTGTAAGCCCATCAGTGCAAAGCAAGAAGCGGTCGTTATTCATGGGTTCAATTTCGAAAACGTCCACCTCAACTGTATCCAGAGACCCAAGGTTCCTCGTGAGTACATGTCGTAGTGGAGAATTCTCTGCTTCTTGCTTAGAGATCAGTCCAAGCTCTATCTGTTCGGTTACCATGCTATGATCTTTTGAGAGTAGCTCGATTGTGTCTCCTCTTATCAGATAGATCCTGCTGTCACCAACATTAGCAGCAATTGCGATAGATGGCAGTATCCCGAGCACTCCGACAGTCGTTCCCATCCCCTTGTATTCAGCAAATTCTCTTGCCATCTCATGTATAAGCCTATTGGCTAGTTTTATACTGCTTAGTATATAATTGGCTCTTTTGCTCAAGCTCCTATCTGGGAAGTCAAATAATTCGTCCTCTGGACTATCATTAGTAACCCAATGGGTAACGTTTTTCTTTATCGTCTCTACGGCGACCCTGCTTGCAACCTCTCCAGCCAAGTGGCCTCCCATACCATCAGCCACTATATACAAATTGGTAGAGTTGTCTATCGAGAAGTAATCTTCGTTGCCTCCCCTTGTAAGACCTGTATCCGAGAGTGCAGCAGCTGTAATTCTCAATTCTTTGCCGTAATCTTTAGTACACGTTTGTTACTTGTTCTTTTGAGCCTTTAAGGAGTCTATCTTGCTAGCCAGCATCCTCAAATACCGGGCAAGATCCCCCGCACGCCGGAATCTATAATCTGGGTTTTTGGCTAAGAGCTTATCAATTATCTGTTCACAAGGTCTTATCACTTTTGGATTTATCTTACGGGGCGAGGGATGCCTTACCTGGGTAATCCTGTAAAAGAGGTTGTTCAGGTTTTCTCCGGTGAAAGGCAATTCCCCGGTTAGCAACTGAAAGAAAACAACTCCAAGTGAGAATAGATCCGACCTGCCGTCTATCTGCCCCCCCCTGATCTGCTCTGGTGACATATAGTTTGGCGTGCCCAGAACAATTCCACTTCTGGTTTTTGAAGAAGACACTGACTTTGCTATACCAAAATCAGTGACCTTTATCCTCCCATTTTTCAAAAGCACTATATTTGCTGGCTTTATGTCTCTATGGATTACCCCATTGTTGTGCGCATATCCCAAGGCATCGGCTGTCTCGGCTATCATATCCAATAATTTCCTGATTGGAAGCAGTGATCCTTTTCTGCAATATTTGTCTAAATTCTCCCCGTCCAAGAATTCCATAGCCATATAGGTGAGATCATAGTCCTCTCCCACATCGAATATAGCGACAATTGCGGGGTGTGTGAGTTTTCCCGCTAAGTGAGCCTCCGTAGAAAAGCGGTCTTTTATCTCCTGAAGCTGCTTCTCGTCGAATTCATCAGAGAAACGAATTGTCTTTATAGCCAAGACTCGATTAATTTTGGGATCCCTCGCTTTGTAAACGGTACCCATTGCCCCCTTGCCTAATTCCATGAGTATCTCGTATCTTCCAACAGTGGGCTTGACCTCTAGGTCATCTGACACAACTATTTTCTCTTCCGTTTTAACTTGATAGGCACCTAATGGTAAGGAGCTGATTACCCTCATTAATTTCGGTATACGTTCATTGAGATCTCTAAAGCCATTGCCTTTTATATTGATATACTCGTAAACGGAAATCGCCTTATTAGTCATTCTTTTTCGTTCGTAATCCAGCCCCAGATTATAGATAATATCCCTCATTTCATCGTCGAGGGGACATTTTCTGAATTTCTCATAGGCCAGATCGAGTAACCCGTCTTTCTGAAGGCTCATGCCGAGCATCCGGTTTGCTTCTATTGCATCCTTGGAGAGAGCTGACCTACTCATGGAGAGAAGGTCTTTTCCCAGTATGATAGCGTAGATCGTTATCAGACAGAGAATCACATAAATGGTCTTAAACCACGTATCAAGCGCCATAAAAAAGGTGACACTGGTTATAAAGACAAGAAATACAAGTCCGGCTGTTACTGCAGTCCGGTTTAGATACCCTAGACGCGGCTGGACGAACGAGGAGGCTAATCCCAGCAACAGTAAAATAAGGGCCTCCAGATATATCATGCTACTTGAGCGTTTGAGAAAACGTCCCGTGAGGAGATCCTCGATCACATTGGCCATAAATTCTATACGTGGCATGGAGGGGTCTACTGGGGTGTTAACAGACACGCCCCCTTTGGCTGTAAAGCCAATGAGGACGATTTTGTCATCAAATACTGGGGGGACCTTTTTCACTTTCAAGATATCTACAAACGAATAGTATGGAAAGGATCGACCACCCCCTTTAAATTTGATAAACATCTCGCCCTTATTGGTAGGGATGACTTCTTCTCCAAGTTTAATCCCATTACCCTTGACTATTACCCCCTCAGGGTGCTTGTTGAGATAGTCAAGGGCCAGGCGCAAGGGCATAGAAGGTATAATATGTCCTCTGAAATTGATAAACGGTATGTGGACCTGGCCCGTCATTATTCTATTGGGGGAGATATTTATGTGCCCGAGGCCGCGACCACTTATTGACAGCTCGTAAAATGGTGTAATCAATTCCTTGACAGATAAGGAGTCTCCAATACCAAATCTATCCCTGCTCAAAATACTGCTATTTAGAAATGACTCAGGAGGAATCACCAACTCGGTCTCGTATTTTCCAAATTCGCCAACAACCGGAAGGATTATATTTCCGGAATTCTTTACTGTTTCAGATAGCATCCTATCGTTATCCAGGCGTTTTTCAATCTCCTTCAACCTAGAGAGTATCCACTCATTTCTTTCTTGTCGACTGTCAGCTTCTTGGATTTCACTGTAAAGTCTCTTTATCTCCTTGATGCCCGGATTTTGCTCTCTTTCACGAAGGAGCACATCCAGGCCAATAAACTTCGCCCCGTTGTTTTTCAAAATTGAAATCATTTCAGCTATGATATGCCTTGGCCAAGGCCACTGTCCGAGCTCACGTATACTCTTATCGTCAATATTGACTAAGGCTACTGTGCTCTCTGCAGGATTGCGCGGTGTATCGAGACGCATTTCGATCTCGTAAACCACCTTTTCAAGAGACTCAAAAAGGGGCGGGGACACAAAGGACACGTAAATAAAAATGGCTGCCACGAGGGCGCCTATATAGATAAAATTTATGTCCTTGTAGGTTCTGTTCATACTAGTGGAGAGATCGTAGTCTGTGTGCACACATTTAAATATTTAATAAAACTCAGATTAGTTATTTATATATATCAGATTAATGGCCTCGTGTCAAAGAAAAGCCGAGGTCTTAGAGCATGAAGTTCCTCCTCAAATTTGGTATTGGGTTGAAATGGTCTATAAGTGGTGATATAAGGACCCAATAAACAGCTCAATAACCGAAAACTACCTAAAGGTACCATTTATGGCAGGCAAGGACCCAAGTGAGTCAAAGAGGAAACCGCAGGGGGAGAATTTTGTTTCCCGGCGTAAGCTAGGAGAGATATTAATAGAATCAGGTCTCTTGACCAGTGACAAGCTACAGGACGCCTTAGACGTTCAGAAAAGGACGGGTAAGAGATTGGGAGACGCCTTGATCGAGATGAGGCTCATTTCAGAAGAGGAAATAGCCTTTGCCTTGGCTATGCAACTCAAGATTCCCTTCCTCGATCTCAGGGACCACCTCATTGAAGGCGATGTTATTGATTGTGTACCTGAGGAGGTCTGTCGGAAATTTGTATGCATTCCCGTGAATATGAAAAATAGCATACTCGATGTTGCGATGGCTGATCCTCTCGATTTGAATGTAATGAAAGATCTTCAGTTTATAACTGGTTACACTATTCATCCGGTTATCTCCACCCGGACCCAGATAATCGACAAGCTTCAAAGACATTACCATCCTGAGAAATCAATTGAGGAGGTTGCTGATGAGTTTGTCGAGGATATTGGCATGGAATTTCTTCCTGAGGAACCGGAGGAACAGAAGGTCGAAGAAGAGGAGTTCGAATCTTTAAAGGATTCACCTTTTATAAAGATGGTTGATCTCGTCATTAGGAATGCCATCAAGCAAGGTGCAAGTGATATTCATATTGAGGCACAGGAAAGCCAGGTGAGGGTTAGAAATCGGGTCGATGGGGTACTACAGGACTCTATCAAGCTCCCAAAATGGACTCAACCTATTATTATCTCGCGCATAAAGGTCTTGGCTGGCTTGAATATAGCAGAGAGGAGGCTTCCCCAAGACGGGAGGATAAAGGTAAAAGCAAGAAACATGTCTGTAGACCTGAGAGTATCGACACTTCCCACCTATTATGGTGAAAAGGCGGTGGTGAGGATCCTCAACAAGGAAGTAGCGTCTATTTCATTGAATCAACTTGGATTTAGCGAGAAGAATACGGCGATATTAACGAATTTTATCCACCGCCCTCAGGGTATCGTCTTGATTACAGGTCCCACTGGCAGTGGAAAAACCTCAACCCTCTATGCCTGTATGCAGGAGGTAAGGTCGGAGGAGGTAAATATCATTTCCGTTGAAGATCCTGTGGAATATGAGTTAGCTGGTATCAACCAGGTGCAGATAAACGAAAAGGTTGGCCTTACCTTTCCTTTTGTTCTGCGATCGATTTTGAGACAGGATCCAAACGTGATAATGATAGGAGAGGTAAGAGATGAGGAGACGGCTGAGATAGCTGTTCAGGCCTCCTTGACTGGACATCTGGTTCTTTCAACTCTCCATACAAATGATGCCCCCTCCGCCATCACGCGACTCGTAGATATAGGGATACCACCATATCTGATTGCCGCTTCTGTAGTTGGGGTTGTTGCACAGCGGTTGGTAAGAAAGATATGTCCTGATTGCAGGGAGGAGTATTTACCTAGTAGAGATTCTCTGGCTAGACTTAATCTGGATCAAGATGATCTTCCCTTTAAATTCTACAGGGGGAAAGGGTGTAGCAATTGCAATAGTAGGGGTTTCAAGGGCCGCACGTCTATTGAAGAGATAATGATCATGGGTCCTAAAATAAGGGAACTCATTCAATCCTCAGGTACGGCCGATACCCTGAGGGAAGCAGCAATGGCAATGGGCATGACCACCTTAGGGATTAGTGGCATGAAAAAGATAGAGATGGGAATAACCACCATAGAAGAGGTTTTAAGGGCGGTACACGAGAAGGAGGAACTGACAACAGTTTGCCGCTATTGTGCAAAGAATATTAGCCTAGATTTCAAGGACTGCCCGTATTGCAAAAATCCTGTTGTTCCTACCTGCACCTCTTGCAATCGGATAGCACAGCCAGATTGGTTGGTGTGTCCGTACTGTAGAAATGACTTGAAACCCGAGGGTTAAAGACTCTTAGCGCTGCCCACATATCACGGCACGTCATAGTGAGGTACAACCCCTCGATTCTTCAGCTTTTCCCAGGGTATCTTTCTTCAGGGACAAATAAGCATCTACATGGTGACCGCCTAGGGGTTCTCCCCGTAGCCACTGTGTCTCAAGTGCCTGTTCCAGACCAGAGCTGTCAGCCTAGATGGGCGGCACGGACTTCGCGTACTTAGTCCCGTTGCTGGGGAAAGGTACGCGCATGTTCCACAGGCCCTGGCGTTATTGTGATGCAAGGGGATTTATTTCTTGACGGGTTTTTCATTTTGGTGCTATCTATAACAGGTAAGGCAACAGGTTTCAGTGCCACAGGGGCGGATCTAAATGCAGTGCAAACACCATCCTAAGAGGCCAGCGGAGTTCTTCTGTGCCACGTGTAATGCTCCGCTATGCAAGGAATGTGTTGAAGAGGTGAGGCCTCGAGAGTATTTCTGCTATGAGTGCGCCATGCTACATTCCGTTTCTGAAGTGGGGACCTCCATTCGTGAGAAGCGTGAAGAGGAAGAAGAGAAGAAACTGAAGAGAAGGAGAAAATGGGGCCCCTTTCACTATTTCGTAACCGTCTCCTCTGCACTGATTCTAGTGATGTGGGGGGTCATTATCTTTGGTGGCCAAAAGGCTCCTCCCAGGAGCATTGAACACGCTACGAAGGGGCGGGTCCTCTTGTTCATGGTAGACGGCGCCATCAGGCGTTTTGCCCTTTATGAAGGGAACAGATATCCGGAACAGCTCACTGATCTCATTCCCGAGTACTTGCCACTGAGGGAGAGCGAAATTGTTCATCTAAATAGATTATCTTATCAAAGTGACGTAAGTGTAGGCTACCGTCTGTCTCTTGCCAATCCCACGCCGGGGGAGATGAATATCGTCCTATCGCCCAAGGGCATCGAGTATACATCCCCTTCAGGTGGAGGAGCCTAGATGGAGAAACGGCCTGGCTACACTTTGATAGAGTTGATCTTGATAATCGCCATTTTGGGTATTCTGTCTGTTACTGCTGTTCCACTCTATCGCACGTGGATGCAGCGAGCCCATGGAACTGAAGCTACATTCATACTGAAGCAACTCATGGATGCCGAGGTCATATATTTTCTGCAGTATGAAACCTTCTTCCCTCAAGATAAGGTATATACCGTAACCCATGCAGGAATGTCAGCACCAGCAGACGCAGTAGATAAGATTCAAGAGGCCCTGAAGCTCTATATTCCAGTCGGCCACAGGCTTGACTTCACTATTTCGGCCACAGCAACTAATTGTACCGTGATTATATCGTCTACCCAAAACTCCTTTCCCCTTTTTGCAAATGGAGACACATTTATCAGGGGGGATCTGGATACGACCGGAAAAGTTGTTATATTTTAGAAATATATCATGAATCTCGAATCACTATTTAACAATTTCGTCAGCAGCGGGATAAAATCTCCAGACCTAGAAACCGTAAAGAAATTTAAAGTCCTTAATCTATTGCTCCTTGTCTTCGTTCTTTTCTCCCCCTGCCTCGGCCTGTTCTATTTCTTTATCGGGGCGGATCTTCTGTTCTATATTACCATTATCGCCGGCCTCTTAGGGGTCTCGGCCCTCATTCTCCTAAGAGAGACAAAGAATCTCGTAGTAGCGGGAAACTATGCCTTTTTTGTGCTCTGGGCCACTTTCTTGATCATTAGATGGAATACCGGAGCCATGACTGAAGGCGGTATGATCCTCTTATCATGGATATGGAATGCCGTCCTTATCCTCATGGCTATCTTCATTACAGGATATCTATGGGGAACGATCTGGGCGATTTTAATATTTGTCGAAGCCGGTGTTGCAGTTTATCTATTTAGGGGCGGTTACCAGTTTCCAAACCTCATACCCCCTGACATTTCGCCTGTCTATTCCCTGGGGGCATACCTCTTAGGCCTTCTAGTCATTCTTTTAATCGCGTTTCTGTATGAAAGGGAAAGGGCTGATATCGCTGACAGGGAGCGACAGAAATCCAAGGCCCTCGTTGAGGCGAAAAGCTATGTCGATATTATCATTGAGAGATTTTCATTCCCTACTTTTGTAGTTGACAGGGAACACCGCGTGATTCAGTGGAATCGTGCCTGTCAGCGCCTGACAGGTGTGCCTGCGGAGGAGATAATTGGTAAGAATGTTCATGTCTCTTTGTGTGTCGACAACCAGTGGAGTCTGGCCGACATTGTTATAGAAGATCCAGATTCTATAGTAGAGAGATTTTCTGGCTCTATTATTTCCAGGACGGATAGCGGGTACCTTGAGGTTGGAATTCCCCTTCCTGGCATAAGAGAGGGCATTGAGGCAATTGTAACCGTGGCACCTATTCGCGACATAAACGGCTCTATTAACGGGGCCATAGAGACAATACAGGATGTGAGCAAGCTTCAACAGGAAGTCTACAAGCCGTACGATGACTACGACCAAGCAGTTGAATTGCCATCGGATCCTACCTTTAGGATTGACTCGAAGGGTAAGATTAACTTCTGGAATAAGGCATGTGAGGAGAATTTTGGCTATCCTCGGTCTCAGATGATTGGAAAGAACGCATTGGTCTTCGTTTCGAAATCTACCAGACGGCCCTTTAAGGAAACGATGGTCAGGGCCTTTAAAGGGGAATCATTTAATGGAAAAGAATGGAAGTACTATTCAGCCCAAGCCAACCCGGTATATGTTCTGGCCAGGGGACATCCTGTTCAAGACAGCAGCGGAAAACCCCGTGAATGTGTAATTGTCAATACTGATATAACGGATCTTAGATCGAGAATGGATGACTTAAGGCGAGAGGCAAGCGAGGCGAAGGAAAAACTGAAGGGCATGACCGAGGATTATGCCTTGTTAAGAAAGAATATCGCTGCCTATATTAGAAGGAAGGAGTGACAATTGAGCAGCAAGAGGTAGCTGGCTCTATGTTAGCTCAGCCT
>JABAOH010001655.1_pt8 | contig 12857 bp, 10 predicted proteins | sample 7062181 | NCBI WGS metagenome assembly JABAOH01 (sample SAMN14538630, study PRJNA623070) | marine sediment metagenome | biome: marine biome [ENVO:00000428]; feature: marine pelagic biome [ENVO:01000023]; material: deep marine sediment [ENVO:00002113]; isolation source: pool of 5 deep marine... | reverse complement strand
CACGGCCAACAAACCCCACGCCACCAGGTGCAGTGGGGCCCTCCCTTCAAACCAGACGTTACATCTGCCAAGGCTGAGGCAACGGTAGTTGGCCATCCCCTCTGAGTCCTCTGCCAAGCCAGCTCTGTCAAACAGAAAGGCTCCGCCCGCCGACGAGCGAGTTGAGCCTTGTCATGCAGAGTTGAGTATCGAAGTAAAGTATCGACCTGCTCTGCTCGCCGTAGCTGGCTGCCGTGCCTCCTGGGCAGGCAGCCACGCACTATCTTCTCTTTTCACGTGGATTATACCACAAATCGGAGAAGTTGTCAAGCTAGGTTTTGTAAATCGATGCGATGCCCTTCTGCATGTGCACCCGCCACAGCCTGCGCATGCTGTCCAACGCGCTCCGACACAGACCAAGAGTGGAAACAAACCCGCATCCTTCGATACGCTGCTTCACTACGTTACGCAGCTACCCGTTCGATAAACTCAGGGCATCGCTCAGGATGCTCTACAGAAGGGGGCAGAAGGCTCCGCGCGGAAGAGGGTCCGCTAGCTCTTGAAGTCACGGTTTCTGAGCGTCGCGGTTGACGGCGATGATGCGAGCAACGCTTCCGCCAGGTCGACCATTCCGTCATTGGTCCTTCGTCCTGGGGCCCTCACCCTCCTTGCTACGGAGATGTCGTACCGAGTCCCAGGGCCTGCCGAGGCCTCGAACCAGTCCTCCACGAGAATGTAGAACGTCCCGTCCTCGGGCGCCGTCCATTCCAGCCGCGAAGCCCAGAGCTCGTCGCCACCGTCGTCATCCCACGCCAGTTCGTTACCAGCGGCGTCAAACAGATAGATGACCGTATCTGCATCCGGCCCCAGATTGAAGGTCTCGATCACGTAGGTCACCCCCACTTGCCCCTCGAAGTACATCCAGTCCCGGTCTCCGGCCACGTGCCGGTTGTGCGTCTGCCTCTCGCGCACCTCTATCGGCGTTGCCCGAGCACGGGTACCGTCGGGTTCGTATGGGTCTATCCGGAACCTCTCAGCCAACCTCAGAGAGACGTCGTACGCGGTGCCAGGGCCCCCCTCGCCTTCGGAGAAACCCCTGATCTGAACGTACGTGCTGCCGCCCTCCGTGGCCACCCACCACAGTCGCGAAGCGAGGAACTCGTCGCCTCCGTCATCATCGGAGGCGAGTTCGTTGCCTTGCTCATCGTAGAGCTCAACGACGGTGTCCACCTCGCCCCCCAGATTGGAGGTCTCTATCACGTAGGCCCTGCCCTCCTCGGCCTCGAAGACCAGCCAGTCGCGATCGCCCTCGACGTGGAGGTTGTGAGCCTGGCTCTCTCCCAGGCCGATGGGCCGGGCGTCGACCCTGGCGTCGTCAGGTTCCCAGCTATCGGGAGCGACAGGCTCTCGCGGAGTGATCGTGGGCGGCAAGAGAGGCGTGCTGAGCGGTACGACCCTCGTATAGGTGGGGGGCGGAGGCTCCGGCGTCGCGGTCGCAGACGGAGAGGGCGGGATGCTCGTCGGCGTCGGCGACGCGGCTTCTGTCGCGGTTGGCAAAGGGATAACCGTGGGCACCTCGGTGTGTGTGGGAGCCGCGGACCTGAGGGATGGTAACGTCTCCGTCAGGTACAAGACCAGGTAGGACCCAAACCAGAAGAAGACGCAGGCTACCGCTACTCCCAGTATCGCTATCAGCGCCCATTGAGTCCTGGACATAGCACTTCCCCTTGGTCCCTCGGCCCGGCAACCGTCGGCCTTCGGCGAGGGCTCCCCACTCGCCATTCTAGCACGCTCGGAATGGCCTGGCAACGAGTTCGCATCCGTCTCGCAGACGGGACAGTCCCGCAGGGACTTCCTGAACTCAGCGCGGGAATTCATTCCGGCGCAGGTTCCTGAAGACACCGAAGGAGTTCGTTCCCGCAGGACCCGACTGAGGGCATCCGCAGCTGGCCGCCCGTTCGTAGATGTATTGACTTCGCGGCAGGAAGTCTGGTATAATTAATGTAGAACATGTGTGACTAAGGAGGCACTTGTATGTTCTTACCTTTCTATTTCGACATAAGATACCTGCTGTTCTCGTTGCCAGCGCTCTTCCTGGCCTTGATCGCTCAGTGGAGAGTGCAATCGGCTTACAGGAAATGGTCGCGCGTCCGCAACATGAGGAATATCTCCGGTGCAGAGGCTGCCAGGTTGCTGTTGAGGGCCAATGGACTGCCCGATGTGGAGTTAGAGGGAGCCCGCGGAGTGATGGGCGACCACTATGATCCGCGCAAGAGGGTGCTCCGCCTCTCCAAAGGAGTGGCCCAGTCTCCATCTGTAGCCTCGCTAGGCATCGTGGCCCATGAGGTAGGCCACGCCGTTCAGCACCAGTCTGAATACGCTCCCCTGCGAGTGCGCTCGGGTCTGGTGCCTCTGGTCAACCTCGGCACCTGGATGGGCATGATCTTCTTCTTCATCGGTCTGTTTGTACAGATCTCAGGCCTGGTGTGGCTGGGGGTCATCCTCTTCTCCGGCGGTGTGGTCTTCGCGCTGGTGACAGTGCCTGTGGAGCGAGACGCCAGCCGCCGCGCCCTCCAGATGGTGAAAGCGGAAGGCCTGGTGGGCACCACGGACATCCAGGGCGTGCAGGCCGTCCTTTCGGCAGCCTCTCTGACTTACGTGGCCGCTCTGGCCCAGGCTTTGTCCCAGCTGCTCTACTTCGTGTTTCTAGCCACGGGGATGAGCAGGAGGGACTAGTTTGACGACTGTTACAGCCTGCGCTCAAGAGGGTCCAAGGGGGACTCGCAAGCTAGCCCTCTTGGACCTCACTTTTTCTGAGCTCCAAGATCTGGCTCTGTCCCTGGGCCAGTCCCGTTATCGGGCGGAACAGGTGTACCAGTGGCTCTACGTTTCCCTGACTGCCGAATTCGGTGAGATGCACAATCTCCCGCAATCGTTGCGCGAGCAGCTGGGCCAGATCGCAGAGATCCACAGCCTCTCTCCTCTTCAAGAGGCCGTTTCCCCCGATGGGCTGACCCGCAAGGTTCTCTTCGCCCTTCCTGATGGGGAGACCATCGAGAGCGTCCTCATGCGGTACGAGAAGCGGAACAGCGTGTGCCTGTCCACTCAGGTAGGATGCCCGGTGGGGTGTCCCTTCTGCGCCACCGGACAGAGCGGCTTCACTCGGAATCTCACCCCCGGGGAGATCGTCGAACAGGCAATCCACTTCGCTCGAGACCTGAAAGAAGAGGGGCAGAGGATCAGCAACGTAGTGTTCATGGGCATGGGTGAACCGCTCCTGAACTACGAAGCGACGTGGCAAGCCGTCGAAACTTTGACCGACCCGCGGGGCTTCAACCTCGGCGCACGGCGGATCACGATCTCCACGGTGGGTATTTTACCTGGCATCGAACGTTTGAGTCTCGAGAAACAGCAAGTCGGACTGGCGGTGTCGCTCCACGCGCCCACGGACGAGTTGAGAAGGACGTTGGTGCCCGTCGCTCGACGATATCCACTCAGGGAGCTGATAGGCGCCTGCCGGTCTTACGTCGAGCGCACGGGGCGCCGCGTGACCTTCGAGTACGCCCTCTTGGATGGACTGAACGATTCGTCCCAACACGCGAGGGACCTGGCATCGCTCCTGAACGGACTGCTCTGCCACGTCAACCTCATCCGCGCCAACCCCGTCCCAGAGTCAGCCTCGCGAGGGAGTCCCAGAAAGCGTGTGCGGGCCTTTCACCAGGAACTGAGCCACCTGGGCGTCAACAGCACCATCAGGCTGGGGCGGGGCATCGAGATCGAGGCAGGGTGCGGTCAGCTGCGCTCCAGATCAGGCAGTGGCAAAGGCGGTGAGGCTCGGCAATAGTGGCCTCGACATGATATTGGCTCGTCAGTGGTGCGGATCACGAATCCCGTTCCTGATTGCCAAGCCAGGAACGCCGCCTCATCCCGCTCGCCTGGGAGCGCCGGACTGAAGCCCTGCGCCAGGGACTGCGAACAGCTGGCTAAGGCCGGTTTGCAGCAATGCTTCCGGCGTGTATCCCTTCACGTGGTAGCATCGGCCTGCCAACCCGATGCTCTTGCAAGGTCGTCTTGCGACGCGCTAGGCTCACCTACGGGCTAGAATTGCCTTTTGGCTTGAGCATGGGTATCATTAATTGTTTGGGAATATTGGGGGCTCCGCGAGCGGTCCACATTGGGCGCGGCGGCCAGCGCATGGTAACCCATGCGGGGAGCCGGGGTTATCCTAGTGGGGGATGCGTGACAGACAAGAGCCAGTCCCGGCAACCAGGGACTGGCTCACAGTGTGACGATGAATCAATCAATCAATCAGAGAGACACCCGACCTGGAGCAGGTCCCTTCTCCAGGGTGCGCAGACACCTGGTGCAGATGCGAACAGTTCGCTTGCTCTTGCCGTCGCTTATCGTTTTGCGATGCAGATTCGGCTGCCAGTTGCGCTTGGTTCGATTGTGAGCATGGCTGACGCTATGCCCGAATTGAGGGCCTTTGCCGCAGATATCACATTCTCTTGCCATTATTCCATACCTCAGATCAACACTACTGTAAATAAGCGTACCACAAGTCGATGGCATAGTCAAATCCTCAACGCATGCTTGCTGTGCGCGCCCTCGCAGCGCCAGCATGGAACCTCTTGAGGTGAGGTCCAATGGTTGAAGAACGGAGATTGGGAAGCATAGAGATCTCTCCCGCAGCTATCGCCAGCATCGCCAGCCAGGCAGTGCTGGAGAGCTACGGAGTCGTGGGTATGGCCCCACGCACGGTGCGCGACGGACTGGCAGATATGCTCCATCCCGCGGACACGCCTCGAAAAGGGGTGGACGTAGACCTCGTGGATGACAAGATAACCATCGACCTTTACGTGATCATGGAATACGGTGTGAGAGTTTCCGAGGTGGCCCAGAACATCATGCAGAGCGTCAAGTTCAACGTAGAGAAAGCCCTGGGCGTTCCCGTGGCCGAAGTGAATGTCCACGTCCAAGGTCTGCGGATCAGCGACCTTAGTTGATGAGAACCGAAGCCTAGGCAGGTTGGAGGTTGCCCAGATTGACAGCAGAGAAGGCTCAAGAAGCGCCAGCGATGGCTCCGATGGTGGACTCGTGCAATGGTCGCGAACTCAAGCTTCTCCTACAGGCAGGTACCGCCTGGCTGGAGAAGCACGCTTCCCACATCAATGCGCTGAACGTCTTCCCTGTGCCCGACGGTGACACGGGCACGAACATGGTGCTCACTATGCAGGCCGCTTTGGAGGAGATCCGAAACTCCCCGGATGAGTCCGCCGGAGCAGTAGCCCACGCCACGGCGCACGGCGCTCTCATGGGCGCGCGCGGCAACTCGGGAGTAATCCTATCCCAATTGTTCAGAGGGATAGCGAGTTGTCTGAAGGACAAGAACAAGTTCGACGGTGCGGATTTCGCGGCAGCGCTCGCCGAGGGATCCGCCACCGCGTACAAAGGCGTCATCAAGCCAGTGGAGGGAACGATCCTCACCGTCGGCCGCGAGGCGGCCGACGCGGCACAGGCGGCTGTGGACGAAGGAGTCTGCGACTTGCTGCCGGTCATGGAGCGCGTCGTGGCGGGCGCGAGGGACTCTGTAGCCAGGACACCCTCTCTGCTGAGTGTGCTGCGCGAGGCTGGCGTTGTGGACGCAGGAGGCCAAGGCCTGTTCGTGATCCTCGAAGGGGCGCTGAAATACATGAGGGGAGAACCAATGGAGAAAGTCGATGTTACTGAACCAGTTCCCGCCGCAGTGGAAGCTGCTCCCGCTGGAGGGGAGATGGAATGGGGCTACTGCACCGAGTTCATCTTGCAGGGAGAGGATCTCGATCTGAACGAGATCCAGGAGCGCGTCACGGGTTGGGGCGACTCGGTTCTTGTCGTGGGGGATGAGAACACGATCAAGGTGCACGTGCACACGTTTAGGCCTGGAGAGGTGATCGGTTTTGCCTCCAGCAAAGGCGCCCTCCACAACATCAAGATAGACAACATGCAGGATCAGCACCGCGAGTACATGGTCATGGGAGAGGAGGCAGCGGCTGAGGAGACGGACGGTATAGCCATCGTGGCTGTGGTGTCAGGCCAAGGTCTTCAGCGGGTGTTTACCAGTCTGGGTGTCCGCACCATCGTACCCGGTGGACAGACGATGAACCCCAGCACTCAAGAGCTGCTTGAGGCTATCGAATCCACAAGGCAAGAGGACGTCATAGTTCTGCCCAACAATGACAATGTGCTCCTGGCCGCTCAGAAGGCCGAGGAACTGTCGCAGAAGAACGTCGCTGTGGTGCCGAGCGAAACCATTCCCCAGGGCATCAGCGCTCTCCTGTCCTTCAACTATCAGGCAGACCTGGAGAAGAATGCGAAAGCCATGGAGAAGGCGACGCAGGCGGTCCAGACGGCCGAGATCACGAAAGCCATTCGTTCGGTGAAGTACAAGTCGCTGGAAGTCGAGGAAGGAGAGATCATTGGCCTGCTGAATGGAGACCTGACCGCCTCTGGCCAGACTGTGGAGGAAGTTGTGTCCACGATGCTCGAGCAGATGAGCGCGGCGGAGCAAGAGATCATCACGGTGTATTTCGGCGAGGACGTGACCCAGTCGCAAGCAGAGGATTTGGTCAAGAAGATGCAGGAAACCTATTCGAATCAGGAGTGGGAGGTTGTCGACGGCGGACAGCCCCACTACTACTACATTCTCTCGGGCGAATAGGAGATAGTCTGGTTTGCCGTAGCCAAGACAAATCCATTCAGATGCAAGGGTAGCACATGGGAAGAGTCAGAGTAGTCACCGATAGCACAGCAGAGTTGTCCTACGACATGGCCGAGGACTTGGGAATCACAGTCATCCCCTTGAACCTCCACATAGGACGTGAAAGGTTTCGAGACGGTATAGATATCAACCACGACGAGTTCTTCGAGAAGCTTGAGAACTCCGAGTCCCTCCCCTCTACTACTGCTCCGCCATTGGAGCTCTTCGAAGACACCTATCGATCTCTTGGTAGCGAGACCGATGACATAATATCCATTCATATCTCCGCCAAGCTCAGCGGGACTGTAGAATTGGCCAGACAAGCGGCTACGTCCCTCATCGGGCAACGTCGCATTGCGGTTGTGGACTCGCTGACTACGTCTCTGGCTCTGAGGACCCTGGTTCTCACCGCCAGCACGATTTCCCGCAAAGGGGCCAGCCTGGATGAAGTCGTCAGGATGGTGAGGGCCATGATCCCGCATGTCTATCTGGTGTTCTTTGTCGAGGATCTCGAATACCTGGAGAGAGGAGAGCGTATTGGAAAAGCCGAAGCGCTTCTCGGCACCATGCTGAGCATCAAGCCGTTGCTGATTATCGAGGATGGAGAAGTCCTGCCTTTGGAGAAGGTGCGGACCAGGAGTGGTGGCGTAGACAAACTGTACGAGTTCGTCACGGAGTTTCCCCACCTGGAGAAGATAGCCATTCTCAAAGGTGCCAATGTTGCTGCCCCCACTGACCTGCTGGATAGGCTACGAGTCGCGTACCCTGTACAGGACATAGACGTGATCACCTATGGTCCCGTCCTGGCCACTCACCTGGGACCCGAGGCGATCGGCGTCTTCGTGTACGAGGGTCTGTGATTGTGAACTTCATTCCGCTGAGAGCACCATGAACTCTACGCTGCCGCCATTCGACAAGCTGGAAAAGGTCCTCGTTCTGGAAAAAGACCTGGGCTACACCGACAGAGCTGTCATCGGTGGCCTCGGGAAGTTTGCCGCGTTCTGGCACGAGGAAGCCAAACAGAACACCAACGATCCTTTCCTGGTTCGGCTCATCGACGACACGGCCCGTCTGTTGGTGAAGTACTCGGATGAGAGTCTCGAGAGACGCCGGCAGATTGTGGAAGAGATCCTGCGTGAGTGGGGCGCGGCAGAAGCTGAGCCGAGGCCCGAGAGGAGCGTGCCAGCAGAGACAGCGGCTGTCCAACCCCCTACCGAGACTGAACCGTCAGAGACGAGAACAACGCTTGCTTCCTCTGTTCGTGAGCTGCACGGCGTCAGCGACGCTTACGCCAAACGGTTGAGCCGCCTCGGCGTTACCACTATTCGGGATCTTCTCTACCTCTTCCCTAACCGGTATGACGATTTCAGCTCTCTCAAGACTATAGACCAGCTCCACTACGGGGAAGAAGTGACCGTGGTCGGCACCGTCCGAGAAACACGCGAGCGCACAAGCAGGCGCGGTCAGAGCATTGTCTCCAGTACAATCTCGGACGGCACAGCAACAGTGGAGGCCACCTGGTTTAATCAACCCTATCTAGTCAAGAGACTGACGCCGGGCAAGCAGATCGTCATCAGTGGCAAGGTTGACCAGTACTTGGGGCGTCTCACCTTCTCGTCACCGACGTGGGAGCCTTTGGACAAGGAGTTGATTCACACAGGGCGGATAGTCCCCGTGTATCCCCTCACCAAAGGCATTACTGGCCGGTGGCTGCGTCGGCTGATGAAGCGGACGACAGACTACTGGTCCTTGCGCTTGCCCGATCATCTGCCCTTGCCCATACGCGAGAAGAGAAACCTCCTGGATTTGGAGAACGCGATCCGGCAGATTCACTTCCCTGACGACTCGGAGGTGCTCGAACAGGCACGCCGCCGCCTGGCTTTTGACGAACTGCTGATGATTCAACTGGGGGTCTTGAAACAAAGACATCAGTGGAGGCAAAGGTCCGGGCAACCTGTTCGGATAGACAGCTCCATCCTGCGAACTTTCGTCGACTCCCTACCCTTCCCTCTGACTTCAGCTCAAGAGAGGTCCCTCTCTGAAATACTTGACGATCTCCAAAGACCTGAACCCATGAGCCGACTCCTGCAGGGCGACGTGGGTTCTGGCAAGACCGTTGTGGCTGCCGCTGCCATGCTCATGACTGCAGCCAGCAACATGCAAGCTGTCCTTATGGCTCCTACGGAGATCCTGGCCGAGCAGCATCATGTCAGCCTAGGCAGACTGTGGGGCGAATTGTGGCTGCCGGGGCTGACCAAAGTGACCTCTCACCTGCGCTTGCTGACCGGCAGTGCCAAGCAGTCGGAGAAGGAGAGAATCTACGAAGAAATCGCCTCGGGAGAGGCCAGGATAATCGTCGGCACGCATGCCCTGATTCAGGAGGGTGTGGAGTTCGACAATCTGGGACTGGTCGTCATTGATGAGCAGCACCGATTCGGGGTGACCCAGAGAGCAACTCTGCGACAGAAGGGTCATAACCCCCATGTCCTGGTGATGAGTGCAACACCCATTCCGCGGACCCTGGCTCTCACTATCTACGGCGATCTGGACATATCAACCATCGATGAACTCCCGCCTGGTCGCAAGGAGATCATCACCCGCTGGATGAAGCCGCGGGAGAGAGAGCGGGCCTACAGCTTCCTACACAGCCGCGTGGAGGAATCCGAGCAAGCTTTCATCATCTGCCCCTTGATCGAGGAAAGCGAAAAGATTGAGGCCAAGGCCGCAGTGGAGGAACACCGTCGGCTGCGAGACGAGGTGTTCCCCGACTTGCGCCTGGGCCTTCTCCACGGTCGCATGACCTCAGAGGAAAAGGAAGCCGCGATGAGGGATTTCTATCGAGGCGAGCTGGACATCCTCGTCTGTACGCCAGTAGTCGAGGTGGGAATCGACGTGCCCAACGCGACGGTGATGCTCATCGAAGGAGCAGACCGCTTTGGTTTGGCCCAGCTGCATCAATTCCGCGGCAGGGTGGGCCGCGGGGAACGGCAGTCGTACTGCCTCCTCGTGGCAGATTCACCGACTGATACCGGTGAACAACGTCTACAGATCATCGAAAGCACACAAGATGGATTCAAACTGGCCGACGAAGACTTGGCCATGCGAGGTCCCGGCGAGTTCTTTGGAACTCGACAGAGCGGCCTGCCAGACTTGAAAGTGGCCCGTCTGAGTGACGTGAGCGTCCTTGAGGAAGCGCGCGCTGTTGCCAAGGAGATCTGGGAAAAGGACCCAGAGCTGGAGTCGCCCCAGAACCGACTGCTTGCACGCCGAGTCGGTGAATTCTGGCAGAGGGAAGAGGGCGACCTAAGTTGACGACAGGGGTTCGGGTTTTCCACAGCATGGGTTAATATGTTATAATAGCAGGGGTGGATGCCAATCAGTGCATAATGGAGGTACTGCGTGAATGAGCACGGCCATCTTTCCTGGCACATTTGATCCCATTACCAATGGGCATGTCGACATCGCTCGGAGAGCGGCTACTCTTTTCGATCACGTCGTCGTGGCCGTCTACGCCCATCCCATCAAGACTCTGCTCTTCTCAACTGCAGAGCGGCTAGAGATGGCCAACAACGTGTTTGAGGGATGGCCCAACGTCAGCGTTGAGAGCTACGACGGACTCACGGTGGACTTCGCGAGAGGGAAGGGTGCCAGGGCCATAGTACGAGGGTTGAGAGTCGTCGGCGACTTCGAGTTCGAATTCCAGATGGCTTTGATGAACCGAACGCTGGCGCCAGAAATCGAATCTGTGTGCCTGCTGACGAGCAAGGAATACTACTTCCTCAGCTCCAGCATTGTCAAAGAAGTGGCAAAGCTGGACGGAGACATCAGCAAACTGGTTCCGCCGCATGTGGTCACTGCTCTGAGGAGCAAGATCGAGGAACTCGGCGACGAGGTGACCGACAGGATCAAGATCACTACCATGCGTGACTGACGGCCAGTTGCCGACCTAGGGGATTCAGCGGCAGCAGGCTGTCAACGCCGATACAACCTGGCCCTCAAGGGGGGTGGTCAAGATTGACATCTCATTCCTGATCGATCGACTGGAGAACCTCTTGAACAAAAGTAGACGCATGCCGTTGAGCTCCGCGGTCATTGTGAACAGGGATGAGTGCCTGGAGATCATTGACCAGATGCGCGTGACCATCCCTCAACAGATTGCTGAGGCCAGGCGCGTCCAGGACGAGAGAGAGGAGATTCTCGCCCTGGCGGGCGAGGAGGCTCAGAGGTTGATGCAGAGGGCGGGAGAAGACGCACAGCAAATCCTGAACGAGCGTGGACTCCTCGAAGAGGCCCAAAAGCGATCGGAGGCCATCATCGAGGAAAGCCGTCGGCAGGCGGAGGAGACGATGAGAGGGGCCGACAACTACGCGATCACCGTGCTGGGGCAGCTGGAAGACCAATTGATCGCCTTACAGACCACCATCCGCAACGGCCTTGAGATCCTCCAGCAGGACGTACGAGCGACACGCCCACCCGTCGACGTCAGTACAGAGGCTTTCGACCCGGCAGCACACAGCGGCAGTTCGGGTGAGACGGAGCCAGATTCATAGCGCGGCATCAATGAGCAACCATACAGCGATAATGGCAGAACGAGAGAAACCCTCCATAAAGATAAATGTTGCCCAGCTGCTCAAGGCACCGACAGGTGCAGTGAGGCGAAGGGACGTATCAGAGGATATCACCGGGCTAGATGACGAATTGAAGATCAAGTCTCTGCTTACCGGCCGTCTCAAGCTGATTCGCAGCTCGGACAGCATATTGGTCACCGCTTCCCTGCAGACGGTTGTGGAATTGGACTGCTGCCGGTGCTTGGAGCCCTGCACGACACCTGTCGAACTGGAGATCGAAGAGGAGTTCTATCCCAGCGTTGACATACACACGGGCGCGCAACTCCCAGTGACCCAGGCCGAGGAGGAGGCCACCATCATCGACGAGCAACACGTCTTGGATCTCACGGAGGTAGTCCGACAGGCCATCTTTCTGGCACTGCCCATGCATCCCCTGTGTGCACAGGACTGTGCAGGTCTGTGCTCACAGTGCGGTCAGAATCTCAACGAGGGTACCTGCCAGTGTGCCACTGACGTAACGGACCCACGCCTTGAGATTCTAGAACGGTTGCTATGATCGCGCGTCCTGCGTTCATGTGACCCAGAATTCAAGAGGATCGGAGAATACGACATGGGTGCTGTACCAAAAACCAGAATATCGAAGGCGCGTAGGGGTGGTCGCCGCAGCCACGCGGCCCTGATGCCACCCCATCTGATCGTCTGCCCTCAGTGCCGTGAACCTCGCCTCCCCCATCACGTGTGTCCGTCATGCGGGCACTACAAGGGCGTGGAGGTTGTGAAACCGTCAACCAAGTCGGAGTGACGTCCTTTTCTCTCCCACAACCCCGCCCGAAGTACTCCTGGGCCAGTGATGATTCTCTCGGTGAGGACGGATAGGTGTGTAGCTGTGTAGAGGGAGTGAGATAGCTCAGATGTCGAACACGTTGGCCATGATATTTCCCGGCCAGGGTTCGCAATACTTGGGCATGGGGCACGACCTATATCAGCGATACACTGAAGCGCGAACCGCTTTTGAGGAGGCCGACGAGGTCCTCGGTCTCAAACTGTCAAGACTGTGCTTCGAGGGGCCTGAGCCAGAGCTGCACGACACCATCAACACCCAGCCAGCAATCCTGACCATGAGTCTGGCCGCGCTACGGGCACTCAGAGCCCGGCACGATCTTGGAGAGATCGGCTTTGCCGCGGGGCACAGCTTGGGAGAGTACACCGCTCTTGTAGCCAGTGGTCAACTCACCTTTGCCGACGGGGTGCGTTTGGTGCGGGAGCGAGGTCGCTTGATGAAGGAATCTGGCGAGCGCCGCCCCGGAGGCATGGCCGCGGTGTTGGGCTTGGCAGCAGAACCAGTCGGCGAGGCCTGTCGCCGGGCTCGCGAAGAAACAGGTTCCATCGTGCATGTGGCCAATCACAATTCTCCAGAGCAGATCGTGATCTCGGGGGAGCACCGAGCGCTCGAGAAGGCCATCGAGCTCGTCAAGCAGAAAGGAGCCCGCCGGGTGATCACTCTCCAGGTGAGCATCGCGAGCCATTCGCCGCTGATGGAGGCCGCAGCCCGGGGGCTGCGACAGGCTCTG
>JABAOH010005509.1_pt3 | contig 12858 bp, 18 predicted proteins | sample 7062181 | NCBI WGS metagenome assembly JABAOH01 (sample SAMN14538630, study PRJNA623070) | marine sediment metagenome | biome: marine biome [ENVO:00000428]; feature: marine pelagic biome [ENVO:01000023]; material: deep marine sediment [ENVO:00002113]; isolation source: pool of 5 deep marine... | reverse complement strand
GACCCAACGTCCAGACCTGGGAGCTGATCAGCCAAGACCGCGCCAAGTGCTTGCGGTGTGGCTACATTATCAAGATGAACCAGGCTAAGAAGATGGCAAGGCATGACGCCCAGGAGCACGACGACGACTTAGGCGTGCAGGTGTACAATGAGCAAAAGGACGCCACCGGGCGGCTGCGTACCGACAAAATCGGGCATGACTACCGCTGGCACGCAGACGAGGGGAGGCCGCACGTATGAGCCCAGAAGAGGAGTACGCTAGGGATATCAAGTGGTTAAAGAACGACATAGAGAATATTGTAGAGACGCTGTACGAGACCCACCGCCAAAAAGCATGGGACCTTAGGAGGAAAACCAAGGACGTAGAGGGATTTGTCAGGGGCACTTACGGGCGGGCTAAGATTGTCCAAGGAGGCAAATGCAGCTTGTGCCTATACGACTGGAAGAAACATACGGGAGTGCTTAAAGTCGAGTCAGACCAAGACCCGGAGGACCAGAGGCAACGCAAATGGCAAGTGTGCCAGTTTTGCGCTGACGATATCGCCAACGCCGAAAACGACGCAGGTTGGGTGCGGTATTAAGGGAAGGCCGTGACGAGAAAGAGCAAGCACACCCTAATAGCGATCAGGCTCAAGAAACGGATGCGTGACGAGCTGAGGCAAGTCTTCTGGCTGTTCATTATCATGGCAGCGCTGGGAGGCTTGCTATTCCTGGCTGACGGGTATATCTGCCACTACCACGAGTGTTGGAGGTGACATGGCGAGCTTAAACGAGAGGGCAATGGCGGTGACCGAGAGGCTGGAGGCCTTGGGGCTGCCGGCTCCGCAGCTAAATGACGATGCCCCAACGTCCCTAGTCACAATCGGCGAGGCTCTGGCCGACATAGCCGAGGAGGTGATAGAGCTAAGGGGGCGGGTTTATGGGGACAGGTGAGTATTTCATAGTCTGCGTGGCCGTGATCATATTCCTGCTCGTGGTCGGTGAGGTGTTTAAGTGACTAACATCGATAAGATTGAACAACTGCGCGAGATTTGTGGGAAGGCTACGCCGGGGCCGTGGTCTTTGCCAGATAAGACGGTCCAGGAGTCCCCGCAAGATTGGCTATATTGCGACTACCTTTGGACAGCACATGGCGGCATATTAAGCGAGTATAAGCACAAGACAGGTGCCCCTAAGCCAGACTGGGAATACATCGCCACTTTCAACCCCGCCCTGGTCTCAAAGCTCCTGGACGTGGTGGAGGCTGGCGACGAGTTGTTTGTAGTTTTGGCCCATACCAAAGGTCATTGGGAAACAGTCCAGCAATATCGAAAGGCGAGAAAAGCACTAGAGGAGGCCGGGGGTGAGTAACGCCCTTGAAGACCTTGAGTTTAAAGACCTGCGCGGCTACCTCTGGCGCAAAGGCGACCTAAGGCACAAGCTTTGGGAGCAGCAAAAGGTCATTTACGACACAATCCGCAACAACGACCTGGACGGCACCGAGGTAGTGCTACTCTGCTCGCGTCAGTTTGGCAAAAGCCACCTCGGCGTGCTTTTCGGAGTCGAGGACTGCCTCCGATACCCCGATAGCTGTATACTGATAGTTGGCCCCACGATCCAACAGGTGCGTGAAATTGTGGCACCACGGCTAAGGAAAATCGCCAATGACGCTCCGCCAGGTATGGTCACACGCACTAAATCGGAAAATAAATGGCACATTGGCTCAAGTGAATTGGTCCTCGGTGGATTTGATCAAAGCGCTAGCGCGCAGCGGGGTAAGACAGTACAGAATATCTATGTGGAGGAAATTGTTGATTCTCACCCTGACGATTATATCGAGGCAATGCGGTCGGATCTCGGTCCGGCTCTCACGCACTCAGAGAGAGGAAAGCTGATATTCCTCACGACCCCGCCTAAAGTACCCGATCACCCGTTCATTCAAGACACCATGGTAAAAGCCGAATTTAACGGCTCTTTATTCGTGTTCACCATCGACGACAATAAGGAGCTGACGCCCCAGCAATACCAGGATTGTATCAACCGCGCCGGCGGCCGCCACACCATCGACTTCCGTCGCGAATACCTCTGCGAGATCGTCAGAGACCCGTCTAAGATTGTGGTGCCTGCCTTTAACAAGGCTGAGCATGTCCGTAATTTCCCTATACCAACCAAGCGCAATTTGCATGTTACTATCGACTGGGGGGGAGTCCGTGATAAGACCGTTGCTCTGTTGCATTGCTATGACTATGCGAGCGACACCGACCTGATCCTAGACGAGAGGGTATTTGATGCAAACACGGCTACCAGCGAGATTGTGGCTGAGCTACACGACATGGAGGGCGAAGAGGAGGTTACGCGCTTTGCGGACGTTCCTGGGCAATTGCTGGTCGATCTCAATAGTGCTGGTTACCTCACCTCTGCGCCTGTTAAAGATGACTGGAAAGCGGGAATAAATTACATGAATGTTAGGTTTTCCCAGCACAAAGTTAACATTTTGCCAAAATGCCAATTTTTAATCGCTTCGCTCGAATCGGGTACCCTCAATAAGATGAAAACCGACTTTGAAAGGACGAGCGCACTAGGCCATTGCGATGCTTTGGCGGCCCTTATGTACGGCCTGCGCAGTCGCGACGGCTCCAATCCCTACGGCGAACAGGTGCGCAATTATCACCACAACACTCAGTTTAATGTTCCACGTGAAACCGAGCACCCTATGTCTAAAGCGATACAGCCGAAAACTTTTGGCTTTTCCAATAAAAAACGGTTTGGTAGTTTCTAGCCGAATAGGGACGTGCGGGCAGGCTTCTGGCCAGCACTTCTGGGAGGCGAAAAAGACAGGGCAAGTAACCCGCCTCATAGACGCACCGGCGGGTGCGTACTAGGGGAGTACGGCTGAAAGCCCGGTGGGCCATGTCTTCCGGCTGCCCTGTCCCGGCGCCACGGAGTGGGTATGACCAAAATCGACCTCGGACGGATTTTCGAGGTATCAAAGCTGCTGCAAACCAAGTCTGGCCAGGAGACGCAAGAGGGCTGGACGTGGCTGTCTGATTTTGGCGAGCGCACAATCCGCGCACTCCGCAATGGTCTTGGCTTTGCCGACAATGTCGATTGCAAGGTCGATGACTACGAGCTACCCCACGACACCGACCAGATTATTAACGTAGACGGGCGCAGCCCCGTACACATACTTGCAACACGAGTTATCAGCGAGTCCACGGAGACGGTTATGGTCAGGGACTTTGGCTGGCGCGTTAACGACGACTCAGAGATCGTGGTACGCTGTGCTTATGCGAATAGCACCGACACCGAGACGGTGAGATTAATAATTGCTTTTAGTTAGGGAGATTTTATGCGACGAGAGTTTAGGGTACACAAGCTAAGCGACGAGGGTTTGAAAGTGGCGGGCGAGTTGGCCGCAAAGTTTTCAGAGTTAGCTGATTATGTCGAACAGGTTGGCGACAGCAATCCAGAGAAAACGATCGCATTTAGAAAACTTGAAGAGGCGAGCTTTTACGCAAAAAAATCATTAGCAGAGCGATACGCGACGAACTAAAAAGGAGTAAGCCATGGAGGCAGTAGCCACCGCCAGCGAAGGCGGCGCACCCGAAGTATCAGGCGATGTAAAGGATTTACCTACCCCGACAGAGAAACCTCAAGAGCCACCAAAAGACTTGCCGAAAGCCGCAGAGCGCCGGAAGTACAAGCTCAAGGTGGACGGCCGGGAAGAGGACTGGGAAGGCACCGACGACGACCTCGTAAAAGAACTGCAAATGAGTCGAGCCTCCCAACGTCGCTTTGAGCAAGCCTCTCAGATGTACAAAAAGGTCCAGCCATTGCTGAGTGCTAAGGAAAAGGGCGACCTTGACCAGCTTTTAGATGGTGTACCCGACGACAAGCGCAGAGAATGGGCAGAGAAGTATCTAGGGGAGTGGCTAAAGCTCCAAGAAATGGACCCGAAGGAGAGAGAGCTACTTGAAAAGAATGAAAGAAAACGAGCAATATAAAAAGCAAGAGCAAGATAGAAAGCAAAAGGACGAGCAGGCGCGAGAGCAACAAGTGCGTCAACATCTTGCTAAGCAAGCCTCCCAGGCGATCGAAAGTGATATCGCCGAGGTGTTGCAAGACATACCACCTGAGAAACGCTCACCACGATTAGTGGCTCGAATAGCAGAAGAGATGCTTACCCACTTCCGGGCTGGAAAAGGTAGGCTACCCGCCAAGCAAGCATTTGAGAGAGCGCGGAGTAACTTAGAGACGGACGTTAACCAATTGTTAGGCAGTATGGACGGTGAACAGCTCACCCAATACTTACCTAAAGAGGTCGTTAACAAAGTCTTGAAGTACCATGCGGACAAGGTCAAGTCTCAGAGTCCTTTTGGGCAGCGCAAGGCCAGCACTCCCTCGAAGACTCCAGGCAAGCAGGAACGCATGACGACGGACGACTATTTTAACAAGTTAGACGAAAAATTTAGGAGTTAACGCAAATGACTTCCACAGCTTTGATGTACTGGAATGACAAACTCCAGTCGTCGCTGGCTCATACCCTGACTTTTCTCTTCGAGTCAGACGGTGCCGGCGCATATTCTCCATTATCGGCGGGTTACCCAGCCCTTACGTCTTCTGGCGCCCTTACTCAGGACGACATTGACGACCATTTGTTAACCAGCAGTGAGTTTACCGCTGCTCAATTCGACGCCACAGCAATGGGTACAGACGCCTTTGCTTGTATCGTCGACATGCGAGGCCGTCAGGCTCTGGGCTCCAGCAGCTCGCAGACCGGCCAGGCCGAGAAGCTCGTCGCCATGGAGGCAGCACTCTACACTGCCGACAGTTTGGACGACAGCAACGGCGTTAAGGACACCGGCTTGACCGACAGCTCCTTAACCCCAGAGGCAACCCTTGGCGCAAACGGCAACCTAGCTGCCCGCTGCATTTTGACCGGTGCGGACGCTGCGGCGGCTGGGTCGATCATTAAAGTCCAATTTCACGTAATCATGAAGTAAGGAGGTGAGCCATGGCTTCAGTATCTAATGGCGAAGTGGTAAACCTCTTTAAGAAGGTTTACGGTGATATCACGGACTTAGTGCCCGAAGACTACTTGTTAGCGCGGGACATTCCGTTTAGTCAGAAACAAAAAGTTGGTGAGAAGTACCTCGAAGCGGTAGTTTTGACCAACGAAACGGGGATCACTTATGGTGGCAGCACTTTGGATGCTTTCGAGCTTAATCCTGCTGTTGCTGGTACTGTCCAGCAGACCGAAGTCACGCCCTACATCTCGGTCCTGGGCTCAGTGGTGCCTTGGGGTGTGCTTTCTCGTGCTGCTGGTGCGGGTGAGCGTGCTTTTTACGACGCTACTAAGCACATCGTGAAAAACAACCTCAAGTCTCACGGTAAATTCAAAGAGATCGACCGCCTTTACGGCCAAGCTGAGCGCGGCCTAGGTACGGTCTCTTACGCGACTGCCACTTACCGAAACGTCGCTTTGACGAACGGTACGGGGACAATCAACTCGGTCGCCTTCACCAACGGTGTTAACACCTCTGACAAGGCCATCCTTTTCCACCCTGGTCAGTTTGCCTCTGGCATCTGGGTAGGTATGGAAGGCGTGCAGGTCCAGCAGGTCGCTACCGCCACCGGCTCCGTAGTCGCTGAGGGTAAGTTGGTTGACGTCAACTCCGAGTATGGTTACATCGGCGTGGACTTCACTCCTGTTGCCGCTACCGCTGCTCACTCTCACAAGCTTGTCTTCAAAGGCATGGCCGAGAGTAAAGAGCAGATTGGTATGAATAAGATTCTGTCGACTCAGACCGGAACCTTGTTCAATATCAATGTAGCCAACTATCAGCTCTTCCGTGGCCGCAGTAAGTCCCTGAATAGCCAGAAGTTTACTCTTGAGCGCTTCAATGACGGAGTTGCTGAGGCGGTTAACGGCGGTGGCTTGGACGGTGACCTAGAGGTCTACGTCAACCCCAGAACTTGGGCAAAGACAATGACGACAGAGGCTGGCTTGCGTCAGTACGATGCTAGCTACAAGCCATCCGAGGCAGCTACCGGCTTTGAAGCAATTAAGTTTCATATTCAGACCGGTAAGGCTATGATCAACGCACACCGTTTTGTAAAAGAGGGTGAGGCGTATGCGATCTATAAGTCAAGCTGGTCACGGTCCGGCTCTGCTGAAGTTAGCTTCACTGTCCCTGGTATCGACAAAGAAATTATTTTCCCACTCGAAAACCAGGCAGCCATGGCTTTCCGAAGCTTCTCGGATCAGTACCTGTTCTGTCATTCGCCTGCCAAGTCCATTCTCTTCACTGATATCAATGATGAGAGCGCGACTTAATCGAAAATTTTGCGAGTCTAAGGGGGAGTGTGTATGCACTCCCCTATTTTTCATGGGGTTAAGACATGCCAACTAATGTTAATTGGAATGGAACCAGCTACGATATCCCTGACGCGGGGGAGCTAAACTGGTCCGATTTATCTAACTTTTTGGTGGACTTGGGCAACAACGCCCAGACGACGGGCGCGCAGCAGTGGACCACGCGGGTAACCGCCTCGGCTACTGACACCATCGCGGCCGCTGACATGGTTATTTTGATGACCAACAGCGGGGCTCGAACCTGTAACCTGCCTAGCGCGACCTCAGGGCGCCTATGCGTGGTTATCGACGGGAACGGCAACGCAGCCACCAACAATGTTAGCGTAGAGACACCCGGGGCTGAGACTATATCAGGCCAGTCAAACTACGTAATTAACGACAATTACGGCGGTATTTTACTGCTGTCCGACGGCACAGATTGGTTTGGCGTCGCCTCATTTACGCTCGACTCCGCAGAAAACCCCATGACTGCGGCGGGCGATATTATTGTAGGCGGCACCTCCGGTCAAATGGCCAGACTAGCGGCTGGCTCCAACGGCCAGGCTCTGATACTGGCTTCGGGCACCCCAGCATGGTCTAACGCTGGCCAGGTGCCTATGGGCGCCATTATCCCCATAGCCTCCAACCTGACGGGGGCTCATGCGATCCCATCGTCAGGTACGGTCGATAGCTGGGGTTTTATTTACTGCAACGGGGCTGCGATCCCGGGCGGGAATACTGTCAGCGGTACGACGCCGAATATCACCGACGGCCGCTTTTTGCGTGGCTCGACAGTGGCGGGGACGACTGGAGGCAGTGCCACCAAAAACCTCCAGCACACACACAGCTTTTCGGATACGAGCACGTCGGCTCTGGGTACGATCACCCTGAATCACCAGCACACTACGGACTCCCAAAGTACGTCGACAACCGGCGGGACTAGGGCGTCCTTTATTAGTGCCAACTACGCTATCTCCGAAGGGGCGGTGTCATTCAATAAAAACGTAATGAACTCTAACCAAACAGCTCACTCCCACAGTGACGGCTCTCTATACGCCGAGGTTGGTCTGGTATTGTCCGCCGGGGATATCGTAGGTCATAGAAACGATAAGGGCGGTACGTTTTCGTCTGCTATCGACAAAAACTACGGTGGCTCCTCTGGGGGCACGCCTTCGCCTAACCGTACTGACGTTCACGGTACGACCTCAACCGCGTCTGTGTCCTGGTCGTCTTCGACGGTCAATTGTACTGTTGGCGCCTTTACGTTTAACACGGACAGTCTGGACAGCTCGACGTACCAAAACACGCACACGCACAGCTTTAGCCATACGCACAGCACTGACAACCAACTTTCTAACTACAACGCGGCGCACACGCACGACGTGTCAGGGACTACAGGGAATGGTGGGAGCACGACTCAGAATATTGAGCCGGCTTACCTTAATGTACAATACGTTATGAGGGTTAATTAATGGATCAGTATGACCTGACATGGAGGCGCCACAGGGGGAACGGCAAGTTTACCCGTTGGGCTACCTTCAAAGGGCTGACGGGGCATCGGGTAGACCCTGCCCCACATGGTGAGACGATGGTTTTATTTAGGAAAAACGGAGGGCAACAGACCATAGCTGACTGGCATCAGTGCGAGATCAAGCTGGGCGCAGACTGGGTACTTGCGACTAGAGCAGCCATGGAGCGCGAAGCCGGCCAGGACGTTAAATTAAAGCCCGGTGTTGGGGAGGCAGACAATGGCAGCGTATAAGACTGAAATCCAGAAAAAATTTGTCGAAAACGGCCGCGTTGTGGTCGAGTTTTATGTTTTAAAAGACAATGTAAGAATGAAAACGCCTTATGACGACGAGCAGCTATTTTCTATTGGTCTGGACTCAGACGTCCAGGCTGATCTAGAAAGCGCTCTGACTACGTTTTTGACGCAGCTCAAGGCTGAAGACGAGGCTAATCTAACGGCGCCGGCGACTATCACCGACCAGGAGGTCGCCGACTAATGAGGGTGTTTCTGGCTGCATTGCTTTTGATGAGCTGCGGGCTTTTTGAGCCTGAGGACAAACAGGCTAAAGAGCCGACAGTCTGGGACTGCTTAGAAAAGGTGCAGCCAGTCAGAGACACCTATATGCAACTATTGCCCACCATAGCCGACAGCGAGGGGTGGTATGAGACCACAGAGTGTGATGCTTTGCTTTTTAATAGTCTCGTCGCTGCTGGCGGTGTTGATATTAACATTCCTCTTGCTAGGGACGTGTCGGGAAAATGGTTTCGACGCCCTGCAAAAGACTGTTTTGCAACAGGCCATAGTCAATCCGAAATAAGCCGAGACATGTATATCGGTCTAATTTTCTGGGCATTCCTTAACGAGCGCGTGGACATACTCGAAGGGATTTATCAGTACGGGTCAGCTAATGGGTGGATCATGGGGGAGGGCGCGATCTCGCGTACCCTCATGACACCCGGGTTGCAGGCCACCCTTGCCGATGCAATTTTTGCCTTGGGCGGAGCCGACCACGAGGAGCGAAAGTATCCGCAAGCCTGGTACTGCTGTAACACCAATTTCGCGGCGCACCTGGACGTACTCCATATATTATTAAGGGGTTATATCAATGGTGGAATTAGCGACACTATGGCCAGCGTATTAGCTGAGCAGTATAATAGAGACATAAACAACCCATTGTTTGCATTTGCATGGGCTAAGTACCATACCGGGGATTACACCATTGCTTTGCAGCTACTTGATAACGATGCGCTATGGCCTAAAGATCGCTTACCTACGAGCGATAACTATTGTGACTCCTGGCCTATGCAGCGCGATCCCAATACAGATGACTGGGCGCCATGTCCAGAAGAGGGCAAGACGCATACAGGCGGCGGGCTCGTACTATTAACCGAATTGATTGAAAAGGAGCTAGGTCTATGATGGGCATGGACGAGAGCAAAATCAGCACTATGTACGGCGAAGAGATCGCCAGCGCCCTAGAGGGGCTAATCGCCGCCATGGAGGGGCGCCAGGCCGAGGGGTACGACGACATGATGCCCGAAGAGCTAGCCCCGCCAGAGGTGGCAGAGCCGGTCGAAGCGGCTGCCGAGGTGGCAGAGGACGTCACCGAGGACATGACCGGCGACGACGACTTGGGCCAGGAGGTCAAAGACTTCTTTTCAGGCGCGGATAAGGCTCCAGACAAGTCCGAGGGTGTAGCTGTCATGATGAGCAGCAGCCTTACCGGAAAAAAAGGCAAAAAGGGCCGAGGTCGACGCAAGAAAGGTAAATAATGGCTAGGACGGCAGACCAGCTTATTACGGGGCTGAAGCGGCGCGGTATTATCCCGGCGTCTCAGGTACTTTTCGATAATGACGACCTGTTGGCCTTTGCCGACAACATTATCGAGACCTTTTTGGTGCCAGAATTGATCAGCGTGCGCGAAGACTACTTTGTGCACTTCACTGATTATAGTATAACCATCAATGAGGCTAGTTATCTGATTCCTGAGCGGGCGGTAGGGCGGTCGGTAAGAGACCTAAAACTCCTATTTGATAATGGGGGCCAACGTGACCTTCAGCGCTTTGCCTTGGAAGATGAGCATTTTTTCCAGCAGTCTTCGACGCCTCAGGGCTACTATATGGACTCTGACCACATTGTCCTGGTGCCTACCCCTGGAAATTCTGGTCAGTCTCTACGAGTATTTTACGAGAGATTTCCCTCGCGTCTTACAGAGTCGTCTAATGCCGGCGTGGTCACTTCAGCCACTACCAGCTCAATCACGCTGTCGTCAGTGCCTTCGGCTATCACAGCGGGCGCTGTGGTGGACGTCGTGCGCGGTAAGGCGGGTCACTCTACCACTCATATAGACCTGACAATTCAGTCGATCAATACCAACACGCTGGAGTTTACGGCGGGGGACGTCGACAACACGGTGATCACCGCCGGCGACTACGTCTCCCTAGCGCAGACTTCGCCTGTGATTCAGCTCCCAAATGAGTGTTACAGCTACCTAGAGACCATGACAGCCGCAAGGTTCCTGCACTCTAATGGCGATTTTGAGGCCTCTGGCAAGCTAGAGGACGACGCCAAAGCCGAAATGAAAAACATGCTCAAAATTCTGTCGCCGCGCAACCGGGGCGAAGCAACCAAAATTATCAACAGACGGTCGCTAATGCGTGGCACTAAGGGGCGATACCGAAGAGGGTTAATTTACTAATGGCATACGCCTACCCCGAAATTAGAGAATTCAATGGGCTGTATCTCCAGAAGAATAGCTTTAATGTCCCGGATGGCGCGCTTGAAGAGGCTGAAAACGTCTTTATTCAGCGCGACGGCATCATAACCAAGAGGCGCGGGTTTTATGAGTATTACCAACCCGGGTCGTTTTTCGTCAAAAACCTGATTTTATACGACGGAAAACTGATCGGTATACTTGCCGACCGGGCGCAGGTATATACTGACACGGGGACGGTTCCAAACGAAACTGGGAGCGCTGCCGACTTCTCGGGGGCAACCGTGGCCGTGACAGGCTCGCGGGTGCCTCGCTTTGCTCAGGCCAACAAAAATCTCTATTTCACCACCGACAACGGGGCTATGAAAATCGAAAGCTCCGACGACACGGTCTCGGACGTCCAGAGGGTCGGTACGCCGCCGGCTCTGGACATGATGGCGAGCCTATTTGTGGGCTCTGTGGCGCCTTTTCAGGGCAATAGCCAGGTGAATTATCGGGTTATTTTTGGTCGCCGAGACAATAACGATAACCTGATTTTAGGGGCCCCGTCGGATTTTCTGGCCCTGACCAACATCGGCACTACCGACACCTGGACAAACCCAGCGGGCAATACCGTGCGTGTCGCTGCTGCGACGCACACTTTTGTAGCCACTGACGTTGTTAGAATCGAAAATTCAGGGGACGCTAACGTACCCGACGGCACCTATACGGTGACCGCAGTGTCGGCCGGCGTCTGGTTTGAATTTACAGCTCCGTCGACTCCGACAACTCCGGGCAATATCACGTGGTCGCAGGACAAGACGACTAGACTAGAGTTTTCTGTACCATCGGAGATCACGTCAGGAGACGGTTTTTTCTATCAAATTTACCGCACCGAGGGCTCCGACAGTTCTGGAGATGAGGCTGGTAGTACCTATAAGTTTGTTGAGGAAAAGGAGCTAACGGCCGCCGAGATAACGGCTGGTGTGGCATTTTACGAGGACTTTATCGACGAGCTGTTGCTCGGGGCTGAGCTTTACACCAACGCCAACAGTCGCGAGGGCGAGTTAAATGCAAACGACCGGCCGCCACTGTGCGATGACATGGCGTTTTATAAAAATCATATTGCATATGCCAAGGCGACGTCACGCCACCTGATAACCCTGGACGTGGTTGACACGTCGTCCCTATCTGCTGGCGATATTCTAGAGGTAACGGTCGATGCGACGACTAGGTCTTATATTGCGGGCACTGACGTGGAAAACCAGACGGTGGCTGCTACTAGCGTCGCTGGCTCTGGTACTCTTACTATTACTTACGCCGGGCATGGTTTTGTAAACGGCGACTTTGTCTATATCAGCAATGTGTCTGGTGGCTCGTTTGCTGAGGGCGAGTATGAGGTGTCAGGTGTTTCAGGCGCTGATTTTGATGTTACGGGGGTTGGCACGGCTACGGGTCTTGACTTTGCTGGCACTCGCAACGCTAGCGGGCAGTATTTCTTTTATCTCAACTCAGCTAGTTCAAGCGTTTCTGTACGTCTTCGGGATACAGCGCAGCATATTGTTAAAGCTATTAATCGCGACCCCAATAGCGATATTTATGGCCGTTATATATCTGCTCCTGTTGGGGATGTTCCTGGAAAAATGCGATTCCAGGCTAAGAGCTTCGGCGGTGCCATTCAGCTCTCTGTTGTCTCTGGGGGAGGCGACGCATTCAGCCCAACCCTGACGACCACTGCAACCGACAACCAGTCGGAGGCTGAGGACCAGCCAAATGCAATCTTTTTTAGCAAGCTGCAAGAGCCTGAAGCTGTGCCGCTTTTAAACTCGATTAAGGTAGGGGCTAGCAACGCGGCGATACTCGCGGTCAGAGCGCTACGGGATTCTCTCATAGTGCTAAAAGAGGACGGGGTGTACCGTGTTACCGGAGACACGTTTTCAGCTTTTACTTCTACTCCTCTTGATACTACTGTTGTTTGCCGCGCACCTTCCAGTGTGAAGGTGCTCAACAACCAGGTGATTTTCCTCTCTAACCAGGGGGTTTGCCTGGTGACTGAGTCCACCGTGCAAATAATCAGTCGTGTTATTGAGGACGTAATTCAACCGATCCTTACTAAGGACGACCTGGAGACGGAAACCAGCGCGGTAGCCTACGAGTCAGAGCGCCTGTACCTCTTGTCAACCTTGGACTTGAACGAAACCACCAACACGCAGGTTTACGCCTACAATATCCTTAACGACACCTGGACGACATGGGATAAAACCTTTGATCAGGGGGCTGTGGGGCCGAATGACACGCTGTATTTGGTGTCTACCGGCGGGGA
>JABAOH010006698.1_pt1 | contig 12860 bp, 14 predicted proteins | sample 7062181 | NCBI WGS metagenome assembly JABAOH01 (sample SAMN14538630, study PRJNA623070) | marine sediment metagenome | biome: marine biome [ENVO:00000428]; feature: marine pelagic biome [ENVO:01000023]; material: deep marine sediment [ENVO:00002113]; isolation source: pool of 5 deep marine... | reverse complement strand
TGGTGGAGATAGCGGGACTCGAACCCGCAACCTCCGCGATGCGAACGCGGCGCTCTCCCAGTTGAGCTATATCCCCACCGCATCGATTATAGGTACGCTGTCGAAAACCCGTCAAGGAAACGGAGTGCGGCCTCGGAGGAGGCCCTACCCCTTCTTGCCAGTGTCCGGGGTCAGCCCCGGCACCTCCTCGATCACCATGCGCCCACGCTGCAGGTCGATATCCTTGACGATGTCGTCCGTGGCTGGCACCAGTATCTCGCCTCTCTCGCCCTGGACCACGTAGACGTCGTTGGCGCCGGTGTCGAGGACATCAGTGACGCGGCCCAGGAGGGCGNNGGTAGTACTGCCCCTCGCCCAGCGGCTCCAGCTCGCTCTCCGGCACGGTGAGCAGTTGGTGCCGCAGTGCGAGGGCCGCTTTGCGGTCGTCGATGCCCGACAGCTTGAGGTAAGCTAGCCTTTTCTGCCAGCGGCAGCTCTCGATAGTGCGGCGCTGTCCGGCCACGGTCACGCCGCGCCCCGGAGCCAGCCTCTCCCGCTTGTCCACCAACGGGCTGACTCTGACGACGCCACGCATGCCCCAGGCGGTGCTCACGCGGCCGATGGCGACGTATCCGGGCGGGACATGCTCCATAGGCGTCCCGCTTGCGTCCTAGCCGATCTCTAGGATCGCCCTTGTGCCCTTGCGTATCGCGGCCACCTTGAGGAGGGTGCGCATGGCGTTGGCGATCCGCCCCTGCTTGCCGATGACCTTGCCCATGTCCGATTCCGCGACCTTGAGGTGGAACACGACCTCATCTCCCGAGTCCTCCTCCGTTACCTCCACCTCATCCGGATAGTCGACGATGGCACGGGCCATGAACTCGATGAGTTCCTTCATGGGGGTTACTCCGTGGTGTCAGCGTTCGCTGGGGTTTCGCCTTCCGCCTCGGCGCTGGCCTCGGCTGGCTCGGGTTCGGGTTTTTCAACTTTGGCCGCCGCCTTGGACTTCTTCCGGGGCTTAGCTTTGGTGCCCTCGGGGGGCTTGGGTTCGGGCTTTTCATCTTTGGCCGCCGCCTTGGCTTCCTCCTGGGGCTCGGCTTCCGTGTCCTCGGCGGCCGCGGGTTCGGCCTCCGGCGGTGCCTCGGCTTCTGGGCCTTCGGCGGCCGCGGCTTCGGGTTGCGGCTCAGGCTCAGCTTCGGCCTCCGTCGGCGCCTCCGCTCCGGTCGCCTCGGCGGGTTGAGGTTCGAGCTGTTCCTCTGTGGTCGCTGCCTTGGCCTCCTCAGGCTCCTCGGCTTCTGGGCCTTCGGCGGCCGCGGCTTCGGGTTGCGGCTCAGGCGCAGCTTCGGGCTCCGCCGGCGCCTCCGCTGCGATAGCTTCGGCGGCGGTCTCCTCGGCCCTCTTGGGCTTGACGGGGGTCTTGCGGTCCCACGCCACGGGGGCGCGGCCGGCGCGCTCCATCACACCGATGCGGGTGAGCAGCTTGGCCGCCGTCTCTGAGGGCTGAGCGCCGCGGCGGAGCCACTCCGCGGCCTCATCCTCCTGCACCACGAGTGTGGCGGGCTGCGTGCGCGGGTTGTAGTGACCAATGATCTTGATGAACGCCCCATCACGCGGCGCTCGCGAGTCAGTAACGACAAGCCGGTAGGACGGCTGCTTCTTCTTACCTACTCTGGAAAGGCGGATTCGGAGCAATAAGCACCTCCAGTGTGCGGGTTTTCGGGTCAGTCCTACCTAAGAAGCGGCGAGATCTTGGCGCCGCGTCCGGTGGTTATCTGCTGCATGATGCGTTTCGCTTCTCTGTACTGCTTCAGGAGACGGTTGACGTCGGTGGGGGTGGTGCCGCTCCCGCTGGCGATGCGCCGGCGTCGGCTGCCGTCGATGATGTCAGGGCTGCGGCGTTCCTCCGGCGTCATGGAGTAGATGATCGCCTCCACACGGTCGAGGAACCTTTCGTCGACATCCTCGATGCTGAGGCGGCTCTTGATCTGGGAGAGCCCCGGCACCAGTCCGACGAGCTGGGTGAGGGAGCCCATGCGTCTCACCCGCTGGTACTGGGCGAGGAAGTCCTCCAGGGTGAGGCTACCCTTCTTCATCCGCTCCGAGAGAGACTCCACGTCCTCGTCGGTCAGTTCCGCTTTTGCCTTCTCGATGAGGGTGAGCACATCGCCCATGCCCAGGATGCGGGAGGCGAAGCGCTCCGGGTAGAACGGCTCCAGAGCGTCGGCTTTCTCACCCGTACCGACGAACTTGATCGGCACGCCGGTCACCGCACGGACGGAGAGGGCGGCCCCGCCGCGGGCGTCGCCGTCCAGTTTGGTGAGGATGAGGCCGGTCAGGCCGACGGCCCGGTTGAACCCCTCGGCGGCGTGCACCGCCTCCTGCCCGGTCATGGCGTCTGCCACCAGGAGGACCTCGCTGGGGTTCAGTACGTCCTTCAGGCCCGCCAGCTCCCCGAGCTGCTCGCTGTCGAGTTGGACATAGCCTACCGTGTCCACTAGGATCACGGATGCTCCCGTGCTCTTGGCCTCTTTGAGGCTCGCTTCGCAGACATCCCGTGGTCGGGCATTGCCGTCCTGAGCGAACACCGGGATGTTGAGCTGCTTCCCCAGGGCGACGAGTTGTTCAACGGCGGCTACGCGCTCAGGGTCGGCGGCTACCATGAGAGGGCTTTCGCCCTGGCGGCGCAGGTGCAATGCGAGCTTGGCGGCGGTGGTGGTCTTGCCGGACCCCTTCAGCCCCACCAGCATCATCACCGTAGGTGCCGACTTGGCGTGCTCCAGCCGGGTCTGCCCTCCGCCCAGCACCTCCATCAACTGCTGGTTCACCACGTCGATGATCTGTTGCATGGGCGTGAGGCTGGAGAGCACCTTGGCGCCCACCGCCCGCTCCTTCACCCCCTGCACGAACTGCCGGACGACCTTGAAGTTGACGTCCGCCTCCAGCAGGGCCAGCCGCACCTCGCGCAGAGCCTCGTCGAGGTCGCGCTCAGTGATGGTGCCGCGGCTGCCCAGGCGGTGGAAGACGCCCTGTAGCTTGTCGGTAAGGGCTTCGAACATAGTTACGGAAAGGATTGTATCGGTTCGTCGCTGAGGGCGTCAAGGAAATGGGACGAGTGGCGTGAGTCGGCGGGCTTCCTCGCGGACGGCCCGGAGAAGGCGGCCCGCCACCGGCAGTGAGGCCTGTCGCTGCCGTGGTGGGCGAAGCGTACGGTGATCTGTCCGTCGGTGGCGAGGCCGTCGCCTAGCCGCAGGGCGCTGGCTTTCACGGAGCGCCGCCTGCCCGACGAGGCCGGCACAGATCCTACCCGTGAAAGGAAGTGTGCTCGCTGACACCATTCTCGCTGTCCACCCCACAGCAAGCTTCCAGCTCCTCGTGCAAGGCGCTGGTCTCCAACTGGATCGTAGCGTGCTCGATGCAAAAGCGTTGGGCCAGCAGGCGCCTCAGCTCCACCAGGATGTCGTGCTGGTCGCGCCCCTGGTCCGTCTCCACATGGGCGCTCAGCGAGATGAAGCCGGAGGTGACTGTCCAGACGTGGAGATCATGTATTCCCTGGACGCCTGCAGCGCCCAGCATCGCTCGCTGGATCTTCCTGATGCTCACGCCGGGCGGCGTGGCTTCTAGTAGCACTTGAGTGGTCTCCCAGGTGAGCCGGAAGCCGCCCGCCAGGATGAGGGCACCGATGAACACGCTTATCGCCGGGTCGGCGATGAACTGGCCGGTGGTCAGCATGATGATCCCGGCGACGATCACACCGACCGAGGCTGCCGCGTCGCCCACAACATGCAGGAAGGCCGCGCGCACGTTCAGGCTCTCGGCCCGCTGGCGGAACAGAAGCGCGGCGGACACCAGGTTGGCGCTCAGTCCGACCGTTGCCACGGCCAGCATGGGGCCGCTGCGGACGTCTGGCGGATCGGCGATGCGATGCGATGCCTCCCAAAAGATGTAGCCTGCCACGGCGATGAGGACCAGGCTGTTGAGCAGCGCAGCCAGCACCTCGGCGCGGTGGAATCCGTAGGTGCGACGCCGGCTGGGCGGGAGCGACGCCAGCCAGATGGCGCCCAGCCCCAGCCCCAGGGCTCCGATGTCGGAGGCCATGTGGCCGGCATCGGCCAGCAGGGCAAGGCTGTTGGTGAGGATGCCGCCCACCACCTCCGCCACGAGGATGGTGGCTGTGACGATCAGGGCTAAGCCGAGGGCTCTCCGGCTCTGGAGCCGCCGGCGAGCCAGGGCGCTCAGCGACGTGTTAGGCCCCCTTGCTGGCCAGCAAGGCGCACAGGTCGCCGGTCCGACAGGCGTAGCCCCACTCGTTGTCGTACCAGGACACGGCCTTCACCAGCTTGTCGTCCAGGACCATAGTGCTCAGCGAATCGAAGATGGAGCTGGCGGGGTTGCCCTGGAAGTCGGAGGAGACGAGGGGTTCGTCGCAGTACTCTAGGATCCCCCGCAGCGATTCGGAAGCGGCGTCGCGGAACGCCTCGTTGACGGCCTCCACGGTAGCAGGCTTCTCCAGGGTGGCAACGAAGTCACATACGGAGACGGTAGGGGTGGGCACCCGGAACGCCATGCCGTCCAGGCGCCCCTTGAGCTCAGGGATGACCACGGTGACGGCGCGGGCGGCGCCGGTTGTGGTGGGGATGATGTTGAGCCCGGCAGAGCGGGCCCGCCGCAGGTCCTTGTGGACGGTGTCCAGTATGACCTGGTCGTTGGTGTAAGCGTGGATTGTGCTCATGAACCCCTTGTCCACTCCGAACGTATCGTGTAGCACCTTGACGACCGGGGCAATGCAGTTCGTAGTGCAGGAGGCGTTGGAGATGATGTCATGCTTGGCCGGATCGTATGCTGCATCGTTGACGCCCAGGACAACGGTAAGGACCTCTCCCTTTGCGGGGGCGCTGATGACCACTTTCTTGGCCCCCCCGCCGTCGATGTGGGCACGGGCCTTCTCGGCGGCGGTGAAAAACCCGGTGGACTCCACCACTATCTCCACGCCTAGGTCCTTCCAGGGGATCTGGGCGGGGTCCCGCTGGGCCAGCACTTTGACCGACTGCCCGTTGACCGCGATGGAGTCGTCGCTGGCTCGAATGTCTCCTGGGAATGCACCGTATGTGCTGTCGTACTTGAGGAGGTGGGCGTTGGTCCGAGGGTCTGTTAGGTCGTTGACCGCCACGACTTGGAGAGCGTCCGAATGAAAGTCGTGGATGGCCTTAAAGATCTGGCGACCGATTCGACCGAACCCGTTGATGCCTACGTTCGTTGCCATGGGCTGCCTCCTTCTCGTGTCGCGGCGCTTAGTGTCAGTATATATTTAGCGCTGGCGGCAGGGCAAAACAAGAGCCGGCCCTGGAATCAGGGCCAGCTCTCGCGGCAGGCAGTAGGGAAGGTTGTCTGGTTCACCTATTCACGAACGACTCCCAGGCGTTAATCCCGGCAGGCCCCAGGATGGCGATGAACATGGAGGGCAAGAGAAAGAGAATCAGGGGGAATGTCATCCACACAGGCATCTTCTGAGCGGTCTGCTCGACGCGCTGGCGGCGGCGCGTTCTCATGGCGTCCGCCTGGACGCGGAGAACGTCGCCGATGGGGGAGCCGGTGGTCTCCGCGTGGACAATGGCTCCAACAAAGGTGATGACGTCGGGGACGCCGGTGCGCTCACCGATGCCCCGCAGTGCCTCCCGGCGGCCGCGGCCCATGGCCATGCTACGGAGAGCCTGAGCCAACTCCTCTGAGAAGGGCCCGGGCATGGTCTCTGCCACTTTGGCGAAGGCAGACTCTAGCCCCAGCCCCGCCTCCACACACGTGGTGATCAGATCAAGGGCGTTGGGCAGGCTCCTGATGATGGCGGTCTGGCGTCGCGAGACGCGACGGGAGAGCCACACGTACGGTAGCGAGAATCCCAGAGCGATGAAGAACAAGAGACCTAGGAAGCGAATGGCGTCGAAGCTGCCGGTGGTCAGGATTAGCGCCGCGTAGAGGCCGGGGATGGCCACGGCGCTGACTGCCATCAGGAATACGAAGCCCGAGAGCGAGAACGGCTGGCCGGCCAGCGTTAGGAGACGGCGCACGTGATCCAGGAAGGTCGTGGGCAGAAGTTTGGAGAAGGCGTTTGCGATCGTTTCTAGGATGGGCCACACGATCCGCTCGGTGAAGGGACGGGAGAGGTCAACCTCTACTTCTTCTTGCGGGAACTGGGCCGCGAGGCCGTGTACGCGGGCCCTCACGGGATTCTGTGGGCGACGGGATAGGGACATGACGACCATGAAAACGCCCAGGAAGGCGATGAACGCTGCGCTCAGTGCAAGAGCCATGCCTGTCACCTCTTAGATCTCGATCGTAACGATGCGGCGAATGGCGATGACGCCGACTATGTCCAGTCCGATAGCGACGGCCAGAAGCAGGCGCCCGGTCGCGGTGGTAAACAGGGGCTCCATGTATTCGAAGCTCATGGCCGTAATGATTACTACAATCGCAGCGGGCAGGAGACCCACGATCCAGCCGGAAAGCTTCTTCTGAGAGGTGAGCGTGTTTATCTCACCTTTGAGTCGAACTCTCTCTCGGATGGTGTGTGCCACCTTGTCCAGCACCTCGGACAGATTGGAGCCGACAGAGCGTTGGATGAGGATGGCGGTTATAATCACGTCGAGGTCGTGGCTCCCCACTCGCCTCCGCATGGTCTCCAAGGCGTCCTCCAGGGTGGCGCCGAGACGGATGTCGCGCAGGAGATGGTTCAGCTCAGTCGACATGGGGGGTTGGAGCTGCTCCGCCGCTAGGTCGAAGCCCTGAAGGAGACCGAATCCGGCGCGGAGCGAGTTGGAGACCATGGTAATCATCTCCTCCAACTGCTCGTTGAACTTCCGCACTTGTCGGCCGATGCGCCTGCGAACGTAGAAGGCTGGCAACATGAATCCCCCGGCCGCGGCCAGGATTCCCAGCAGAATGGCGAGGCTGGTTCCGTTCCCGAGAGCGAGAACGACGAAGAACGCCACCAGCGCCACCAGCACGCGTAGTGCGACATATTCATGAAGCTTCAGAGCTAGTCCGGCGCGGTCCAACTCTGTGCGAGTTCGCTCGGACCAAGCGTTTCCCTGGTCACGCAGCGCCAGCGGGACAGGGCTGTCGGTGCGTGGGGCGCTGTAAGCCTCCAGTATCTCTAGGCGGCGCTGCGCCGATGACTTGACGCGTCGTGCCTGAACGAGGCCCACCACGACGAGAAGTACACCGAGAAAGGCGGCAGCTGCCGCGACGAATGCCAGTCCCATAGCCTACCCCCTTACCGGCGTGAATAGGTCGCTGGGGAAAGAGACACCCATTGCCGTCAGCCGCTCCAGGAAGCGGGGCTGAATGCCTGTAGGTACCATCTGGCCCAGCGCGCGTCCTTCTGCGTCCACTCCCTGGTTGTGGAAGCGGAACAGATCCTGCATAGTAACTACCTGACCTTCCAAGCCGGAAATCTCGCTGACTGCCACCACCTTGCGGGACCCGTCCACGAAGCGGGCCAGGTGGATGATGATGTGGAGGGCGGAAGCCATCTGTTCTCGGATCGCCCGCACTGGCAGGTCGAAGCCCGCCATCAGGATCATGTTCTCGATGCGGAGGAGGGCGTCTCGAGGTGAGTTTGCGTGCACTGTGGTGAGCGAGCCCTCGTGCCCTGTGTTCATAGCTGCCATCATGTCGAACGCCTCGGGGCCGCGGACCTCGCCAACGATGATCCGGTCCGGGCGCATGCGCAGGGCATTCCTCACCAGGTCTCGCTGCGTCACGTCGTGCTTACCCTCCAGGTCCGGAGGTCGCGCTTCCAGCGAGACCACGTGGGGCTGCTGCAGCCGCAGCTCCGCCGGATCCTCAATGGTGACGATTCGTTCTGTGGCCGGCAGGTAGGCAGACATCGAGTTTAGGAGTGTGGTCTTGCCGGTGCCCGTGCCGCCGGAGACAACCGTGTTGAGGCGACCCTTGACGCAGGCGTTGAAGAACTCCGCCAGCTCTGGCGTCACCGTGCCCACGGCCATCAGGTCACCCATGGTGTACTTGTCAGTGCGAAACTTTCGGATCGTAATTGTGGGGCTCTTGGGAGCCACGGGGGGGATGATGATGTTCACGCGGGAACCGTCCGCCAAGCGGGCGTCCACGTATGGCGAGGACTCGTCGACGCGCCTGCCCAGCGGCGAGATTATCCGCTCCGCCACCCGCATGATGTGCCTGTCGTCGCGGAAGCGGACGTTGCTCAGGTACAGGACGCCGTCGCGCTCGTAGTAGACGTTGTCGAGGGCGTTTACCATCACCTCCGATATCGACGGGTCGGACACCATCCCTTCGATGGGTCCCAGGCCCAGAACCTCGTCGGCCACGTGGGAGATCAGCAGGTCTCGCTCCACGCCCACCGCTCCGGGGGCGATCTCTCGCATCACGGTGCGAGCGGCCTTCTCCACGATCTCCCGCGCCTCATCCGGAGGCAGTTTCTCGATGGCCGACGCGTCCATGTCCTCAATGAGGCGCTGGTGGACGGCGAATACCGTCTCCCACTGATCCTCGCCAAGGCCATCGTGGCTGTAATGCCGTCCATCCCCGGCGGTTGATGTGGTGGTCTCCTTGAACCTCTCCTGCCATGTCGTCATGATTCCTCACCCTTCCCTGATGTGGTCACTAGCTCTTGAAGAGTCGTCCCAGTATCCCTCTCGACGCTACCTCCGCAGTGCGTCCGTTTCCGCCGTAGCCGATTTCGACACCGGCCAGGGTGGCCGCCATCTCGCGGATTGTCTCAGAGATGTCTGACAGGGGTTGGTCTATCACGGCTGGCGTACCCACCTGCAGGCTGGCGGAGACGTGCGCGTCGTACGGGACGGACCAGAACACCTCCCGCCGGAGCACCTTGCTCACGTCCTCCTCTCGGACGGAATTGACGTTAGTAGCGTGGTTTATCACCAGCTTGATCTTGTCTTCGGTGTTCATGGCGCCGCTGAGCAGCTTGAAGGCGGTGGTCGTGTCCTTGATGCTGGTGATGTCCAGGCTGGTCATCAACAGCACCACCGTGGCCTTCTCCAGCGCCACAGCAACCAGGTCCGTGAACGTGGCCGGGCAGTCCACGATAACGAAGTCGTGGGTCTGGGCGAGCAGCGTGAGTACCTTGTCCACTGCTTCCGGGCTAACGTTGCGCCAGTCGGTGGGCTCGAAGGGCGCGGGCAGCATCCTGATGCCGCTGGAATGACGTGCGAGGCTGCTGCCCAGGGACTCCCGGTCGAGCTCCTCAACCCTCCCGGCCGCGTCTGTGAGGCTCATCTCAATGGGAATGTCGAGCATCATGGCGGCGTCGCCGAAGATGGTGTCCACATCTACCACGACGGCGCTGCCGGCGTTGATGGACACGAGAGCTGCGGCAAGGTTGGTGGCCATTGTCGTCTTGCCGATGCCGCCCTTGGCCCCGAAGATGGTGATCACCATGCCCGCGCTTCTCGGGCCGGCGACGCGTTCGCCGGAGAGCAGGGCGCGCCGGCGCTCCTGCTGGGAAAGCGCGGTCCGGATCGCCTTGATCACCTCGTCCATCTTCAGCGGTTTTGTGAGGTAGTCGCGGGCCCCGGCCACCATCGCCTTTCGCGCCGACTCCGCATCCTTCTGCGATGAGTAGGCTACGATGGGTGAGTCCGGCAACAGTTCGGTCAGCGACTCGATGCTCTGAAGAGCGCGGGCCGGTGGGTCTTCGACCCCTACCAGCACAACGTTGGGCTTGAGCTCTGCCGCCAGGGACAGGGCCTCGGCTCCGTAGCCCACGCCTCCCACGACGATGAACGAGGCGCGGACGAGCCCCTTCTGGAGCTCTCCCCTTGTCTCGAAGTCCTGGTCCACTACCAGGATGCGTGGGTTGCCTGCCATTTGCGGTACCTTCCTCTCCTCCCTGTCTGCCTGAGGCCCTTCTGCTAGGCGTTCTCGATCCTGAGCAGTGCGGGCACGACGTCCACGATCTGGTCGTCCCCCACGGCGCGGGCGTCCATGCGGACGATGCCGTAGTTGTCGACCCAGGTGATCTCCTGGGCCTGCTGCGGCGTCAGCTCCAGGGTGGCAGTGGAAGCCCGCGGCTCTGTTTCGGCCTCGTCCAGTTCGTCGGCCACGTTGCCGGCGGCGGTGGTCTCAGTCAGGGACTGGGCCATGGCCAGAAGCTTCACGTTCTGAAGGAGGGTCACGGTGAGTACCAAGTCCTCGCCGGCCTCCGTGTCCTCCCCTTCCGAAGCGGCGGCCGGCGCGGACTTTGGGGGCTCTTCCACGGTGTAGTTCACGCCCAGGACCTGGAGGATGTGGTTGGCGGCCTCAGCGTCCGGGACGCTGAAGATGCCCACAACGTCCACGTGGTCTCCCGGCTTGACGTTGCCGCCGGCCGTGACCACTTCCTGCACGCCGACTGATATCGCCCGCATGCCGGGCTTCACCTTGAAGGCGAGCCCGTCGCCAGCGACATCGCTGACATCGGTGGTGAGGACCTGGGCGCCCGCCGCCACGTCCTCCGTCACCACGCGGTCAGTCAGTTGACTGCGGCTGGTGAACGCGTCAGCGTCGGCCTCCTCCGGCGGACACGAACTTCACCTCGAGCATGTCTGAGGTGATGCGGGTGTCGGCGGGGATCGCCTCTTTCGCCTGCACCACGGGCACGGTGTCGCTGCCGCCGCCGCTGTCAGCACCGTTGACGGCCGCGAACACGATGACCGCCGCAATGGCGGCCAGGACGAGCCCGAGGAAGAGGACGAGCCTTTGGGACCTGCCTCCGAACTTCTTGGCTACCGTGTGTCCTGCCATAGTACCAACCTCCGTTTCCAGTTCGAGCTATGAGTTCCTCATTCGACCAATTTCACAACTACCGGTGCGAAGGGGTTGTCGGTGTCGCCCCATTCGTACTCCCAAGCGGGCTTGGCGGTGCCGGGCACCATGAACCCCCAGACCATCCCTGAGCCGGGGGCGCCATCGCAGTCCCCGTCGCCCAAGGGGTTGCAGCGGTCCCATTCAACGATGTAGAAGTCGGCGATGCCGTAGACGAGGACGGGAGCGCTGGAGCCCTGGGGCGGGAAATCTTCAATGACCGCGAGCGGCACCATTCGCGCATCGCACAAACTGTCTTCCGCATTCGAAGCTGCTATGGCCCAGGCGGCGTCGTCGACCTCGCCCGCCTCCACGTCAGTCTCGACGTCGCATTCCCAGTCGACCTCGGCGGCGAACAGTTCCTCGAGGGCGTCCATGGTGTTCTGGCCCATGCCGCCGGTCTTGGTCTCACACGGGAGGACGTCGCCCTGGCTCAGGATCTTGTCGCCGGAGTCACAGGCGTCATTGGGCAGGTCGGCGCAGGACAAGGTGATGGCGTCCCGGTAGTCGGTGGCGCCGTTGCCGTAGACGGCCAGGGCGCCGAAGTTGCCGGAGCTGCCGTTCTGGAAGTCGCCGGAGGAGAGCTGGAAGGCAAACAGGGTATGGGGGTCCCAGGCGTTCCACCACTGGCTCTCCTCGGGGTCCCCTTCGAAGTTCTCGGGCACGTCGATCGCCCAGGGCTTGACACAGGAGCCGATGATGTGGAGCTTGCCGGCGGCCGCGCGTGGGCTTACCGTGGGCGTGCTCACGCCGAACGTTCCGGCGAGGAAGCTGTTGCTATCGCGCTGAACCTGGACGCGCACGAGGTCCGGTTCGCCGTCGCCGCTCCTGTCCTCGAAGCAGAACCTCCCTCCGTCCTCCGTGAAGCCGTCGCACACGACGTCCGTGGCGAGCTGTGTGTCGGGGTTGATGCCGTTGTTGTTGGCCCAGATCCTGCCGGCGTCGACGGCGGCGGTGGTGTCTGGCAGTTCCTGGGCGGCGGCCAGGGCCACGGCGTCGGCGTCGTTCTGGGCGTCCCTCTTGTCGCTCAGCCAGTAGCCCACGTCAACTGCAATCATGAGGGCGGCCAGGACCAGGACGAAGAGGCCGACGCCCAGTACGATGACTTGGCCGGTCTGCTTTCGCGAGAGTCTGGAAATAATGTCCAGAGATGATTTCAACATCCGCTCACCCCACCGGGATCAATGGCGCCGTCCACGCCCAGTTCCAGGCGCATGTCGGCGCAGGATGAAATGTTGATGGAGTCAAAGGCGACGCTTAGAAAGCCGCGCAACGGAGTGATCAGGGAGTAGTCGAGGTTGGCGCTGACGACCACTGAATCGCCTTGATCGCCGACGCTGGTGCCGTCGTCTGGGCCGTCGACGAAGTAGACATCGACAGTGGCATCGTCGCTATCAAGGAGGCCGCCGGAGGTATCGATGGCGCGTTGTGTCGCCGCGGTCGCCACGGCGGCAGCGGTGTCGTCCTGCACGGCGGCGAAGCGCGCCGCCTCGCGGGTGGAGTTGGTGATGACGATCCAGCGGCTGAAGCCGACGCCGAACTCGACAAGAAGGAACAGGACGATAAGGAAGATGGGCAGTATCAAGGCGAACTCCACCACCGTCTGGCCGCGCTCGCCTCGCTTGGTGGGTGCTCCGAACAGCTTCATTCCTCTCCTGCCTCCTCCGTTGGGCTCGCCATCGGTCTCGTCCGCGCCTGCCCCGGTGGTAGGGGAGACAGGTGCCTCCCCCACCACCAGAGGCGAAGCATCAGGATCCTTACGGCGCGAACGGTGCCGTCATCTCCGTGGCGACGTAGTTGGCCCAGTCCGCGAAGGCGCCCACCAGGCCGGTGGTCAGGACCACGGTGATGATCCCTACGGAGATGAGGGCGGAGATCAGGGCGTACTCGATGACGTCCTGGCCCTCTTCGCGGCGGATCAGGTCCGTAAGCCAGGTGTACAGCTTCAACATTTGGTCTTCCTCCTTCTGGTCTCGCTGTTTTCTTTGCGGGAGTCGGGCGCCCCCTTGCCAAGGCGTCGCCTTGGGCGTATCCTGAGTAGACGG
>JABAOH010140792.1_pt1 | contig 12864 bp, 9 predicted proteins | sample 7062181 | NCBI WGS metagenome assembly JABAOH01 (sample SAMN14538630, study PRJNA623070) | marine sediment metagenome | biome: marine biome [ENVO:00000428]; feature: marine pelagic biome [ENVO:01000023]; material: deep marine sediment [ENVO:00002113]; isolation source: pool of 5 deep marine... | reverse complement strand
ATCTTCTGGTGCTGTCGGGCGCGCCGACACGTCGCTGGCACCTGATCGATCTGGCCACGTCCCTCACGCACAACCGTGGCCTGGTCACGGTCTCTACCGTGTTGGGCGACGAGGACGTGAGTCGAGCCCGACAGTATTCACTCGAAGACACGATCAGCGAATACCTGTACAAGCGTGGCGTGAGCGGTCTGGTGCGCGTGGTCACCGCGCCCGATCCCTACGCCGGGGCCGAGCGGTTGGTCAGCGCCTACGGTCTCGGTGCGCTGGTACCCAACACGATTCTCTTCGGTGACAGCGAGGAGCAGAAGAGTCGCGAGCGCTTCTGCCAGATGATCCGGAATTTCCACGACGCGCAACGTAACGTGATCATCGTCCACGCCGATCCCGAGCGGCAGTTCGGCGAGCGGAGGCGCATCGATGTCTGGTGGGGAGGGTTGCAACGCAACGGCGGCCTCATGGTCATCCTCGCCTATCTGTTGCGGACCAGCTTCGATTGGCGCAACGCCGAGGTCACCTTGAAGATCGTCGTCCCNNGATCGTCGTCCCCACGCAGCCGGCTGCCGAAAGCGTTCGCAAGAACATGGAGGCGATCGTCGAGCGCAGCCGCACCGGCGCACGCTTCGAGGTGATCGTCAAGGGTGAGCGGCCGTTTGCTGAGGTCCTGAGGACTTCGTCGCGCGATGCCGATCTGGTCTTCCTGGGACTCGCCGAGCCCGCCGAGGGTTTCCTCGAGTACTACGAGCGCATGCAGGCGCGCCTCGAGGGCCTCCCGAGCACGGTGCTCGTCCTCGCCGCCGAAGATCTCAAGTTCGGCGAGGTGCTCCTGGAGCCGGAAAGGCCGGAACGGCGCTGAGCTCAGCGGTGCCTCAAGCGAACAGAAGCACCATGAACAGCCGCGTGAGCAGGTAGTCCATCGCCCGTATGAGCACGGCGGCGGTGACGACGGCGAGCTCATACTGGCGAGCGAACGCCCGAGCATCTGGGTGCTGCTCCATTGGCCCGCCTGGATCGAGCCCTCGAGCGCGAGCACCGTTCCGGTAAAGAAACCGATTGGAACAACGATCCAGATCGAGCTGACATCGATCAGATCCATCTGCTCGACGGTATCGCGCCAATAGAAGGGGCGGTGGAATACGGCCCGCGCGGACCGGGCGGGCGCCCGAGCGGGGGATATCTCAACCGCGTACGCGAGCCGGGCCGACTGGAACAAGCGAGAAATCAAGGGGTCGGGTTGTGTCGATGCGGATCGGCTCACGATCTTGGGTTTGCGGCGGCAACGCCGTCAGGTGTCTGAGCGCGAATTAAGAGGTCGGTCCGATGGGCGGACAACGTGTGATCGTCGTCGGAGGAGGCGTGTTCGGTGTGGCCGCCGCCCGCGAGCTAGCGGCGCGGGGCCACCGTGTCTGCCTCATCGATGCGGGTCCCGTGCCTCATCCGCTCGCTGCCAGCACCGACATCAGCAAGGTGATCCGGATGGAGTATGGGCCGGACGAGGTTTATATGGAGCTGATGGAGGCGGCGCGTGAAGGCTGGTTGACCTGGAACCGGGATTGGGAGAAGGAGGGGCTCGGCCCTCTCTATCACGAGACGGGTGTGTTGATGGTTTGCCGTGACGAGATGAAGCCCGGTGGCTTCGAGTTCGAGAGCTGGCAACGGCTGCTGAAACGCGGCCATCAGCCGGAGCGTCTGGACGCCGAGGGGATCACTAGCCGGTTTCCGGCCTGGAAGCCCGGCCGGTACGTCGATGGCTTCTTCCACGCCGAGGGTGGCTACGCCGAGAGTGGACGGGTGGTGGAGGTGCTGGCCCGGGATGCGCAGCGGCTGGGGGTCGAGTTGGTCGAGAACCGCCGGGTCGTCGCGGTGCTCGACGGGGGCGGGCGTGTGCGCGGACTCCGGGACGACCAAGGTGCGGAGCACGCGGCGGACGCGGTGGTCGTGGCGGCCGGCGCCTGGACGGGCAAGCTCTTGCCTCACCTGTCGCAGGCGATCCGGGCGACGGGCCACCCCGTGTTCCATCTGCGGCCCCCCGAGCCCGAGCTTTTTGCGGCGGAGCGCTTTCCCACCTTCACGGCGGACGTGGCGCGCACCGGTTACTATGGCTTTCCGCTGAACCGCGACGGCGTGGTCAAGATCGCGAATCACGGGTTGGGCGTTGCCATCGATCCTGACGCGCCACGGGCGGTCGGAACGGAGGATCGAGAGCGGCTGGATTCGTTCCTGGCCGCGACGTTTCCGTCGCTCCAAGACGCGGGGGTGGTCTACACGCGCCTCTGTCTCTACGCCGACACGCAAGACGAAGATTTTTGGATCGCGCGTGACCCGGACCTCGGCGGGCTGACCGTGGCGAGTGGCGGCAGCGGTCACGGCTTCAAGTTCGGCCCGGTCCTCGGATCGCTGATCGCGGACGCCGTGGAAGGGAGGGCGAACCGCTGGTTGGAGAAGTTCAGCTGGAGGCCTGGGTTGACCCTCGACCAGGGGCGCGAGGCGGCCCGCTGCCACGAGCCGGACCCGGGCGTCTGAAGCGATGCCACGCGTCAGGTCGAGCGTCGACCCCTTGAAGTGGTGTTCGCCCGGAGTACTATGAAGCGCGATCGAGGCCGGAACCCGGAAGGCCGCGGTCGGTGGGTGACGGCCGGGGCGGGCTTCGCGGCACGGGTAACGATCCCGGGCTGTGTCGCATCAAAGAGGGTAGGGCGTTGCGTATTGTTGTCTTAGGCGCACCCGCGCGGAATGGTGTATCGGTCGGCCGCCTGGAGGTCGGCGGAAATGGGATCACGGATAGATGAGCGATAGAACCACGCGTTTCGGCGCCTTTCTGGCTGAGCTGAGGCGGCGGCACGTCTGGCGCGTGGCCATCGCCTACGCCGCCGGGGCGTTTGTCGTCCTGCAAGCGGCCGAGATCGTTCTGCCGGCCTTCGAGGCCCCCGAATGGGGGCTGAGGGTGCTGGTCGTGGTAACGCTGCTGGGTTTTCCGGTGGCGATGGCGCTGGCCTGGGTTTATGAGATCACGCCACAGGGTGTCCGACGAACGGAGAGTGTTCCGGGCCGGGGTGGACGGTCTGGCAGTTTGCTGCCGCGTCTCGCCCTCCTCGGCCTGACCCTGATCACGGTGGCGGCGGCGGGCTGGTGGCTGGTCAAGTGGACGGTGCCGGCGGATCTGGCAGCATCACGGGCCGCGTTGGATGCACGTTCCGCCGGTGGCGCACCAGCGGTGGCGGCCTCGGAGGGGGCGTCGGCGATTCACTCGCTCGCCGTACTTCCTTTCGAGAACTACTCCGAGCCCGGCGAGCCCGACTACTTCGCGGCCGGGATGCACGAGGCGGTGGTGTCGCAGCTCAGCCAGCTCAGCTCGCTGCGGGTGGTCTCCCGCACCTCGGTCATGCGGTACGCCGGTACGACGAAGTCGGTTCCCGAGATCGGGCGTGAGTTGGAGGTCGATGCGGTCGTCGAGGGCTCGGTCCTGAGGGACGGGAATCGAATTCGCATAACGGTCCAGCTGATCGACGCGCGAACGGACACCCACCTGTGGTCGAACAGCTACGAGCGCGACTTTGCCGATATCATCGCTCTGCAAAGCGAAGTGGCCCAGGCGATAGCGCGCGAAATCGAAGCCGAGATCACACCGCTGCCCGCGACTCGGGTCGCCTCGCTGCAGTTCGTGAACCCCGAAGCCCACGAGGCCTACCTGCGCGGACGGTTCGAGCAATCCAAGGGCACACCCGAGTCGTTGGAGCGGGCCATCCAGCACTACCGCGAGGCCGTCGGGACGGACAGCGCCAATGCGGCCGCGTATACTGGTCTGGCAGGAGCGCAGCTCCTGCTCGATATCAGCGACCCCGATCGGAATTCGGAGCTGCTGCCCGCCGCGCTGGAGGCAGCCGAGCGCGCTTTGAAGCTCGATCCCAGCTCGCCGGAATCGCGGGCCGTGCTGACGGAGACGTATCGACGGATCGCCGAGACGGCCGACACCCTCAAGGCGCTGGTCGAGATCCGGAAGTTGCCCTTCGACTCTGCCGGGATGCCCACCGAGGAATGGCTGGCGGCGTTCACCGACTTCGGCCGGCAGTTCGAGCGCGTCGTGATCGATCAGGAGCATCCGCCGTTGATCGGGGTTCACCCGCAGCGGCTGGTCGGCATCGCCCGGCGTCTGGATGCGGCTGGGCAGTCGGTGGAGGCTGTGGAGATGTTGCGCCGTCTCTTGGGTCGCGAGCCTGGCCTCGTGGAAGCTTGGGAGGCGCTCGAACACATCCACGCCCTGGAGGGTGAATTCGAACAGGCGGTCGCCGTCCGTGCGGAACGTTTGGATCGCACGGGCGCCTCGTCGGCGGATCGGGCGGCGTTGGACGAGCTGAGACGAGCCGNNAGCTGAGACGAGCCGTCTCGGAGAGAGGTGGACGGGGCTATTGGGAGTGGCGGCGCGACGAGCTACGAGCCAGAGCGGCGCGGGGAGAGACGATTTCGAACGTCGACTATGCGGCCGCCGCTGTCTCCCTCGGCCAATTCGCGGACGCTCTCGACGCGCTGGAGCGAGCCGAGGCGCAACGCGACCGCAAGCTCTACTCGCTGCCCTGGGATCCGGTCTGGGACCCGATCCGAGGCGAGCCACGCTTCCGAGCCCTCCTCGAAACGGTCAAGCGGGCTCCACCCGTGCCGCCGATTCCCGGTCGCGATTGAACGCCGTGATTCGTTAGCCGTTCGATCGAGCACGCGCCCTCACGCGAAACGCTCCACCGAGCCCCGCGAGCACAGTGACGATCGCCAGCATCGGGATCAGCAGGCTCTGCGGTCCCTGACGCCGGTCCACACCCCGGGGCGCGCCGAGCAGCGCCGGCGCGACGATGAAGACGGGCAGCGGCACGCCATTCTCAGGCAGAGCGCCGCGCCCGGCGTGTGACGTCTTGCCGCGAATTGCGATCGCCTTCGGAGGTTGGCCACACGGGCGGTGACTGAATCGCGCCTATCGCTCGCGTCATCAGATCGACCGTCGCAGCTCATCCGTCCTTGCATCGCGGGTCCCCTCATTTATGTTGGCCACTTCGTGCCCTGAGAGAGCAGGCGGGACACCCGGAGGGGTTCCGTGCAAGGAGAACAGCGCCTCAGTCCGGTCAACCGTTTGTTGCGCCTCTTTGCTGAGGTGCGACCCGGCGAAAGCTCGACCGCGCTGCTCCTGTCACTCGACATCTTCCTCATCCTCACCGCGTATTACTTCATCAAGCCGGTGCGCGAAGCGCTGATCCTCGACAGCGGCGGAGCCGAGCTGAAGAGCTACCTTTCGGCCGGGCAGGCGATCTTGCTTCTCGCCGCCGTACCCGCTTACGGGGCTTTGGCCAGCCGGATGCCCAGACGGCGGCTGATCAACGTGGTCACGGTCTTCTTTGCGGCCTGCCTGGTCGTGTTCTATCTCGCCGGCCACCTGGGCGCTCCGCTGTTGGCGCAGTCAATCATCTTTTTCCTCTGGATCGGCATCTTCAACTTGATGTTTGTGGCCCAGTTCTGGTCCTTCGCCAACGACATCTACAGTCAGGAGGAGGGGGAGCGTCTGTTTCCTATCGTCGCCTTCGGCGCTTCAGCCGGTGCGGTGATGGGCAGCTACATCTCCGGCAGTGTGATCGAGCTCGTGGGGTTGTACGAACCGATGCTGGTCGCCAGCGGTCTCTTGTTGCTGGCGATGGCGGTCACCAACCTGGTCGACACGCGCGAGCGCGGCCGCACGGAGGCCGATCTTCCGGATTCGTTCACCTCCGGCTCGTTGCCGGCCGCCTCGCAAGAGATCCCTCTGGCCGACGTCCGCAAAGCGCTGTCAGGCGAGATCGACGTGCAAGAGGTGAGGAAGTCGATCACGGGTGAGATCCGGATGGACGAAGTGAGGCGCGCGCTGGAGGGCGAAGTCGAGGATAGGCGCGCCGAAGAGGACGCCAGGTCGGTGCTCGAGCGGACGGCGAAGGAGGTCGATCTGCGGGGAGTGGAGAACCCGTATCGAATGGTGTTCGCCTATCCCTATCTCGTCATGATCGCCTTCCTCATGCTCTTTATCACGTGGGTGAACACAAATGGGGAGTACATCCTTGGGAAGCTGGTCGAGACCACGGCTTCGGCCGCGGTGGCGAGCGGTGAGGCGGGTGGCCTGTCGGTGGGGGAGTACATCGGCGCGTTCTATTCGCGCTTCTACGCGGGTGTCAACGCACTCGGCCTGTTCATCCAGCTGTTTCTCGTTTCGCGCGCCATCAAATACCTGGGCGTCTCCGTGTCCCTGCTCGTCCTGCCGGTGATCGCGTTGGGCGCCAACACGCTGATCGCCTTTCTGCCGTTAATCGCCTACGTCCGGTGGGCGAAGACGGCAGAGAACGCCACCGACTACTCGCTGCAGAACACGGTGCGCAACGTGCTGTTCTTACCCTGTACACGGGAGCAGAAGTACAAAGCCAAACAAGCGATCGACTCGTTCTTCGTTAGGGCCGGCGATGTGTCCTCCGCCGTATTGGTGTTTCTCGGGACGACGTACTTCGCGATGGCACCCAGGCACTTCGGCGTATTCAACATCGTCCTCGTCCTGCTCACGATCACGCTCGTCGTTCTGATCGGTCGCCAGTACCGGCAGTTGACGGCGACCGGCCGGCCGCCCGCGCCGCGACTCCACCTCCGCGCTCGCCAGCTTGGCGCCGTCGCGGTGGCTGATCGGCACGCCGGCTGAGCGCAACCGACGACGGCACAGACCTCCGATAAAGATGAAACTTCAATTCTGGGGAGCCGCTCGCACCGTCACCGGCTCCATGCACCTGCTCGAGGTTGGGGGACGAAAGCTCCTGCTCGACTGCGGCCTGTATCAGGGCCGACGCAAGGAAGCGTTCGAGCGCAACCGTAAGCTTCCGTTCGATGCCGCCGAGATCGACGCCGTTATCCTCTCCCACGCACATATCGACCACAGCGGCAACCTCCCCTCGCTGGTCAGAGCCGGATTCCGTGGCTGCATCTACTCCACCGCGGCAACCCGTGACCTCGCCACCTACATGTTGGTCGATTCCGCTCACCTGCAGGAGAACGACGTCCGCTTCGTCAACAAACGAAGGCGCAAGCAGGGGAAGAACCCGTTCGAACCCCTGTATACCAAGGAAGACGCCGTCGACGCGCTCGGTCGGTTTCATAGCGTCGGCTACGACCACCCGTTCGACCCCGTTCCGGGCGTACGCGCGTTCTTCCGCGATGCGGGTCACATCCTCGGCTCGGCCATCGTGGTGCTCGACTTGACGGAGAAGGGGCACGAGCGACGCCTGGTCTTCAGTGGCGACATCGGGCGCAAAGGCCTGCCGATACTTCGCGATCCGTTCACCGCCGAGGGCGCCGACTTTGTGATTATGGAGGGCACCTACGGAGACCGGCTCCATGAGACGACGGGCGATGCCAGGGAGTTGCTGCGGTCGACCATCGCCGAGATCGTCGCCCGCGACGGCAAGCTCTTGATACCGGCGTTCGCCGTGGGGCGCACACAGGAGATTGTCTATCGGCTCAACCAGCTGTGGGAAGATAACAAGTTGCCACGGGTCGACGTTTTCGTCGACAGCCCCCTGGCCGTGAACGCCACCGAAGTGTTTCGCTTACACCCGGAGTGCTACGACTCGCAATATAGAAAGGAGCTGCTGACCGACACCGATCACGATCTCCTCACGTTCAGCGGGCTCAGCTACCTGCGGCGGGCCGAGGAGTCCATGCAGCTGAACGATCGGAGGGGTCCGGCCGTCATCATCGCGGCCTCCGGGATGTGCGAGGGCGGCCGCATCCTCCACCACCTGAAACATCACGCGACCGAGCCGGCCTCGGTGGTCCTCTTCGTCAGCTTCCAGGCGGAGCATACCCTCGGTCGCAAGATCCTCGAGGGCAAGAATCCGGTATCGATCTACGGCGAGCAGTACGAGATTCGAGCCAGCGTCCGCAAAGCGGAGGGGTACAGCGCCCACGCCGACCGTTCCGGCTTGCTCAACTGGGCGTCGCGGGTGCAGAAGGCGGGTGACGTGAAGCGATTCTTCCTGGTCCACGGCGAAGAGAGTGGTTTGACGGCGCTGGCGCAGGGACTTCGCCAGAACGGCGCGGCGGACGTTCGGATCCCCGAACGCGGCGAGAAATTCAAGCTTTGAGGCTCTCCCCGCTCGGGTCCCTATAGGACACGCCCCGCCGTATACCTCGGCGAGGCGTGATGGTGCATTCCAGCCGGCGCGCCGCCGTTCGACGGGCGCCGGGACCGGATGGCGGCGCTCGCTACTTAGCTCTCAGGACCTTGGCCGCGCGGCTGTAATCCTTGGGCTTGACCCAGAGGATCATGCCGTAGCGCCGCTTGCCCGCGCACACCGCATCGGCCGCCGTGATGTTGATCTTGTTGGCGGCGAGCTTGTCGATGTGACGGTGCACGGCTCCGATCTCGTCGTTCCCCTGAACCAGGAAACCCTTCTTGGTTGTGCTCAGGCGCCAGCCGTTCTTTCGAGCGACCCGCTTCAAGGCGGCCATGTTCTCCGGGATCAGATCGAGCTGAGCCTTGCCGCCCCCCGCCGGGAAGCCGCTGTAGGCCAGCAGGTTGACGCCCGCTTCCCTCAGCTCGCCCAGAACATGTGATCCCTGTCCCGCGCGGTTCGGCACCTTCACATAGACGTAATTGACCTTCTGCACTCGATCCGCCATAAGATCCTCCTTTCAACGAGATGGCCGCGACCGCGACGCGATCTACGGTCAGGGCAGCGGCCTGGCACTCCGCAACCCCGGGTTCGATTCGCCGTGATGAAGCTCGGAACTCAGCTCTGTGTGTAGAAAGATGGGGAAGTGACGTTCGTCGCGCGAGAGGGGAGCGAGCGCGGCGCGTCCGGTTGCTCGCGCACGTCCCTCTGGCCATTATCAGCGCAACTCGCCCCAGCCCATCGAGCAGCTTCGAGCGCTCGGCTCTCCGAAAAACCAAGCGGTTGATACTGACCCGAGATGTCGGGGACAGGGTGGATACGGACGGCCGGCACTCAACGGTCACTAGATGCGAGGCTTGAAGGAGGCGCAATGTACAGAATCGCGTTTCTATTAGGCTCGACCCTACTGGCTGGTCTGCCGGCGCTGCTTTCGGGTCTGCCGACGTTGGCGCTGAACGGAGCCGGACGACGCCACCCACCGCAACCTGCGTCGAGTGTCATAGCCAAATCACGCCGGGCATCGTCTCGGATTGGCAGCTCAGCCGGCACGGTGGCGCTGGTGTTCAGTGCGCCATCTGCCACGGCAGCGGCCACGCTTCGGAGGCGGACGTTGAAAAGGCCGCGATTCCAACGCCAGAGACCTGCGCGATGTGCCACAAGGAGCGAGTCGAGCAGTTCAAGAGCGGCAAGCACGCCTTCGCTTGGGCGGCGATGAACGCCATGCCGACCACCCACTGGCAGCCGATGGCGCTGACCGAGGGGATGAAGGGCTGCGGTGGCTGTCACAAGATCGGGCTCAAGACGGACGAGGAGATCAAGCGCCTGAAGGAGAGCGGTGCCGGCTTTGGCCTCGCCTCCTGCGATGCCTGCCACACCCGACACCTTTTCTCGGTGAAGGAGGCGCGACAGCCGCAGGCGTGCCAAACCTGTCACATGGGGTTCGACCACCCGCAATGGGAGATGTACTCCGGCTCCAAGCACGGCGTTCGTTATCTGCTCAAGCAGAGCGGCGCGATACCGGAGGGAGCCGCAGCCCCCACCTGCCAGACCTGCCACATGCAGGATGGAAATCACGCCGTCCGCACCGCCTGGGGCTTTCTCGCCGTGCGTCTGCCCATGCCCGATGACGAGGTGTGGGCGGCGGACCGGGCGACGATCTTGAAGGCGCTGGGCGTCCTCGATCCGCAAGGCCAGCCGACCGGACGGCTGGACGTGGTCAAGGCGGCCGACGTGGCGCGGCTGACGCAGGAAGACTGGGAGCAGGAGCGCGAGAAGATGATCGCGATCTGCGGTCAGTGCCACTCGCGCAACTTCGCTCGGTCGGAACTGCAGAAGGGCGACGATATCATTCGTGAGGCGGACCACCTGCTGGCCGAGGCGATCCGGATCGTGGCGGGGCTGTACGAGGACGGGATTCTCGACAACCCGGAATACTACGCGTACGCCTATCCGGACCTGCTCACGTTCCATGACGCGCCGACGCCGATCGAGCAGAAGTTGTTCGTCATGCACCTGGAGCATCGGATGCGGGCGTTCCAGGGCGCCTTCCACGCCAACCCGGATTACAGCCTCTGGTACGGCTGGAGTGAGATGGTGGGGCACCTAGCCGAGATCAAGCAGATGGCCAAGGAGCTGCGCGCGGCACACGCGTCCAACCGTTAGCGGCCCGAATCCGGGCCGGTTGCGCAGACTTGCGCGGGCGGGCGCGGGCGGTCCCCCCGGGGGCCGCCCGCGTTTCTCGTGGGGTCGGGCATTGACAATGCGCCGCCCGGGTCAACAGTTATCTAAATCAGCATTCCGAACCGAAAACGGAGTCATTCCAATGGCGGATACATACTCGAGTCACGCACGGTTGAACGTCGGCGGACGGTTGTACCAGATCGCCAGGCTGGAGTCGCTCGAGAAGGCGGGGCTGCCGGTCGCGCGGCTCCCTTACGCTCTCAAGATCTTGCTGGAGAACTTGCTCCGGCACGAGGACGGCTCAACGGTCACTCCCGACGACATCGAGGCGCTCTCACGCTGGCGTCCGAAAGCCGAGCCGTCCCGGGAGATCGCTTTTCGTCCGGCTCGGGTGCTGCTGCAGGACTTCACCGGTGTGCCGGCGATCGTCGATCTGGCGGCGATGCGCGAGGCCCTCCGCGCCCTGGGCGGTGACCCTTCCAGGATCAACCCGCTGCAGCCGGCCGAGCTGGTCATCGATCACTCGGTGCAGGTGGACCACTACGGTTCGAGCGACGCGTTCCTGTTCAACGCGCAGCGGGAATTCGAGCGCAACCGCGAGCGCTACGCTTTCTTGCGGTGGGGACAGCAGGCGTTCGAGAACTTCAAGGTGGTGCCACCGGCCACCGGTATCGTCCACCAGGTCAATCTCGAGTACCTCGCCCGGGTGGCGATGAGCGGGTCGAACGGTTGGGCCTATCCCGACACGCTGGTGGGCACCGACTCGCACACCACGATGATCAACGGGCTGGGCGTTCTCGGTTGGGGTGTCGGCGGCATCGAAGCCGAGGCGGCGATGCTGGGGCAGCCGATCAGCATGCTCATCCCACAAGTCGTCGGCTTCAAGCTGACAGGCGAGTTGGCCGAGGGTGCGACGGCCACCGATCTGGTGCTGACCGTGACCGAGATGCTGCGGAAGAAGGGCGTCGTCGGAAAGTTCGTCGAGTTCTTCGGCGAGGGGCTGGCAAACCTGCCGCTCGCCGACCGCGCGACCATCAGCAACATGTCGCCGGAGATGGGCTGCACCTGCGCCATCTTCCCGGTGGACAAAGAATCGTTGCGCTACCTTCGCTTCACGGGGCGCCCGGAGGAGGGGGTCGAGCTGGTCGAGGCTTACATGAAGGAGCAGGGTCTGTTCCATACCGCCGACAGCCCGGAGGCGGAGTACACCGACACGCTCACGCTCGATCTCGGGACGGTCGAGCCCAGCCTGGCCGGGCCGAAGCGCCCGCAAGACCGGGTGCCGCTGTCGCAGGCGAAGGCCTCGTTCAAGAAGGCCCTCACCAGCCTCGTGGCGCCGGGGGCCTGGCGCGATCGAGCGGTCGGGCGCTGGGAAAGCGAGGGCGGCGGGACGAAGCAGCCGGACACGGTCGACCGCCTGATCGCCGAGCAGGCCGTATCGGTGTCGCGAAACGGCGACCGCTTCGAGCTGTCGCACGGCTCCGTCGTGATCGCGGCGATCACCAGCTGCACGAACACCTCGAACCCCTCGGTGATGGTGGCCGCGGGTCTCGTGGCCAAGAAGGCCGTGGAACGGGGACTGCAGTCGAAGCCGTGGGTGAAGACGAGCCTCGCGCCGGGCTCCAAGGTCGTGACCGACTACCTGGAGAAGGCGGGGCTGACGACTTACCTGGAAAAACTTCGTTTCAACTTGGTCGGTTACGGCTGCACGACCTGCATCGGCAACAGCGGCCCCCTGGATCCGGAGATCTCCCGCGGGATCGCCGAGGGCGATCTGGTGGCGGCCGCCGTCCTTTCGGGCAACCGGAACTTCGAGGGACGCGTGCACAGCGAGGTGCGCGCCAACTATCTGGCGTCGCCGCCTCTCGTCGTGGCGTACGCCCTGGCCGGCCGTATGGACATCGATCTTTATGCCGAGCCGTTGGGAGTCGACCAGAAGAACCAGCCCGTATTCCTGAAGGACATCTGGCCGTCGCAACAGGAGATCCACGAGACGATCGCGCAGGCCGTAGAGTCGGACATGTTCCGGAGAAGCTACGCGGAAGTCTTCGAGGGAAGCGACCAGTGGAAGTCGATGCCGGTGCCTACCGGTGACCTTTACGAGTGGGATCCAGAGTCGACCTACGTCAAACACCCGCCGTTCTTCGAGGGCCTGACCGTCGAGCCGCCGCCGGTCGCACCGATCGAGGGCGCGCGTGTCCTGGTGTATCTGGGAGACTCCGTGACAACCGACCACATCTCGCCGGCCGGAGCGATCAAGAAGGACGGCCCCGCCGGTCGCTACCTGATCGAGCACGGCGTCGAGCCCCGCGACTTCAACTCGTACGGATCGCGGCGCGGCAATCACGAGGTGATGATGCGGGGCACGTTCGCAAACGTACGCCTGCGCAACAAGTTGGTCCCCGGCGTCGAGGGTGGCTTTACCCGGTACCTGAACAGCGGCGAGCAGCTACCGATTTACGATGCGGCGATGCGCTACGTCGCCGACGGTGTCCCTCTCATCGTGCTCGCGGGAAAGGAGTAA
>JABAOH010000781.1_pt2 | contig 12865 bp, 10 predicted proteins | sample 7062181 | NCBI WGS metagenome assembly JABAOH01 (sample SAMN14538630, study PRJNA623070) | marine sediment metagenome | biome: marine biome [ENVO:00000428]; feature: marine pelagic biome [ENVO:01000023]; material: deep marine sediment [ENVO:00002113]; isolation source: pool of 5 deep marine... | reverse complement strand
GGCCAACAAGTTCTTTAACTGCCAGGGAGCGTTTCCTTGATACAGTCATCTCTTGCGGTGTCCAGTAGATATCACTCCGAATAGCGCCATTTTGGATGATAACTCTTTCTGCAGGCTGAATTTTTTTGACTCCCTTTATGATACTCAAGGGTCCAGGCACGTAGGAAAAGGCCAGATAGGAATACAGCGCCAGAGGATCCACTTTTTCTTTTATCAAGCCAGATTGGATAATTGCCGTAAGTTCTGAGGCAAAGCAAATGAGGTCCTCCGAGATGGCAATGTATAGGGGTTTTATTCCAAAGCGATCCCGAGCCAGAAGCAACTTTCTTTTCTTGGAATCCCACAGAGCAACAGCGAACATGCCGTTGAGGTATTTCACACAGTTTTCACCTTTTTCCTCATAAAGATGAAGAATTACCTCGCTGTCACTTTTGGTTTTAAAAATATGTCCCTTTGTAATCAAATCTTTGCGGAGTTCTCGGTAATTATAAATTTCGCCGTTAGTTACCAAGTTTAGCGTCCCATCTTCATTGGCCAAAGGTTGATGCCCCCCACGAATATCAATAATAGAAAGACGTCTGTGTCCTAATCCTACGCCCCGTTCTAGATACATTCCTTCGTCTTCAGGCCCCCGATGCTTCAGTGACTTAAGCATTGAAGCCAGTGGTTCCTTAAGCTGTTGTATAGAGGTTCTAGGATTTATTATGCCTGCTATCCCGCACATAATTTTTTATCTTTGTTAATAATTTCCAAAATTTCTTTTGTAATAGCATTCCAGGTTAGTTTTTTAATGACAAAGTCATGAAGATAATTGGCCCTTTCTTTTCTTTCTTCGGGATGATTGTATAACCAGAGAATCGCATCTGCTAATGCACGAGGATCTTCAGGGGGAACCAAGGATAATCCTTGGATAAGATCTTCTGCGTAGCCTTTTATATACATGTTATTGGCGATAATCGGCAATTGGAAAGCTGCGTAAGTTGCAAAACGAGTTGTTATTGGACCTCCATCATTAAGGCCTTTCTTGGTCAAATTCATTAGACCAATGTCAATAGCTCCCATAATTTGAAAAAGCAATTCTGGATGAATATAACCAAGAAAAATTAACCTTGATATTAACTGCCTTTCTTGTATTTTATTTCCTAAATTATCTATCTCAGCGCCACCGCCAATCATTATCATGTGTAAGTCTGGTATCTCTTCAAGGCAGAGTTCCATAGCTTTAAATATAGTATCTAAATCATAATATCCCCAAACATTACCTAAAAATCCTAAATAGAAACCGTTCTGTGGTAGCTTTAGTTTTTTTAAGACAATAGAGCGATCTGTTTTTTTTACTATGGGGATATTTGTCCCATTCAATATCATATGAGCTATATTTGGATTTAAGCCGTAATGCTCGAGTATCCAATTATATCTTGGGAAAGATGGAACAATCAGGCCTGTTGCTTGCTTAAAATCAGAAGCCTGGTGTCTTTCGACTCTAAGCATGCGGCTCCTCTTAAGCCCGGCCATCTTCGCTTGTCGAAGCAAGATAGAATTTATTTCAATGTATAAAGGAATTCGAAATATTATGGAACACAACCGAGGGCAAGGATTTACTTCAAGTTCTCGAACATAAATTGCGTCATACTTTTTCAACAGACATAGCGCAAAGAAATATGCTGCTCCCAGTATTTTTGTCCATAATCTGCCCAGAGCCGAAAACCTCCAGGGCCATAAATAATAAAAACGGACGCCAGGAATCAAAGGGCGTACTTTTTTCGGACGGGGCACTACGGCATCTACCTCGCATGAATTGTGGCTAAATCCTTGCAATACTCCCAGTGTGTGAGTCTGACAGGCATTTGGAATATCTAGTTCTACAAAAGAAAAATATAGAATTTTCATAAAGAAGTCACATGTCTATTGCTTCTCATAAACAGCAAGGTACCAAAGAGGTATTTTTTTCCTGTAAATCATTCTGTAAAAATTTCGCATTCCAGAAGCGATCCAGCCGATCCAATTTCTTCTCGGCCTTTTATCAACTGTGGACAAGCATACAGGACATGTTATTGAAGGTCCAGTATAGAGATATTCTCTAGCTAAGCGGTGGCGGATGAATAATTCAAGAGAAATTGTTCTATCAGGATGAGGTAGCTTAACAATCCCTTTCAGATTTATACATTCAATTTTTCTGAAAAGGAACTTCATATCTCTTTCCCCAAATGATCGAACATGATAGGCCCCGTTAAAGATGCATCCACATACAGGGCAACGCGCATAGTTCCATTCCAATTTTTCTTGATAGGGCACTGTAATTATGATATACCTTTTTGTCACTCTTGCTATTTCATCCAGTACATCCTGGTAGATGGATACCGGAAGATGTTCTAACAACTCACAAGCAAGAACCAGATCAAAGCTGTTTGAAGGAAAAGGTAATTGATTTCCTGTCGCCTGCACTAGCTTGCTGCTTTGTATGTGTTTTAGAGCACTCTGACTGATGTCCAAGGCGACAGGATCATGGCCCGCTTTCCTCAGGGCTTTTATAATCAGGCCATCACCTGATCCTACTTCCAGGACTCTGTGGGCGTCACTCGGCACGGCCTTGGCTGTTAATCTTGCTCTTTCCAAAACCGTTTCAGGACGCTTTTTCCCCCACATCTTTGAGTTTTCATAGAATTTTCTCTGAGCTTCAGTCGTCATGGTTGTCGTCCGGAACGGAGAAAAATTTCAGGAATTCTGCTCTTTCATAGAGATTTCAAAATTTCCCTTAGAAGTTGCTTCTTAAAAAGCACGAGGGTTCCTCCATAAGCCACTAGGCATAGCAAAGCGGATGAGAAAAAAAGCCATTCGTCCATATCCGAAGGAATAAAGCTCCTAACCGCCAAAAAGATCACAAGTAAAATCGCTAAAATCCCCAAGGGAAATACAAAAGCATTGGACATGATTGTCCATAAAGGACGGAGAAGGCGAGAAGTATCAAAGGTGTTGATCAAGGCACTTATTCCATAAACGATAGTTACTCCCCAACTGACTCCTACTAAACCCCATTTTAGGGTTAATGGATAAACCAGGATAAGAAAAGCTACCAATTCAATTGTCTTGTTTCTGCTCTGGATATTTGGCCGGTTGACTGCCAGATGAAGTGCTGCAAAAACGTTGGTAAGTCCTCTGAATAGACCTAAGAGACAGAGTATTTTCAGGGCAGGCACCATAGGAAGCCACTTTTCACCTAGGCATACTGCTGTAAAATCTTGGGCAAACAGAAATATGAGCCCTGTCACTGGTAACAAAATAACCATGACAGCTTCAAGAACCTTCTTAAAAGCTTCTTTTAGTCTCTCTGGCTCATTCTGTAAAATGGAGTATGCTGGGAATGATATTTTCCCGACGATACCGGCCAGGCTAGTAACAGGGACATTGGCAATATTATAGGCCATAGTATAAAATCCGAGAATTGCTAATCCCAACAATTTTCCGACCAGGGCATCGTCACCGCTTGTTACGATAAAGGTCATTATGGAGATCCAAAAAATATGCTTCCCAAAGCTCAACAGGCCTTTGGCCACAGGCCAATCCCAGCGAATTTTTGGTCTATACAAGTGCATTCTGAACGAGCCAACACATTTCACAGTTGCCCAGGCAATACTTCCCAGCACTAGAGCCCATACGTTTCTCATCCAGAAGGCCAGTAAGATGGCAGCAGCAAATCCTGCAACATCTGCTGACAGCTGTAGAATCACCTTTTTTTTAAATTCCAGTTCCTTTTGAAAAAAGACAATTCCGATATTTGTGAATCCTTCTAACAAGAAAACAATGGCCATGACTTTCAAGACTGGCTCGAGGGATGCGTTGTCAAAATAGGAAGCAAACCATCCTGCAAACATGAAGAGTAAAACAAACAGAAAAGCCCCTCTTATGATTTTTATTGTCCAGGCTGTATCCAGCTCTGCTTTCCCTATTTTTTGTCTTTGGATCAACGCTGACTCAATACCTGTCTCTGAAAAAACGTTGAGAATATTGATCGAGAGGATTGCCAATCCGAGAATGCCAAAATCTAGAGGCAGCAACAAGCGGGCCAGGATAATCATTTTGATTATCCCCAATCCTCTTGATAGCCAATTACCTCCCAAGCTCCAGAAACCAGACCTAATGACTTTCGGTTTTAAGTTTTCCATTGATTATAATAAAAGGATAAATTTCTTATTTGAGTAGGCTACCGCCCTTAAAAGCATAAAATTAATATAAATTGTTATTCACCGAACTTGTGTTTTTTGTCCGTTCGGTTTTATTTGTAAGTCACGCCCATTCCCTGCATTAACTTCTCATTTCTGTTCGAATTATAGAATAAATCAGCCATTTTAAGGTTAATCGTATATAAAATTTTGAGGTTAAGCAGACTTAAATACAAGAATAAATTCCTATTTTATAATAAGTTACTTTCTTGTTGTAATGACTCTTCTTCTTTCAACTCGGGCAGCATCATAATTATTGCCGTGATAAACCAGAAAGGTTCCATAATGCGAAGTATAATAAAAGTATTGGCCGTGAAAGCATGAACAGTTAAGCCTATAAAACCAGCTATGAAGCCTAGCGTTAGACCTTGGCATAATTGATCATCCATTTTTTCATAAACACGGAGGGAATGCTTAAAAATTGACCATAAAAGCCATAATAAAGCTACCAGGCCAAGGGCGCCTATCTCAGGCAGGGTACGCACGTACTGTCCATCTATAAATCCGTGTCCTGATATTCCACGACCTAAAATAGGTCTCTCTTTCCAGGCATTATAGCTATCTTGCCAGCTAAAAATTCTTGCAGAGGCAGACGGATCGAGATAGATATTAAAAATTCTTGCTAAATCGGGCTGTCTTTCTTGAAATGTATATTCTAATCTGGAAAATACTGCTTCAGGCTTTAACAGCGCAATTAAAACAACTATGGCCAGCATCGATACAAATAATAATAATCTTCTCTTGCTCAATATTATAAACACAAGAAAAGAAAAGACTACGCCCAGATATGATGCACGAGACAGAGTAAATAAGAACGGAACGGAAATCAAAGCAGCTAAGCCAATTAGAGCTAGCCTTTTCCCCTGCCCAATATTTTGCAAAAAGAGCCCTATTGCTAGACATGAGATAAAGAGTAAGTATCCGCCAAAAGTATTGGGTTCACCTGTTTCTCCTTCAAAGGGAGCACTTACTCTCACCCCCTGGGGAATTTGTAGTATTCCATAGACAGATACAATAGCGCATGTTATGAACAAAGCAGTAAGGAAGAATTTTATCTGTTTTTTGCTGTGAATATGATTTGCCACTAATATATAAAGCAAGAAATATTCAGCATATCTTAAGATATAAAAAAGTCCTTTCTCAGGAATCACAAATCCTAAAGCAGCACCTCTCAAAGTAGCGATTATGCATATCAGCATATAGACACCTATGGCTTTATTAAGGGGTGTTTTTATGAATAAGGCTAATCCTTTATTTATGGCTGCTTTTGCCAGCCAGGCTAAAGTAATAACCATCAACAATAAGTCATCAAAGCGGATGATTATATCTCTGCCTGGAAGCTGACCTATCATTATTTCTGGAGAAAGGAGCATTGAGAAAATCAATACAGCCAGCCCTGCATCCGTATTAATAAACGTTAACAAAAAAATTAGAGCACTTGCAGCTAATGCTATGGCAACTTTATAAGAATACCCAGTAATAATTTTGCCTAAGAAGATAGCAATAATAATGACTGCTAAAATAACTATTGTAGCGACAGGTTTTGGCTCTTGCCAGTTTATACGCATATTAATCCTTTGTACCTTGAAAAATGGTAAGCGAGTCTCTAAAAAGAGAACCATTCTCTTGCATTTTAATATTTAAAAGGAGCATCATTGGCTCTTGACTCTTTAGGTTAATTACAGACTTATTAGTCTTATTACAGTTAATAAAGTTCTTGATATTAGTAAATAGCCTTTATAGATGATATTTTGAATGATTTTTCTTCTTTTTTTATCACCTGAGAAGATGATTTATTCTCACCATCTCAAGCAGAGAAAAAAGCAAACCAGAAAAAGGGGACAGGCTACTTTTTTCAATCAGGTGATTGACTCTTTTTTTTAAATTAATCATTAATGTGGACGACTTTGAAGTGTGACAGTCTCAAGCTGTGATTGAAAAATCAGGGCTGACTTTTTTTATAATAAAAAAGTAGCCTGTCCCCATTTTCACCACAAAGGGCTTTAGCTCTGCTTAAGTCTATATTTGCTGGAAGATAACCAACGAGCGGTAGTATTCGTTTGTTTCTAAGAGTGACTGGTGTTTGCCAACGTCAATAAGGCGGTTCTCATTCAACAGCAGGATGCAGTCTGAGTCCCTGATAGTGGAGAGTCGGTGGGCTGCCACGAACAGCGTCTTGCCTCGGACGAGAGAGGGGAGCGTGCGGAAGATCGACTTTTCTGTCATGCTGTCTAAGGCAGCGGTTGGCTCATCCAGCACCAGGATATCTGGATTCTTCACAAGCGCTCGAGCAATCGAAAGTCGCTGTTTTTGTCCCTCCGAGAGGTTGACTCCCTTTTCGCCGATTTCAGTCTCATAGCCTCCTGGCAGGCTGTTGATAAACTCGTGGATGCCAGACGCTTTTGAAGCCCGAATAACCTGCTCTTTGCTTGCCTCGGGATTCCCGTAGCGGAGGTTTTCCATGATGGTGCCAGAGAGGAGGAGTGTGCTCTGGGAGACGTACCCGATCCGACGGCGCAGAGACGACACTTCATAATCAGATGCTGGACGGCCGTCGAAGTAGATCTCTCCTGAAGCGGGCCTATAAAAACGGAGGATAAGACTCATCACGGTTGTCTTGCCCACACCGCTGGGCCCCACAATTGCGACATGTTCTCCGGGACGGATACGAAAGGAGACATCCTCGAGTACAGGATCGCGGTCATCGTAGGAGAAGGAGACGTTCTTGAACTCGATCTCCCCTTTTAGACGATCGATCGTTTTGCCGACTCCTATTTTCTCTTCCGGAACAATGTCAAAAAGGGCAGAGACTCTTTCCAGCGCTGCTCGTGCATTTTGTAGTTCTAGGTTTGCTGAGGCCAGAAATTGGGCCGGACCGAACACGTATCCCAGGTAAGCTTGAAAAGCGAGCAGAGAGCCAAGGGTCCATTGGCCCATGATCACCCAGTAAGCGCCCAAAGCCAGCGCAACGCCTCGGGCTACAGCAGGCATGGAATTAATTAGAAAATTAGCGACTGAACCCACTGTGGATTGTTCTAGCGAGATTTGAAATGAGCCCTTCAAACCGGACATCAACCGCCCTATTGTTCGAGCTTCAGAGGAGAAAGCCTTTATCAAAGAGACTGAAGACAACGACTCCTGAAACTCACTCGAGACCATGGCCTGTTTTTCTATGCTCTGATGGCTCAAGATACGCATCTTACCAGAAAAGTAACGTACAGAAAGAGCGATAAAAGGAAGGATAACCACAACACCTGCTGCCAGCCTCCACTCCAGGTAGAACAGAAGCCCTAATCCGCCTATACAGCGGATGGTGTTGCTGAAGATGTGAACTATGGTGCTGGAAAAAAACCATCGCAGCCCTTCCACATCAGAAGATAAGCGAGACATCAGATATCCCGTTTGGCTGTCGTCGAAAAAAGATTTTGGAAGACTCAGGGTATGATCGAGCAGGTCTTTCTGGATGTCGAGAGTGACTCCCTGTTCAAAACGGGTAAAATAGTATTTCTGGAGCAAATTCGCCAAGTGTTCCGCCAAAAAGATCGCCATTAGAAGGAGGATTGCCCCGATGAGCAGTCCCAGTTGACGGTCGAGGATAACATTATCAACGACATAGCGCATGATGAGAGGTTGAGGAAAACCGAGCAAAGAAGTGAAGATGACCAGTCCAGCGCCCAACAAGCCCTTCCACCAATGCCGTCTGACAAAAGGGCTCAGGTTCTGGAGGTTGGCCTTGAAGCCGGAATATCCCTCCTTCGCGGCGAGGCGGTCTTCGGGCAGCTTTCTTGAAAGACCGCGTTTAAGATAGGAGAACCAGTTGCGCACGTCCTTAATCGGGCGTCTCGATATACGAGCGAGACTTCGTCATTTGAATCTTATGTTTATTGTAGGAGCTTGATTCATCAAGTCCGCACTTATTATTTGTCTTATCAATTGGTTTAAAAAATTATATATCATAAATAAGGATTAAGCGCAAAAACGGGGTCAGACTTGCAAAACTTGAGTAATTGCGGTCATGCCTTTTTTCCGTTGTAAGGATTTGATTCATCAAGCCCACCTTATCTATTAGAAATGATCAAAAATGTTTGTTTGATAAATCAAGCACCTGCACAAGATAAACTAAGTCCGCACTTATTATTTGTCTGATCAACGGGACGCTCATCACTCCTAAGTTGGCAGACTATCTAGTCCGGTGGCGTCCTTTCTCGATTGAGATAACTCTCTACGGCCGCAGCAGGGAAACCTACGAGCGAGTCACGGGCATTCCGGGCTCTTATGAACGGTGCCCCTCTGCAGGCAATCAAGCTGCTCATGGAAAGAGGCCTTCCTCTGAAGCTTAAGACCATGGCTCTCACCATTAATAAGCATGAGATCTGGCAGATGAAGAGATTTGTAGAGGAGGAACTGGGGCTGGAGTTCAAGTTTGATGCCATGATCAATCCTCGGATTGATTGCTCCCAGAGCCCGCTAAACGCGCGGCTTACTCCAGAGGAGGTCGTTGCGCTTGACCTGCTGGATCCCAAGCGGGTGACCGAATGGAGGAAATTTGCATAAAGATTCAACGCTCCCATCCCTTTTATTGTGGGATGTTCTGATCTCTACAAATGTGGTGGTGGAATCGGTGCCTTTGCCATTGTTCCCTTCGGCAAGACTAGTATCTGTGTGCTTTCCCACGGTGATACTTGGGATCTGCGCAAGGGGAGTTTTCATGAGGGATGGGAGCGTTTTTTATTAAAGGTACGCAAGAAAAAGATCACAAAGCACACTAAATGTGTGGAATGTAAGATAAAGGCCATGTGTGATGCATGCCATGCCTATGGAGAGCTGGAGAAAGGAGCATTGAAAAAATCAATATAGCCAGTCCTGCATCAGTATTTACTAACGTTACCAAAAAGATTATACCGCCTAAAACTAGTGCCAGAGGAATTTCGTAAGGAGATTTGGTGATAACTAAACCCAATAAAATTAGGACGACAAGTAGGATTGAGATAAGAATATAGGTGAGATGCTGCGGCGATTTCCATTTTATATTTATTTGGCGCATATTATCCTTAAGTATAAATTCTGCTTAATTTTGTTTTGGGGTAAATTTTGGACTTGAAATAGCCGAGAAGCGGCGTGTTTGACTATTTTTTTTCCCGTTTCTCTCCGTAATATCCATAATACCGGTATTTCTGATAAGGTGTTACATCTTCAATATATTTAGCCTTTAGGTTATTTATTACAACTCCAATAACTTTAACATCTACATTTTCCAGTTGGATTTTGGAACGGAAAAGTGCTTGTCTTGCCGTCTTGCCAGCCTGATAGACTAAAAGTACACCATCAGCTTTAGCCCCTAGAATTGCTGAATCAGTTAGCGGAAGTGTTGGAGAGCTGTCAAACAATATTACATCGAACTCTTGTTTTAATTCTTGAATAAAGTTATCCATTTCAGAAAAACTAAGTAATTCGGCTGGATTAGGCGTGTGCTCTCCAGAGGTAATTATATACAGATTTTCTATACCGGGAGTCTTTAATATTTTTTCATACTCAAGTCCACCTAATAGAATATCGGTCGCAGTATTAACCACTTTCTTCCAAGATGCTTTCCCTATTAAGACTTCGGATAAGCCAGGGCTTCTTTTAAGTCCGAATAGTTTATAAATCATCGGCTTTCTAAAATCAGAACCGATGATTACAACTTTCTGCCCAGCCTGGGCCATGGCTATTCCTAAATTGCATAAGGTCTGTGTTTTTCCTTCTTGCGGAGCAGAACTGGTAATAACAATAGCATTTCCAACTTTTTTTAGACCTGTAAGGTCCAAATTAGTGCGCAGAGATTTATAGGCCTCTCCTGCCACAGAAGTTGGATCAAATAAAGCAACTAATTTTTTATGAAGCTCTGGAGTATCTGATATTTTTTCTTCTTTTTTAAACAGACTCAAAAGGCCTTTTTTTCCTTTTTCCAATCCAGTATAGGGAATAATGCCTAAAACAGGTACCTTAAGCAATTCTTCAATATCATCAATCCGGCCAATAGTAGTATCTAGGCTTTCACTAACAAAGGCCATAATTAATCCAATCAAAAGACCGCTGAAAATGCCGATAATCATATTAAGGTTTTTATTTGGTTTTATGGGAGCAGTTGGAACCATCGCTCTTTCAATAATAGTGACATCTTCAGCTTTTTCTGCTTCCAGAATGCGGGCTTCTTCGTGTTTTGTGTTAAACATCGTATAAATATCTTGGTTCATAGCAACATTGCGCTTTAGCTGGGCAAGCCTGATCTCTTTTGCGGAAAGTTCCTTTTGTTGAGCTGATAATTCAGCTATAGCCACAGATAAATCTTGCCTGGACTTATTTAATTTCCGCTTAAGGCTTATGACCCGCGGATGTGCATCCGTATATTTACTCTTTAGGGTAATAAGATCTAACTCAGATTTGACAATTTCATTCTCAAGGCTTGCTATTCGAGCGTCGGTTTGAATAGGAGCACTACCAGCTTCGGTTCCCACCGTTACTAACGGATTTTCTTGCCTGAATGCCTGAAGTTCATCCTGACTTTTTTGCAGTTGCAAGGCATAGCTATCTAACTGCTCTTCAACAAATTTTCTGACATTGGATGCTTCTTTCTTCTTGTTTTCAAAGTGAGTTTGTTTATAAACTTCGGCTACTGTATTGACCAATTTCGCTGCTTGTTCAGGATCGCTTGAAGTTGAATTGATAGCAATAATATTTGTCATCTCTATTTGTTCAGTCGTAATTTGACCTTGATAGCCTTTGACTATTGGCATCTCCATTTCTTCTGTCATGTTTGGATTTAAGTAGCCTAATCTTATAGCCGCTTTCTTTATGACTTCATAACTTGTTATAATGTTTGCTTGGGAAGCCATTTCATCTGCAGGGGACCATGTAATTAATTCAGTTAATATTTCGGCTACCGATTTTCTTTGCTCGATTTTTACCTTACAAGACGTTTTATAAACAGGGGTTTGTTTTGTGGTGTAGTAGATTGTAGAAGCAAGCACTAGGATAAAAGATAAAGCAATAATTCGCTTTCTCTTGCGGATCACTCGCAAGTAGTCGGTTAGATTCATCTCAATTTTAGGCATCTGCTTCAATCCTTCATTGTCTTTTTTTTATATTATCTTAAATATAAATTTTGTTATTTTAGATACCAAAAATACCAAGTTAAAGGAAGTGATACATCTCTTAGAAATCGCTCTATGTCAGCTATAAAGCTTTTTGGCACGTACACAATATCCCCTGGTTCTAATTCGATATTAAGACCAATATCACCTTTCTTAAAGATTCGGTTCACGTTCACCCGATATCCTTTCAAGGCTCCTAATTCACCTCTTAAAACTACAACACTGCTCTTAACTGCATTCTCGTTAAATCCCCCTGCCTGAGTGATAGCTTCCACCAGGGTAAGTTTTCCTTTGACAGTTATCATTTTAGGATTGTTTACTTGACCAAGCACAGAAACTCTTTGCAGTTCCAAAGGAGGGACAAAGACCGTGTCTCCCCCTGAAACGAGAGCTTCATCTCTTTTTTGAGAATCACTAATTAGCTCATTTAAATCATAAATGAATATTTCTCCATCTTTTTTAATCAATTTTATCCTGGAAATATCGGCATTTTCTGTAGGGCCGCCTATCTGTCCTAGAAGATCTACCAAAGTAGTCTTTCTTTTCAAGGTATACATTCCGGACGTTACTTCACCTAATGCGATGATTCTCTGGCTGTTAAACTCCTTTACGGTAACAAAAACTATGGGATCGATTAAATATTTAGATAGAAACTTAACCAGTTCCTCCTCTAATTGATAAGTCGTAAAAGCCATTGCACTCATTCTTCTCACAGGAGGAAGCTTTATTTCACCCCTATCGTCCACAACAACATCTCTGGATATATCAGGATGATTCCAGACTTCTATGTTCAGGACATCTCCAGGTCCGATAAGATATCCTGTTTCAGAAAGTGGTTCTTTGGCTGCTGCCTGGGAATCGCCTCCGATTTTGTTTTTTTCTTTGTTAAGTAAGAGTTCAGATTCCTTGGGATTTTCTATTCTAATTAATATCGAACTGCCGCTTGAAGCGATTTTATAAGGCAAATCCTGAGTAAGTTCGACTATAACTAAATTCAATTGGCGCTCGCCTTCGGTTCCGCTCTGGTAATATTCATTTTTAATTCTTTTGATCGGTCCCTTATTGACTATCGCTGCATCTTCTTCGTTGCTGAAGACTTTTTTATCGGGAAAGCTTATTAATATGCATGGAGGATTTTCTAACTTTGTATCCTTATACTGGACGGGCTCGGACGTGGTTAAAATCACCGTTGTGCCGGATTCCGATTCCTTTGCTTCCAAATTTACAAAATGAGCAATTTTTGGAGAAATACGATGAAGGCACGAAACAAATAGCAAGATTACAATTATTGTTGCCGCTTTTCTATGTACCCCATTTATTGGACCCTTTCCTTCACTCATTATTTTTGCTCATTATACCTACATAACTGAAATTTCGTCAACCTTAAAAAAAGGGGACAGAAAAAAAGGGACAGGCTACTTTTTGATGAAAGGCTTTTCCCTTTCTTTCGACGCAGGGGCCTGATTCATCAAAAAAAAATGGGGCCAGGCCCCATTTTCTGATTGTTTTAGA
>JABAOH010126337.1_pt3 | contig 12866 bp, 12 predicted proteins | sample 7062181 | NCBI WGS metagenome assembly JABAOH01 (sample SAMN14538630, study PRJNA623070) | marine sediment metagenome | biome: marine biome [ENVO:00000428]; feature: marine pelagic biome [ENVO:01000023]; material: deep marine sediment [ENVO:00002113]; isolation source: pool of 5 deep marine... | reverse complement strand
CCACGGCATGGAGGGAGACCATGCATACGAATGTGTAGGTTCCCGGCTCCAAAGGAGCGTCGAAGGTCACATTCGTCTCCTCCGGGCCCTTCAGCCACACGTCCACTATCTTGTCGTGGGTAGCATTGAACTGCTGGAGGTCTTGGTCGTTGGTCAGTGGAACGGAGGCGTCCCTTTCTTCAAACAGGGTGAAACTGTGTATGCTCAGCTCGCTCGTCACATCGTTGATTAGACGGAGAGAGATGGACTCCCCCGGCGCTGCGGTTATCCGATCTGGTTCGAAGCGAAACGTGTCCTTCAGGCGTACCTCGACGGATTTCGCTTCGGCTGGTGGTGCTATTAGTAATGTCAGGAAGGTCACAATGACTACGGACGCGGTGGCGACACCGGCAAGCCTACCTCCGAGTTTCATCGCGTCACGGCCGAAAGGAAGGCGGAAGGCGATAAGAAGGTGACGCCGAGAGCCTGAGCAGAAGGGCCGCGGTCCAGGACGCGAAAGTGGAATCCTGGTACACCGAAATCGTCGCCGGACAAAGAGTATATTTAGCGGCCTACGGTTCCTTGTTCGCGGCCAGTCTTATGAAGGACACGGTCAGGGTCGGCATCATCCTCGGAGTCATCGCCCTCGTCATGTTTGCTCTGGGCTTCTTCTTCATCTTCTTCAGGTGAGTCAGGACAGATCCTATTCAGCCGACCTGACCCGCTTCGACTCTGTACCTTCCGGCGCCTTGAGTGATAAAAGAGCGGCGACAGTCATCAGGGCGATGAAGGCCGTGGCGACGCCTAGGTGGGCCGTGACGACGAGGGGCTGTAGCAGACTGGAAATTGTGACCATACCCAGTAGAACCTGAATCACGAGCAGGCCGAAGGCCAGCGTGGTGACCGTGAGAAGCTTGGCACGCGCTCTATACAGCCCCCATACCAGGAGAAGCGTCCCCAAGGCCAGCACGCCGGCAGTAGCGGCGGCCAAGCGGTGGAAGTACTCGGCGGCCACGTTGGGGTCGTCCAACGGTGGAATGAGTTGACCCCGGCAAGTGGGCCAGTCCGGACACGCGAGGCCCGCACCGATGGAGCTGACATATCCGCCCAGCACGATTGTAGCGTAGCCGCTTAGGACCGCACCGACAGCGAAGTACTGAACGAGCTTCATAGGTGCTCCCACGGGTCGGGCTCGGAAGGCTCTCCCCTGAGGGTGGAGTTCACCAGGTTGTAGAAGAAGATGAGCATGGCGAAGCCCAGGATGAAGGCTCCTACAGTAGCCAGCAGGTTGAGGGGCTGGACCACAGAGATATCCAGCAGGTGTGAGTAGTCGTAGTACCTCCGGTTCATTCCAACGATCCCGAGGATGTGCATGGGGAAGAAGACCATGTTCATCCCTATCAGGGTCAAGATGAAGTGGAGGCGGCCCTGCCTCTCATTGTACATCCTACCCGTGATCCGGGGGAACCAGAAGTAGAGCCCGGCGAAGATCCCCATCATGGTGCCGCCGAAGAGGACGTAGTGAAGGTGGCCGACGACGAAGTAGGTGTCTTGGACGATGTAGTCGATGGGAATGGCGGCCTGAAACACGCCGCTTATACCACCGATGATGAACATGGCGATGAAGCCGACGGCGAAGAGCATCGGCGTCCTGAGGGAGATGCTGCCTCCCCACATGGTGGCTATCCAGTTGAAGATTTTCACCCCCGAGGGGACGGCGATGGCCAGTGTGACCAGCATGAACGGGATGCGGACCGTCAGGTCGAGGCCCGTGGTGAACATGTGGTGGACCCAGACACCGAAGCCCATGAAACCGATGGCCACGCTGGAGAAGGCGATAGCCTTGTAGCCGAAGACGGGCTTGCTGGACATCTTCGGCACGACCTCTGAGATGATGCCCATCACGGGCAGGATCATGATGTACACCGCGGGGTGGGAGTAGAACCAGAAGAGGTGCTGCCAGAAGAGGGAGCCCTCGCCTGCGAAGAAGGTCGTTCCAAGGTTGCGGTCCATGAATAGCATCACGAGGGCGGAGGCGATGACGGGAGTCGCCAAGAGGATGATCCAGGATGTGACCAAGACGGTCCAGACGAAGAGGGAGAGGTTTCCGAAGTTGATCCCGGGTTTTCGGAGCTTGAAGATGGTAGTGATGAAGTTCATGCTGCCCAGGATGCCTGAGGTGCCCAGCAGCGCGACCCCGAGGATCCACATATCCATGCCCGTGCCCGCCTCGAAGACGGAGAGGGGTGCATAGGCCGTCCAGCCCGCCTGGGCGGCCCCGAGCCAGATCATGATTCCTGCTGGGGGAATTAGCCAGAAGCTGAGAGCGTTGAGCCTGGGGAAGGCCATGTCCTTGGCCCCGATGAGGATGGGCATCATGTAGTTGGCGAAGGCGGACATCATTGGGATCGCCACCAGGAAGATCATCGTCGAGCCGTGGATGGAGAAGAGCTCCGAGTAGGTGGCCGAGTCGACAATGGTGGGGCCCGGCGCTGCCAGCTCAAGCCTGATAAAAAGGGCCAGGAGCCCTCCCAGTACAAAGAAGCCCAGGGTGGTGACGAAGTAGAGCACCCCGATGTCGCGGTGGTATGTTGTGAAGAACCAGCGAAACAGGCCGTCGTACCTGAGAGCCTTGTAGGTTACTGTTGCCACTCCTGTCCCTCCGCGGGTGTCGAGCTATTGACCGGCCTAAAACCGTCCCATGCAAATAGTTTTGGGGTTAGGTGGTACCACAAGACAACTGTCTGGCCATTGCTGTCCGTGGCATGGGGGAAGGTTTTTATGAAAAGCGGAATTGGGCTCGATAATGGACAGGCTCCGGCGGCGTGCCGCTCTCACGGCGACCTTCCTCATCATCGCCATCCTCCTTACTAGTGCCCTCACGAGGGGCGAGCCATTGACCCCGGGAAGGGCCGCCCAGGACCAGCTATTCTTTCTCGTGCTGGCCCTGGCCCTCATCATCGCGGTCGTTGTCGAGGGGCTGCTGATAGCGGCCGTCGTCCGATTCCGGAGAAGGGAGGGATTTCGCCTCCCGTCGAGGGTGAAGACCCATGATCCGCGACTTGAGTTCATCTGGACGGTCCTCCCAGTCGTGGTCATTGCGATCGTGGCAGGCGGGAGTTTCTACGCCCTCCAGATAACCGACGTCGCGCCCCAGGGTGAGATATCCATCGACGTTATTGCTCAGCGCTTCTCTTGGACTTTCGTATACCCGGACGGGAACACCAGTGACGACGTGCTTCGCGTGCAGGTGAACGAGGTGGTCCACCTCAACGTGACCTCCGTGGACGTCGTTCACAGCTACAACATCCCCGAGTTCGGGCTGAAGATCGACGCCGTTCCGGGCAGGGTCAACCACTACTGGTTTAAGGCGGAGCAGGTAGGCGTGTACCACATTCAGTGCGCCGAGTACTGCGGGGTAGGCCACTACGCCATGGTGACTACCCTGGAGGTCTTCGAGGAGGGGACTCAGCCCGTGCCCTTCGGCCCAGCGACATAGGTGGTGAGCCTTGTACGCGGGAGGGCCTGGCGTGTCCGGAGGAGAGGCCAAGCGCCTCCTTGTGCGGACCCGCCCGACTCACCTCGCTTTCCTCCTCCTAGCGGTCCTGTCCATCATTGCTCTTCTCATTCCCTACTCCTCCCCCGTCCGCGGTCAGAGGAGCATCGATGTCGAGCTGAGGGACGACCTCACCTTCAGCCCGGACAGGATCGCAGTGAGTCCAGGAGAGAACATCACCCTGAGGCTGATTAACGTCGGGGGTGCTCAGCACACTTTCACCCTCTTCGTGGTGCCGAACGACGTTGTGCCAATTGAACCCTTCTCGGAACTTCAAGCGTACTACGATAGGACGGACAAGATTGTGGACGTCTGGCTTCTTGGAGGGGAGGAAGCCACAGTGTCGTTCACCGCCCCCACGACGGAGGCGGAATACGCCGTTGTCTGTATGATCATTGGACACGCTGCTTTAGGAATGGTGGGCGTTCTTGTCGTGGGTGAGCCGGATGGGGTCACGCCGCCCCCAGGCTTCGTATGGCCACTCGGCCTGATTCAGACCATCCTAGTTATCGCCCTGGCAGGAACCGCCGTATTTGCCGCTGTCTACCACCTGCAGACCACTCGACGCTAGGGGAGAAGGCTACACCACCTTCGAGATCATCCTCGAAAGCCAGGCCGCAGTTACCCACAACAACAGCAGGCTCGCCACTAGGAGAATCGTCGAGATGGCTAGGGTGGCGGAGAAGAGTGGCAGGGTCCCCAGGCCGGCGAGGGCGGCGGCTGGAGCTAGATAGGCCAGCAGGAGTCCCGCTGCTGGAGTCGCGAAGCAAGCGGGGCACATGACACCGAGTCCCGCAAGGGGACCCGGCAGTGGCCTCAGGGACCTTCGACCATCCTTCACCAAGAAGGCGAACACGGTTAGGACGAGACCTGACAGGAGAGAAAGGGCCACAGCCGCTGCCAAGGTATATGGCCTCAGCAGCAGCGCCACCCCAGCTGACGAAGACCACGCCAGACCAGGGCCATATCCGACGGGACTCTCCAGGATGATGAAGACAGGCTCCAGGCGGCCTGTCAAGTCCACGACCAAGATGCCCTGGAGGAGCATGTAACCGATGGCGTAGGCGAACCCGAATCCCACCCAAAGGAGCTTGAGGGTCGGTCTCGCCAGGGCCCTTCGAAGGCTGCTGAAGTCCGGGTGCAGCAGTTGTGCTGCTCGGGTGCCACGGCCATCGCTACCGCTGGCCCGGAGATGTCTGAAGAGGGCGTAAACGAACATAACTGATACATTGATCCATATCAGAGGTGCTAGGGAAACGAACCAGTCCAGGATCACGGAGGACCGCAGCTCGACAAGGAGGGCCCCGATCTCCAGTATCACCAAGCCCATGATGACTGCCGCGGATTCGGCCCATATGAGTCGACTCTGCACTGGGAAGTCCATTGCCGTGAAGACTATAGAGTCTTGGCTCTGACGATGGCAACCACGCTCCTGGCCTTGACGTACCACACCCCTGAGGGCCCGAGAGAGTCGCTCAGTATCTGGCGTTATCGCCTGCTCATCAAATATAAATACAGAGGGCACTTAGAACGTGAGACCACATGGCCAAGCGCGACAGAGTTGCTAAGAGGCTGAAGGACAAGTGGAAGGCCAAGAGCTGGTACACGATCCACGCGCCCGAAATGTTCAACCGAGCTGTCCTGGGAGAGACTCCCGCGGAGGACGAGGGAAAGCTCATGGGCCGCGTGACGGAGGTCACGGTTCAGGACCTCACCGGCGACTTCTCTAAGATGCACATCAAGGTGCAGTTCAACGTGGACGGGGTGAAGGGGAGCGAGGTCTCCACGGCTTACATGGGCCACGACATGACCGCCGATTATGTACGCAGGCTCACCCGCAGGAAGAGATCCCGAATCGACGGAACCTTTGACGTCAAGACGAAGGACGGCGCCATCCTCAGGGTTAAGCCCATGGCCATCACGGACCGCCGAATTCAGGCCTCCAAGCAGACGGCCATCCGTAAGGTGATGCACAGAGTGGTCTACGAGAAGGCCAGAGGTGCGAGCTTCACGGACTTCGTCAAGAACATGATTCTGGGTGACATGGCCAGGGAAATCGCCATGGCCTGCAAGGCCATTCAGCCCATCTTCAGGGTCGAGGTTAGGAGGAGCGAACTCCTGAAGGCACCCGGGGTGGCGGCTGAGGAGGCCCCGACGGAGGAAGTAGAGGAGAAAGTAGAGGAGGAAGCTCCGCCAGAAGAGCCTGAGGTGGAGGAGCTCCAGGTGGAAGAATCGGCTCCATCATCCTCGTGAGGATTCATCTGAAGAGTTTCACGGACTACGTGGGATCTGGCTCAGCTACCCTTCCATCCCCAGGAGTTCCTTGAACGCCCCCTTCACATAGGGCCGGACCATGCGCTTTCGCCAGAAGAAGTGGCCGTCAGCGTTGTCCATGGGCTTCGCCAGGCTGAAGGCCGCCTCGGCAACCGCTTCCAAGTCCTCCTCCGTGGGCGTTCTGCCAGCAAGGAGGTCGCCGGTAGCATCTACTTCCAGAGGCCTCGATGAAACGGCTCCGAGAACGAGCCTTGCATCCCGCACCTCCCCGCTTCCATCCAGCCTCAGGCAGGCGGCCACACCAAGGATGGGGAAGTCGAAGGACCCCCGCCGTCTCAGCTTCCAGTAAGTGGTCTTCCAGCCGTCGGCGGGCGGCAGACGCACTTCTGTGAGGATCTCGTCCCTCCCCTTCGTCAGATAGTCTATCCCGTCATCGCGATAGAACTCGTCCGCAGGGATTTCCCGTCCCCCTTTGGGCCCCACCAGCCTCAATGTAGCGTCGAGGGCGACGACGACGGGGGCCAGGTCCGATGACGAGATTGCCCAGCACCGATTGCTCCCGGGAGCAACGAGACATATGTCCCCGTCCTTCTTCATGCAGAAGCCGATGGCCTTTCTCCACTGGTGGGGCATGTTGTAGTAGTTGCAGCGGGGGTCCACGCAGAGGTTGCCGCCGATGGTCCCCATGTTTCGTAGCGGCGGTGTGGAGACGAGGCCCGCGGCCTTGGCCACAGCATGGTAGTGCCGCTGGATGATGACGTGGGAGCTTACCTCCCGTAAGGTCGAGCCGGCTCCAATGACCATGCCCGCCTCTTGGTCCCCGGAGATTTCCCGAAGCTCTTGGACATTGCGGAGGCCCACCAGCACCTTCGGCTCGAACTGCCTCCTCTTCATGTTGGGGTACAGGTCAGTGCCTCCGGCCACCAGCATGGCGTTGTCCCCGTGCGTCTGCAGAGCTTCGACGGCCTCCTGCAGGGATGTGGGGGCCACGTAGGTGAAGGGGGGAAGGCGCAGCAATCAACCACCTCCGTCAGCGGTCGGTAGCTTCACTTTCCTCTCCTTCGGCGGCTCCACCTTTATCGGCTCCTTGAACTCGAAGGGGGGCAGCGTCTCGGGACCGATGAGCGGCTCCTCTCCCCGTTCGACCATATCCATCCCCTTCAGCACCTTCTCCGGGGTTATGGGCAGCTCGTGGAACTTCACGCCGATGGCATCGTGCACCGCGTTGGCCACGGCTGGGTTGACGGGCAGTAGGGGACCTTGCCCGCACTCCTTCGCTCCGAAGGGTCCTTCGGGGTCAATGCTCTCTACTAGGATGGTCTCCACCGGAGGCATCTCCTTGGTCGTGGGACTTTTGTACTCCAGCATGGAGGGGATCTTGTGCAGGCCCTTCCTGAAGGCCTGTTCCTCCATCAGCACCTCGCCCAGGGCCATGTAGACGCTCCCCTCCACTTGCCCGATGACGAGGGTGGGATTGATCGCCCGGCCGATATCGTGGGCGATCCACACCTTTTCGACCGTAACCTCGCCGGTATCCTCGTCAACGTCCACCTCGGCGACGCAGGCTGTGAAGCTGTAGGCGGGGGACGGCCCAACCCCCGAGCCCTTGTAGGGTCCGTGCAATTTGGGCGGCTTATAGGCGCCCGTGGACCCAAGGCTTCCATGCAACTCCTCGGCGACGCCACAGGCCTCCTCCCACGTCATATCCACCTCCTGCCCTTCAGGGTCGAGAACCCTACCATCGCGGAACTGAAGCCTGTCCTTCGACACTCCCGTCTTCGCGCTGACGGCCTCGGCGATGAGATCCCTGAGCCTCTGGGCCGCCTGTACGGCCGCGTTACCCGCCATGAAAGTCACTCGGCTGCTGTAGCTCCCCAGGTCGATAGGGGTGAGCTCCGTGTCCGCCGTGACAAGCTTAATGTCCTGCGGCCGAATCCCCAGGACTTCGGCCACCGTGAGAGCGAGGACGGAGTCGGAACCCTGTCCTATCTCGATAGCGCCGCAGAAGAGGACGACGGTGCCGCTCCTGTCCACCTTGAGTTGGACCTCCGAGTGGGGCATGTCATTCCAGTAGACGGGCAGGCTAGCACCGCTCAGGTAGCTGCTGAGGGCGAAGCCGACTCCCTTGCCCCGGGGCAGGCTACCAGCTTTTTCCTTGTAGCGGGAAGCCTCCAAGACCTTGTCGACGCACTCCCTCAACCCGCAGCTCGTCACGCGAAGCCAGTTGACGGTGAACGTGAAGGGCTCCACCATGTTCCTCAGCCGGAACTCCACGGGATCCATCCCCAGGTCCTCCGCGATCCTGTTGAAGTGGACCTCCAAGGCGAAGCGGGGCTGAGGGGTGCCGTGCCCCCTCTTGGGCCCGCAGGGAGGCTTGTTGGTGTACACCCGGGTCCCCTCGAACTTGTAGGCCGGAATGCGGTAGGTGGTGGTCTGCAGGGCGCCCGTGTAGTACGTGGTGACGACGCCGTAGCTGCCGTACGCCCCCCCGTCCAGGAGGGACCTGAAGTGCATGGCCGTGATTGTCCCGTCCTTCCTAACGCCGGTCCTGACTCGCATGAGGGTTGGGTGTCGGCCGCGGTGGGCGTAGAAGACCTCCTCCCGAGTCAGGGCGATCTTCACGGGCCGGCCCGTCACCATCGCCAGCTTGGAGGCCACCACCTCGTGATTGAAGGGGTCGCTCTTTCCACCGAAGCCGCCTCCGACGGGCGTGGCTATGACCCGAATGCGATTCATGGGGAGGCCCAGGACCTTGGAGAGGGCTCGGTGGACGTAGTGGGGGGTCTGAGTGCTAGACCATAGGGTCACCTTCCCCTCAGGCTCCCACTGAGCCACGGCGGCGTGCTGTTCCATGGCAAGGTGGTTCGATCCCTCGAAGAAGAACCGGTCCTCCCGGACGACTTCGGCCTGCCGGAACCCATCATCAACCTCCCCAAACTCGAAGGAGACGACCTTGTGTATGTTGCGGCCGAACCCTACGTCGTCGATGGGCTCCCCCTCCTTCTCTAGGGCCTCCTCGATGCTCATGTAGGAGGGCAGCGGGTAGTAGTCGACTTCGATGAGCTCAGTCGCTGCCTCTGCCGTGGCTTCGTCCACCGCCGCGACGGCCGCCACGGGGTCGCCGACGTAGCGCACCCTTTCCGTGCACAGGGCTTCCTCGTCCTGGCTGACGGGGAGGATGCCATACTTCTCCGGGAGGTCCTTGCCCGTGATTATGGCCGCGACACCTGGTAGCGCCTCTGCCTTCGACGTGTCGATGGACCTAATGTGGGCGTGTGGGAGCGGGCTCCGCAGCATCTTGGCGTAGAGCATCCCGGGAAGGTGGATATCGTCGGCAAACTGCGCTCGTCCCGTGACCTTGGCCGGTCCGTCCACCCGGGCTTTGGGCTTCCCAATCACGGAGAAGTCAGACACGAGCCTCCCCCCGCGCCACCTCCTCCTGTACGCTCCCCTCACTGACCGGGGCCATCCTCTGCGCTGCCAGCTCCACCGCTTCGAAGATCTTGAGGTATCCCGTGCACCTGCAAAGGTTTCCGCTGAGGGCGTCCACGATCTCTGACCTCGTGGGTGTCGGGTTCTCGTCCAAGAGGCCCTTGGATGCCATGAGGAAGCCGGGCGTGCAGTAGCCGCACTGAGCGGCCCCCAGCTCCGCAAAAGCCTCCTGCAGGGGGTGCATCCTGCCTCTCTGAGCGAGGCCCTCCACCGTGGTGATCTCCCTGCCCTGGATATCTATGGGGAGGGTGAGGCATGAGAGCACGAATGTGTCGTCCACCAGGACGCCACAGGTCCCACATTCCCCTAGTTCGCAGCCGTGCTTCGTCCCGGTCAACCCGAGGTCCTCACGGAGAACCTCCAAGAGGGTCTTCTGCAAGGGCACCACGACGTCGTAGGTGTCTCCGTTTACGCTGAGACGAACCCACACGTTCCCATCGTCGTCAGACATCCGCCTCTCTCCACTGCGTGCTGCAGCATTCCCCTCATCTGACCCTTGAACTCCACTACCATCAGGCAGCGCAAGGCCCCGAGTATGTATGATTGGCCTTGCTGGAAATAAGGGTGATGGTGTGAGAAGGTCAGGAGTGGGGAATCGAATACCTTATCTATCGACACTGGGTTTGTTGCTTCCGTCGGGGTGGCTCAGCCTGGTGGAGCGCCGGACTCATAGGGAAACGTGAGCTGCGACCCAAGCGCTCCTGGGAAATCCGGAGGTCGCGGGTTCAAACCCCGCCCCCGACATCTATGCCTCCCGGAGGCAGCGAATAACTCCTACTTGTCTCCGTTCCCTTGGATAGGGACGGGTAAGCACATTTAAGACGAAAAACTAAAAAGCCTGAAATGACTACGGCGCTGAGGTAACTTGGACGCCATAAGGACCGAGGCCTTGACCAAGGTCTACGGCCGGAAAGGGACGCTCGCCGTCGATGGCCTCAACCTGACTGTGTCTCAAGGTGAATTGTTCGGTTTCTTGGGTCCAAATGGAGCCGGCAAGACCACCACTATCCGTATTCTGACCACCTTACTACGCCCGACGCGTGGCCGAGCATGGGTGGCGGGCCACGATGTCCGGGTAGAGCCCCAGGAGGCGATGCGACGCGTGGGTTTCATGCCAGAGACCCCGGGATTTTATGCCCCACTAACAGGCCGCCAGCACCTTCGCTACTACGCGAGCCTCTACAGGATGGACAAGTCCCAACTCGATGGTCGTATCGATTCCCTCCTAGAACGGGTCGGGTTGGAGGAGGCAAAAGAGATGAAGGTGAAAGCTTACAGCCTCGGCATGAAGAGACGACTCGCCCTAGCCGGGGCGATCCTGCCTGACCCGGAGATCTTGATCCTCGACGAGCCGTCGCTGGGCCTGGATCCAGGAGGTATGGCCTTCGTTCGTTCCCTTCTCACCGAGTTCAACGATGCGGGGACGACGGTTTTCCTCTCCTCCCACATCTTGAGCGAGGTCGAGAAGATCTGCACCCATGTCGGCGTCCTCCATCGTGGTCGCCTCCTTCGGGTCGATACGCCACGCGCCCTGGTCCAGACCCTTGGACCGACCGGAGGGTGCCTGGAGGTGGCGACAAAGGGCGTCCAGCCTGAGGTCCTAGAGGACCTGAAGGCCATCGAGGGGGTGGAACGCACTGTGATGGAAGGCCACACTCTCAGGGTCTACGGGGCTCTTAGTGATGACACTGTCGCGGAGGTGAACCGGCACCTAGCCTCCTCTGGGGTCGCCATCATAAGTTCCCGCCTGCTGGAAGCCGATCTCGAGGAGGCCTTTCTGGCCCTAACGGAGGACCGGGCGTGAGTTTGAGGTCCTCTCTCGCTGGCCTGCTCCCAGTAGCCTCCAAGGAAGGTCGTGCGACCTTCCTCAGTCCCCGCTTCTTCATCATTGTGGCCCTCCTCGCCTTGGCCGTCCTTGCAGGCACCTACTCGATTCTGCCAGGAGCTACTGGCGGGGCGGGGGTGCCGAGCCGCGTCACCTTCAACTTCACCTATTTCGAGGGACTGAATGTCAGCCGACCAGCGATGGCCCTCTTCGCGTTTTCCCCCACTGGCGATCCCATTTCAGGCCTAGAGGCCCAACTTATAAATATCACGGATTTCCGGGGTGGGGAACCGGAATTCGAGGTTCTGGACTCAAAGGTAACGGATGCCTCAGGCTGGGTCCGGTTCGAGGGCTTGTGGCGTGACTATCCAGATCGCGAGCGGCTGGGCCTCTTCCTTCCTGATGAGGAGTGGGGGTTCCAGAATGAGGTCAACACGTACTATTACGGGAACCAGACGATCACCAATCACGCCGTGTTGTGGACGCGTCACTTCCCCCTGGGCGGGTCATACAGCGAACAGACGCTCTTCCTCGTCTTCACGGACGCTCAGGGCACGATCTTGGATGGAGCCAACGTCTACGTCTGGCAGGTAACCGAGGAGGACTTCTGGGGTCTGGACCCCGAGGAGGAGCCACCCGGAGGCTGGGCACCCTACCTGAACGGGACCACGGATGCGAATGGATTCTACATCCGCCCGGAACCACTCGGGAATGGGGAATACTTGGTCAGGGCTGAGAAGGGGGCGCTCAATAGCACGAGTCAATTTGGCTTCTACGGAAGCCCCAATCCCCTAACCGAGGGCCCCGACGGAATCCTTGCCTTCACAGGCATGCTTTTCGTGCCCCTCATCCTTCCGGTCATGGCGCTTGTGCTGGCGTACGACGCCGTCGCACGAGAACGAAGCCAAGGCTCGCTTGACATGCTGCTCTCCAAGCCCGTAGGCCGTATCGGCGTTGCAGCGGGCAAGCTTCTCGGTGTGTTCGGTTCCATGGCAGCTCCTGTGGTAACCGTCCTCCTGATTGCCGCCGGATTAATCTGGATTATCACTGGCCAGGCACCTACGGGGTCCTTCCTCGCCACCTTCATGGGAAACGCCCTCCTGCTTCTGCTAGTCTACACTCTGCTCTTCCTGGCGGTCTCCGCCAATGTGAGGAACCTGGGCACCGCCCTCCTTATCTCCATCCTGATATTCCTCCTGTTCGCCTTCTTCTGGGGCCTCATCAGCGCTATCATCGCCAGCGTTCTCGCAACGCCTGGCTCGGTTGCCTGGTACCGAATTAACGTGTCGTTGTCCATCGTGTCTCCAACCGGGGTCTATCACCAGGTGCTGACGCTTGCCATGCCCGCTCTCCTGGGAGGATTCTTCGGACCATTCGGCGGGACGGCGCAGGCCCTCCCACTCATCTGGATCACCGTTGCGGCAGTCTTCTGGGTCGCAATACCGCTAGTCGCCTTCCTTTTGGCCATGAAGTACAGAGTGACCGAGGGCTGACGTCGTCATACAACACCCACCACGCTTCTGTAGCCCACACGGTGCTGCTCGGCCCGACGTTGACCAAAAGGTCAACGCGAAAAGTGCTTTGATATAGCTCCGAGTCAGAGTAATATGCAATGTCAACGAAAGGAATGTTCGCAGCCCTTCTCGCTGCAATGTTGTTGGTGACTGCTTCGGCATCCTATGTTGCCATTACGAGGCGGAACCCGGGAGAAGAAGGGCTCTTCAACTTCCAAAGCATGAC
>JABAOH010124159.1_pt3 | contig 12869 bp, 18 predicted proteins | sample 7062181 | NCBI WGS metagenome assembly JABAOH01 (sample SAMN14538630, study PRJNA623070) | marine sediment metagenome | biome: marine biome [ENVO:00000428]; feature: marine pelagic biome [ENVO:01000023]; material: deep marine sediment [ENVO:00002113]; isolation source: pool of 5 deep marine... | reverse complement strand
CCCATTAGAAATTATAAAAATTTGAATACATTATAAAGGATACTAGTTGCCAATAGATTCGTGGCAATAAAAAATATCACAGTTCTTGGCTCAGGAATAATGGGACATGGAATTGCTCAAGTTTCAGCAATGTCTGGATACAATGTTGTTCTTCGAGATATCGAACAACAATTTTTGGATAAAGCTATGGGGAAAATAAAATGGAGTTTAGATAAACTAGTTTCAAAAGAAAAAATTTCTCAAGACCAGGCTGATGACATTTATTCTCGAATAAAACCCATAGTGGATTTAAAAGAAGCAGTAAAAGAGTGTGATTTAGTTATTGAAGCAGTTCCAGAAATAATGGAGTTAAAAAAGAAAGTTTATGCTGAATTAGATAGTGCAGCAGGTCAAAATGTGGTTTTTGCATCAAATACTAGTACATTACCAATTACTGAAATTGCAAACACAACAAGTAGACCAGAAAAATTCATTGGAATTCATTTTTTTAATCCACCTCAATTAATGAAACTTGTTGAGGTAATTCCGGGTCAAAAAACAGCACAAGAAATTGTAACTTTAACAAATCAATACGTAGAATCTGTAAAAAAAGTACCCGTTGTATGTAGAAAAGATGTTCCAGGATTTATCGTAAATAGATTATTCATACCTCTTGTTCATGAAGCATGTTATGTAATGGAAAGACAAGGAATTGATAAAACTGAAATTGATTCTGCTGTAAAATTTAGACTTGGTTTTCCAATGGGTATTTTTGAGCTTGCCGATTTTACTGGCATGGATGTAATTCACAAAGCAACAATTGAGATGCATCTTCGAGACAAAAAAGTCATCAGACCTCACCCAACAATTGAAAAACTATACAATGAGAAAAAGTTAGGACAAAAAACTGGAGAAGGGTTTTACAAGTATTCTGATGACAAATATGAGAGAGTTCCACTTTCTGAAGAGCTTGCCGAAAAATGTGATCCTAAACAAATTCTTGCAAACATCTTAAACAATGCAGCTTGGCTAGTAACTCAAAAAGCAAGTGATATTGAAGAGATTGAAAAGGCAGCTAATTTAGGATTAGGATTAAAAAAACCATTATTTGAAACTGCAAAAGAGTTTGGAATGTCAAACATTGTCAAAGAATTAGAAGAGCTGGCAAAAGAGCATGGTCAATTTTATGAACCAGATCCATTGTTAGTATCTATGCAGTAATTTGTTCTAGAATATACTTTACAGCTTCTTTAGGAGAATCAACTCCTACAATTTTCACATGATGTCTATGATCTAAATACTTGTCAGCATATTCAGCTGCAACATCTCCAGAGTTTTTCAATGTCGCAATTGGTTTTTTGTGAACATAAGATGCACAAACTTCAGTGAGAGTTCCAGAACCTCCACCAATTACAATTACTCCATCTCCAGAAAGAGATGTTAGAAAATCTCTAGTATGTCCCATACCAGTTGGAATAACGACATCACAATACTCGTTTGCTTTAGATGCTTCATGTTGTGGAATGATTCCTATTGCCAATCCTCCTGCATCATGTGCTCCATGAGATGCTGCTTTCATCACACCTCCAAGACCACCTGTTATCAAAACTGCACCCGATTTTGCAATTTCGGCTCCAGTTTCATAAGCTAGTTTTTCATGAAGGGGGGTACAACCTGCATCATCATGACCGATTACTAAAATCTGAAGTTTTTTTGCCATATAGGATCATTTCTGTGCTCCATATCAATATCTTTTCAAATCGTAAAGGATATTAGATAATGATGAAAACAACTTGTATGGAAAAACGTTCAATGCCAGTATGTTTTACTGAGGAACAATACAAAAAGATCGAAGAAATAGCTAAAAAAAATGGAATGCTCAATGCAAGCCAAGCTATTGAAAAATTACTAAAAGAAGAATAAATCTACTAAATGGCATTGTTAGCCATTTTCTTTTTATTAATAATAGGCTGAAATTAAATATGCAAAAGATCAGGTTAGAACAAGATGAAACTGTTTAATCGCACTCCTGCGTTTTGTGCCATTTGTGAAAAGGAGCTAAAACACAAACACAAACCAAAAAAAGAATGGAATATCGAAGGTTATCTTTGTGCAGATTGTCATATGGATAAGAACAGACAGTATTTTGAAGGAACGATGACTCAAAAATGTGTAGTGTGTGATTCAAAGAAAAAAATTACTGATCTTTGGGAGCCTCGTTGGCAATGGGAGATGCAAGGATTACTTTGTAAAACTTGTTTTGATGAAAAAGAAAAAACATTTACCCAAAAAAAAGAGTTTTGTAGCATCTGTGGAGCAAAATTAGGATTTTTCAGATACAATCCAAAAAGTAAATGGAAAGTTGAGGGGCAATTATGCAGAAAGTGTTGGGATGAAAACAAGGCACGTAATGGATAAAAGATGATTTTTTTCAAAAAAATTCAATGTGAAAAGTGTGATAATAAATTTTCAAAACAAGAAGATCTAATGCAGCATTACCAAGTTGTTCACAATAAAGATCTACCGTATGATTGTAAAGAATGTAACCAGTTTTTTTCAAGTATGGAAGAAATGCGTACCCATCTACAAAGACAGCATAGTTACAAAAAAGACAGAATTTAGTTTTAAATTCCTTTTACAGTTTTTACCATTGGAGGACGAATTTTAGTAAAAACTCTAAATCCACATATGCATTTGATTTCAGGTAGTCTTGATAATTCGGTGTTTGGAACAGTAGTTCCACATCTCAAACAAGCATAAATAACATCAAATTGTGGTGATGAAGGAGTTTCTTCAATAGGTGCTTCTTCAACTTGAGGTTCAGAAGGTTCTTCGGCCATAGATTATCACAATTATTCTATAATTTAAGGCTAACAAATATCACGTTAAGGATAATTCAATGTAAACATCGTCAGGAATTTTTAGTCTCATTAATTGTCGAATTGCTTTGTCATCAGCATTAATATCAATAATTCTTCTATGCATTCTCATCTCCCATTTTTCATATGTCTCAGTACCATTTCCACAAGGAGATTTTCTAGTTGCAATGTGAAGACGTTTTACTGGTAAAGGAGTTGGTCCTTTTACTTTAACGCCGGTCTTTTGACCAATGCCCATAATTTCTGTACAAACGCCGTCTAGTTTTGGCAAGCTAGAACTGGTAAGTTTAATTCTAGCTGATTGAGGCAAAACAAAAACCCACTAAGGTTTGAATTCTTCGGTGATTTCTTTAACAATTCCTGCAGCAATTGTTGCACCCATGTCTCTTAGTGCAAATCTACCTAATTCAGGAAAGTCTGAAAATGATTCGATTGGAGTTGGTCTTACTGGTTTAATGCGAACAATTGCAGAATCTCCAACTTTTAAGAATTTTGGATTTTCTTCATCAACTGCTCCAGTTGCAGGATTAATTTTTGCTTCAAATGCAACAATTGTTGCAGCAACTTGAGCTGTGTGCGCATGCATGACAGGAGTATAACCTGGTGCAATAGCTGTTGGATGGTGAATAACTATAATTTGTGCTTTGAATTCATTTGCACATTTTGGTGGACTGTCAGGAGTTCCCATAACATCACCACGTTTGATATCTTTTTTCTCAACGCCTCTCAAGTTAAAACCAATGTTATCACCTGCTTCTGCAGATGGCATTTCGGTATGGTGAGTTTCAATAGATTTGATTTCACCTTGTGCACCTGATGGCATTATGATGATTTTATCATTAGCTTTCATCTTTCCAGTTTCGACACGTCCGACTGGTACTGTACCAACACCAGTAATTGTATAAACATCTTGAATTGGAACACGTAGTGGTTTACCAATTGGTTTTTCTGGATAGGTAAAGTCATCAAATGCTTCAAGAAGTGTTTTACCTTTCCACCATGTCATATTTTCAGATTTTTTAACTAAATTGTCTCCTTTCCATCCAGAAACTGGAATGAAAGGAACAGTGTCAACTTTGTAACCAACTGATTTTACTAGTGCTTCACCTTTTGCTTTTGCTTTATTGTATGCTTCTTCAGAGAAATTGCTATCATCCATTTTGTTAATGGCAACAATTAGTTGGTTAACACCAAGTGTTTTTAGTAAGAATGCATGTTCTCTGGCTTGTCCTCCAGGAGCAACAGCAGTGTCTGTTTCTCCTTCTTTTGCTGAAAGTACTAAAACAGCACAATCTGCCTCAGAGGCACCAGTAATCATGTTTTTGATAAAGTCCCTGTGTCCAGGGGCGTCAATTAGAGTAAAGAAGTATTTTGGAGTTTCAAATTTTTGGAAGGCAAGATCTATTGTAATTCCACGTTCTCTCTCATCTTTGATGTTGTCCATTACCCAAGCGTATTTGAAAGTGTCACCTTTTCCTGTTTTTTCAGATTCCTCTGCATGTTGGGCGATAGTTCTCTCATCAACTACTCCAAGATCCATTAAGAAATGGCCCATTGTTGTAGACTTACCATTATCAATATGACCCGTAATGATCAAGTTCAGGTGGTTTTTATCTGCCATATCGATTTCGAAGTGAGAGGGCTTTATTACCATTTCGATTTTTTTGAAAAATATCTAATTTTTTTTCAATATTTTTTAATCAAGGGTTTTGAGGAATTAGACATAAATCAAAGGTACACTGAAAGAATCCATGAAAATTACTGTCTCTGTCATTAAAGCTGATGTAGGAGGGATTGGCGGACATACCAGACCAAGTGACGGATTATTGGCCGCGGTCAAAAAAACCGTAGAAGGTTCAAAAGATCTCTTGATTGATTATTACATTGGCTATTGTGGTGACGATGTACACATTGTAATGTCTCACACTAAAGGAGTCGATAACCAACAGATTCACGAGCTTGCATGGAAGGCCTTTGAAGCTGGAACACAAGTGGCAAGACAAGAAGGACTTTACGGTGCAGGACAAGATCTGCTAAAGGATTCATTTTCAGGAAATGTAAAAGGAATGGGTCCAGGAGTTGCTGAATTAGAGTTTGAAGAACGCCCCAATGAAGCATTTACAGTGTTTGCAGCCGATAAAACAGAGCCAGGCGCTTTTAATTATCCATTTTATAGAATGTTCGTAGACGGAATTAGCAATACAGGTTTAATTGTAAACAAATCTCTTGCAAAAGGCGTAAAGTTCAATGTCATGGATGTTGAAGAAGCCGAAATTGCAGAGCTGCAGTTATGGGAAGACAAACCAACACTAGAAGCTGCTTTAATGTATCCAGGGCGATACGTAGTTTCATCAATTCATACAAATGATGGAGAGCCAATAGTTTCAGCATCAACTGATCGTTTACACAATATAGCAGGAACTTATGTTGGCAAAGATGATCCAATTTGCATAGTTAGAACTCAGAAAAACTTTCCTGCAACAGAAGAAGCAGGAAGTGCTTTTAACAATCCACATTATGTTGCGGGAAATACACGAGGAAGTCATCACATGCCATTGATGCCAGTAAAGATCAATTCTGCTGCATCAATCAATTATTGTATTCCAATTGTAGAGGCCTTAGTGTTTAGCATGCATGATGGAAAACTTGTAGGACCATATGATGGATTTTCCACACCAGATTGGGATCATATAAGAGAAATTGCTACAAAAAGAGCACTAGCAATGAGAAGTCAGGGATTTATTCATCCTGCAACACTTGTTCCATCAGAATTAGAGTATGCTGAAGGATACAAAGACAGAATCAATGTGCTAAAAAGCAAAATGAAACCATTGCCAGATTCTCCAAAGTATGGAGAAGCAAAAGGCAACTATGAAGATCCAGATTAGAACAATTCTTTGTAAAATATTGGAAAATTTTACTCTGTTAATGAAAAAATTCGATCAGTATTTTTTTGTGGAAAAAGAGTTAATAGAAAAGATGGATACCACAATATTGAGAAAAATGAAGAAATTAGAATCATTATTTGAGCTAAAGTACTTTATCCTCACCGGCGTTGGTGTTTTAACATTTTCAAATTTTGTAATAGTGCTATTTGGGCAAACAATTCCCAATATCATATGGGCATTTTTCAAAGACGTTGGAGAAATGGTAATTGTAGGAGCAGTCTTTGCTTTTGCATTTGCATGGTTGCTTAAATCAAAACCTCAAAGGAAACCAAAAAACTATTCCATAGTTACTTTTGATGTGTATGGAAATGAATCAAGCATCAAGGGAATTCGAACTGATTTTAAAATTCATGATGTAGCATGGAGCTATATGAAACAGTACAAAAAATCCTACCCACTATACAACTTTGCTCTAGTATCAGATAATCCAAAATCAGACAAAAAGACAATCTTTCGATACATTTAGCAACTCACTTTTATTTCGGATCCTATAAAAAATTCAGAGTGGAGTTTTCTGTTCTAGCTGAGACTTTTGAAAAGATGGAAAAGACCAGTAAAAGATTAGAGTTAACAGATCATCTTGTAGATTTATTTAAAAACACTCCACCTGAACTTGTTTCAAAGATTGTTTATCTAATACAAGGAAAGCTACGTCCTGACTTTGAAGGAATTGAAATTGGAGTTGCTGAAAAATTAGTAATAAGAGCAGTTCATCGCTCTACTGCAATTGAAGCTAAAAGAATTGAAGAAGCATACAGAAAAGATGGGGATTTAGGACATGCCGTTTCAAAATTAATTGAACAAAAAACTCAGACTACTCTCTTTGAAACAGATGAAAAACAAAGTCAAACAGTTGCTTGGGTTTATGATACACTGCTAAAGATTGCCGAGCTTGAAGGAAGTGGTAAAAACGTAGTTGATAAAAAAATGAACTATATTGCCAGTCTATTAAATAATGTAAATCCAATTTCAGGAAAATTTATCATAAAAATTCTAATTGGAACAATGCGTTTAGGTGTTGCAGACAACACAATCTTAGATGCATTAGCTATAGCATATACTGGAACTAAAGAAAATAGAGAAAAAATTGAAAGTGCATACAATGTTTCAAGTGATCTTGGAAAAGTAGCAAGTGTTGCTGCAAAAGACGGACTAAGTGGAATTGAACAATTCAAAGTAATTGTGTTTAATCCAATTCGACCAATGTTAGCTGATCGTGTAAAAAGTGAACAAGAAGCAATAGAAAAGATGGGCAAAAAATTTGCAGCAGAGTTTAAGCTAGATGGAGAAAGAGTGCAAGTTCACTTAGAAGATGGAAAGGTGGATCTTTTTTCAAGAAGATTAGAAAAAATCAAGCAATATTATCCAGACATTGTTGAAAAAATTCCTAAATCAATTAAAGCGCAAAACGCAATTTTAGAAGCTGAAGCCGTTGCAATCAATGAAGATTCTGGAGAGTTTTTGCCATTTCAAGAACTAATGCATAGAAGAAGAAAATACAATGTGGATAAAGCCGTTTTACAATATCCAATAACTGTAAATTTTTTTGATGTTTTGTATGCAGATGGAAAATCTTGTCTTGATTTAGGATATGAGCAGCGAAGAGAAATACTAACTAAAATAATTTCTGAAGATGATTTTAGCAAAATTATTCCTCAAAAAATAGTTACTAGTGAAAATGAAATTGAGGATTTTTTGGAAAATTCAATAAATTCGGGTTGTGAGGGATTGATGCTCAAAGATCTTAATGCACCTTACAGAGCAGGAGCAAGAGGAAGTAATTGGCTTAAGCTAAAACGCGAATATAGAAACGAGCTTGGAGATAGTTTAGATTTAGTTGTAATTGGTGCATTCTTTGGAAGAGGACGACGAACTGGAAAGTATGGAACACTGCTTTTAGCAACATACAATGATGCTGAAGATGTTTTTCCAAGCATTTGTAAAGTCGGTACAGGATTTACCGATGAGAATTTAGATCAATTCTATCAGTTATTATCTAACAAGGTTGTCTTGAAAAAAAATCCTAGAGTTAAAAGTGAAATGGAAGCTGATGTTTGGTTTGATCCAGAACTTGTTATTGAAATTGTTGCGTCTGAAATTACACTTAGTCCAATTCACAAAACAGCACAAGATGTTATTAGAAAAGGAAGCGGGTTAGCATTGCGGTTTCCAAAATTTACTGGCAAAATAAGAATGGAAAAATCTCCTGAAAATGCTTCAACTGATGAAGAGGTTATTACTCTATACAAGGGTCAAACAAAAATTACTCAAGAAGCTGATTGAGACTAGATTCAATAGAGTTTTTTGGATTTTTTCGCAAGGGTTTAAATTAACTTTCTATTGATATCAAATTTCGTACATGTATAGCGGGGAACTGGAGGTACAAGCAAAAAGAAAAGCAATTGCAGTTTTGCAAGATGAAATTAATAGAATTTTAAACGCCTCTAGAAGTTTAGCTACTCTACCCGAACTAATGATGAAGAAAAACAAAACTGAGATAAAAAATACACTAGAACAAATTGTCAATATTGAAGATGAGGTAGAAGCCCTCCGAAGAAAAATTACTCGAGACGTAGCTGATGTTGGAGGATTAATTATGAACAGAGAAAATTTGCTCAACACTGCATATACAATGGATGAGATTGCTGGCTACATTACTGGAATTTCATTTAAGCTATCTAACATCAAGTCAGCCACTTTAAAGAGTGCCAAATTAGACAAGGACTTGACTGAATTAATTGAACTAGTAGTTGATGAGGTATACAAACTCAATGAGATTATTCGCAGTCTTAACACAAATGCCTCAAACTCAATTGATCTAGCGCAAGAAACTCAGAAAATTGAAAGAGATATTGATACAAAATATAGACAAATTACAATTAAGATTTTAACTGAAATTACCAACACGAAAGAGCTTCTCTTAATGAAAGACGTAGTAGAAGGAATAGAAGAGATGGCAGACAAATGTCAGGAAGTTTCAGATTCATTTATTCTATTGGCACTTAGTATTTAGTTGAAAAGTGAATTAATCGATAATAGAATTGTAGTATGGAATATTAAAGATTCCAAAAAACTTTTCATGCAAGGGTATTATGGCAAACCAATTGGTATGCCAAAACCAAAGATTGATGAAATTAACGTTCCATTAATTTTAGATCTAATTGAAGGATATTATTTACTTCAAAAATCTAAAATTTCAATTTACAAAGCAAAGAAAAAGGTTTCAGAAAAGCAGATGCTTGAAATTTGTAAAAATGAATATCATAATTTTGATAAAAAATATCTAGTTTACAAAAACTTTCGAGACAAAGGATACATTGTAAATCCGGGAATAAAGTTTGGATGCGACTTTGCAGTATATCAAAAAGGACCTGGAATTGATCATGCCCCATACTTGGTTCAAGTGTACAATACAAGTGATCCAGTCTCATCAACTGATGTGGTACTAGCTGGAAGACTAGCTACTACTGTAAGAAAGCAATTTGTTTTAGCTATACCACATGGCAAAAAAGATGTTAGTTATTTGGCACTTGATTGGTGGAAGGCCTAAAGAGATTTTACGTGACCTGCTATTTTATCATAAATTTCAAATAATTCTTTGGTAATTCCAAATTCAAAACTATTTTTCCATTTACCATAAATTCTAACTACATTTTCTGTAGGATCAACAAAGATTGTTGCATCGTTGACTGTTTGTTTTTGAATCATTTCATTTAGTGCAGAGTCTTCGTTGAGTGTTTTAGCAAGCTTGCCACCATTCCATGAAACACCTTTTACTTTTTTTGCACCAAAATGTCCTTCTGTATCAAGAACTGTTCTAGCTGTGTAATCTAGTTGGTTACTTCCAGAATCTTTTTTCACAATAAAGTGAGCTTGGAATCGGTCCTGGGTTCCCCATGGTAGTGGATTTGGATCTTGCATCAGTCTAACCCTTTTGAATTATTTGTATGAGGTCAATGTTGGAGTTTTTTACTTCAAGAACTCCTTTGTTAGTAACCATTCTTGGAGTTTGAGCAAAGCATCTACTGTAATAATCTCCTTTTTCAACATCGTCTTCTCCAATTGATTTTGGAGTAGAATCAATTCCAATTTTGGTCAAATATTCACTAAAAAGTTGAGGATAAGTCTTCAAAACAAAGGTATCAGGTTCAGAATCATGCATATCTGACGTGGAATAACCCCTCAAATAAAGATTAATTCAACAACAGATGATCCAATTAAATAACACATTAGGTTGCTTAATCTGTCAATGTTAAAATTTCAAAATAAAGTTGCGCTAATTACCGGTAGCGGAACAGGCATTGGGCAAGCTATTGCAAAAAAATTTGCCGAAAATGGGGCAAGTGTTATAATTTTAGGTAGAAGAAAAGAACCACTAGAAGAAACAGAAAAAATCCTTCAAGAGATTATTTCAAAAGCTGGAAGTAACGCTTTTGTGAAAATTTTTGCAGGAGTTGATGTTAGTGATGAAAAAGGAATCAATGACATGTTTGATTCTCTTGCTAGCTCTAACACAACAGTAGATATTATTGTAAACAATGCAGGAGTTTCAGGACCAGTCACATGTTTTGCAAATGATGATCTAAATGAATTCAAAAGTACAATTGGAATTCACCTAACTGGAACGTTTTGGACCTCAAAACAGGCACTAAAAGTGATGAAAGAAGGAGGCAAAATCATTACAATTTCAACATTTTTTGCTGAAGAAAGACCACTTGAGCAGCGCCCATATAGATTCAGAGATCCATATACTGCATCACAAGGCGCAAAAAACAGACTTGCTGAAGCAATGTCTTGGGAGCTAGTCGATAAAGGAATCATATCAATTGCAACTAATCCTGGGCCAGTTCATTCAGATAGAATTTACAAAACAGTTTATCCAAAAGCTGCTTCAGAATTTTTGCGAGTTAGTGGATTTGAAGATCTCTCACCAGTTGAAGTTGAATCTGTCAATAAAGAAATTGTTCCTTTGTTAGGAGAAGATGAATCTGTAATTAAAGCAGGAATTACAAAGGCTGCTGAAAATCTAGCAAGTTCTAAAGGAGGAGATGTAGCAAAACTATCTGAAACTCTTAACAACCTATTAACAAAAATTAAAACAGTTGCAGAAAAAATTCAAAAAAACACATCACAGATGATTGCAAATCAGGAATTTTTATCACAAGCACAAGTGGCAGAAACTATTTTGACTTTGGCTGATGATGAGATGGCAAAAATTCTCAACGGCAAAGTCATTCCTGGAGATAGAGTATTTTATCCTGTACGTGCACATATTGCAGGCGCTACTCCTGGTGTTCATCAACCTGACTTTAGTGGAAAATCAGTGTTCTTTACAATTAATGCCACAGACAAAACAGATGCAGAGCGAGTAGAATTTTTAGCAAAACATGTTGAAGATAACGGTGGAAAAGCTGTATGTATAATTTCTCAAGATACTCCAAAAGAATTACAAGAATCCATTAGTGGANNTCCTGAAGAAATTCAAAGGTACTTGGAAGCAGCTTCTAAAAACATGGGAGAAATTGCTGCAGTAGTTAACATTACTGGAAAAGTTCCTGAGTTTTCAAAACTTTTGGATTTATCTAGAAAAGAATGGGATGATCTTGTTGATAAATTCATTAACACTACTGCAACTGTTATTCAAAGATCATTTGAGCACTATGTTCCTGGCGGTGGAAAAGACCCAAGACTGTTTAAAGAAAAGGGAGGAGTTGTCATGACAATTGGTCCTGATTTGCCTGTTGGTAGAAAGATTTCAGGTTCTGATAGAGCGAAAGTAGAAGTGTTTAGAGGAGCACTAAGACCATTTACTACAACTGTAAATCAGGAACTAAGTGATGTACTCAAATCAAACGTTAGAGCGTTTTTGGTCTTACCTGGAGCAGTTGATGGACGCGAGCCTAGTAATGAGAAAATCGCCCAAGCATTGAACTTTTTTGTTTCTGAAAATTCTCCAAAATCTGCCGAAGTCATCTTTTGTGTTGACGAAGTAAGATAGAATGAAAAAATTCTCAGAGCTCAAAGTAGGAGAAGAATTTCATTCTACGTGTAGTATTTCAAAAAAAGAATTAGAAGAGTATCTGAATTTTTCTAGAGTAAAAAATGTTCTACTAGATGATCCTTCAAAGAAAAATAATCTAGTTTCAGGTAGAGCGATTCTTTCTAGAATGGAAGGGGAGTTTACTAGACTGAGCCAAATTTATGGAAATTTGTTAATCTACATTGGTTCTGACGGAGATTCAGAATGGCAGAATAGGAGTACACGATTTGTAAAACCGCTAAATGTAGATGAGGTTTTGAAAATAAAATTTATCGTTTCAGGAAAAGATGAAGTTGATGACGAATATGGAAAAATTGCAATTGATTATGAAGGAACAAAACAAAATGGGGATCCTGTAGTAGTTTCTAAAAAAAACTGGTACAGAATTAAAAAGGAGCCTCCAAGGAATCAATAAACAGCTTTACTGCTGCTGCAATCATTACAACTGAGATTAAAATTTTCAATGACTTTTCTTTAATTTCTAAAGATAGTCTAGCACCAACCAAACCTCCTCCAAACGCACCTGATGCAAGTAACAATGCATGGTAAAAGTCAGGATGGCCTAAAAGAGTATGAGTTACTAGTGCAGATGCAGATGCAAATAGTAAGATAAACTGTGATGTGGGAGCTGCATTTTTCATTGACAATCCCATTGCAATTACCATTAGCGGCACAAAGATAATTCCTCCACCTACTCCAAACAATCCTGCAATGATTCCTGCAAAAAAGCTAGCACCAACTGCTAAAATCATTATTTGTTTTGATAGGTTGTAGTGTTTTGGCTCAATCTTTCGTTTAGAGAAAATGTAAACGCTAGCAGAAATTAAAATCAAGGCAAATAAAATTTTAAAAATTGAAGGAGTAATGTCTGAAGAAATATACGCACCCAAAATTGTTCCAGGAATTGATAATAGTCCAAGTTTTAATCCAATAGAATACTCTATTCTTCTTTGTTTTGCATAAGAAATTGATGATGCAACTGCATTACTAAACACTGCAAAAATACTGTTACTAGCAGCTAAA
>JABAOH010110004.1_pt1 | contig 12870 bp, 10 predicted proteins | sample 7062181 | NCBI WGS metagenome assembly JABAOH01 (sample SAMN14538630, study PRJNA623070) | marine sediment metagenome | biome: marine biome [ENVO:00000428]; feature: marine pelagic biome [ENVO:01000023]; material: deep marine sediment [ENVO:00002113]; isolation source: pool of 5 deep marine... | reverse complement strand
ACGGCACCACCCAGCAGCGGGAGCCCGTGCCGCGCGATGTAGAGGATCACCGTCTCAGATGCCGCCCGGCCGACGATCGAGACCTCCTGCATGAGATTCGGGTAAGCCGCGCGCCCGACGATCGCCAGCAGAGCGAGGGTCGTCTCGATGACGATCACGCCCAGCACCATGCCGATCACCGCCCGGCGCGCCGCGCTGGCGTCCTTGGCCGAGAAGAACTTCTGGTACATCCCGCTCTCGCCGAGGAGCAGCAGGAAGGTCGGCATCGAGACGCCGAGCACCCAGAGCACGTTGTGGCCGCCCAGGACGGTGGTGTGACCCTGAGGCAGGGCGTCGAGCACGTTCCCCAGGCCGCCCAGCTCGAAGACCATGTAGGGCAGGGAAAAGAGCACGGCCAGGGTGATGATGGTTCCGTTCAGGATGTCGACGGTGACGATCGACACCATCCCCGCCAGCGCCGTGAAGATGACGATGGCGGCCGCCGTGATGTACATGCCGGCTTCCGGCGTGATCGCACCGTCGGTGACGATGCTGAGGATCCAGCCGCCGCCGCGAAACTGATAGGCGGCGATCGTCACGTAGGCCAGAATGATCGCGACCGTGCCCAGCACGCGGGCCGCCGCGTTGTAGCGCTGCTCGAGCAGGTCGGGGACGGTGTACTGGGCGATGCGACGCACCCTGCCGGCGATGAAATAGGCGACCACGAGCCCGACCCAGGCGCCGAACGAGAACCAGAGCTCGGCGATCCCGGTTCGGTAGGCCAGCCCGGCGCCACCGAACAGCGACCCGGAACCGATCCAGGTGCAGACCAGCGTGCCCACCAGCAGCACGACCGGCACCGAGCGGCCAGCGACCATGAAGTCTTCGTGGCTGCGAACCGCCCGCGAGCGCCAGAGGCTCACGGCGATGAGAACGAGGGGATAGGTGAACACCACCGCGACCAGCAGGTTCATGTCCCTCCTCCGAGGTAGATGGCGTCGGAAAAGCGGCGCCAACGTAAGCCGTCATGCTCGAACTGGGCAAGGCGGCTCTGAACGACGGCCTTGTCCGTGGGCTCGCGCGGGCTAGGATTGGTGCGATGGCCCTGCAGGTCTATCTCATGCGACACGGCGAGACCGAGGCGAACGTCCGGCAGATCCTGCTGGGACGTGGGGATTCGCCGTTCACCGACGCCGGCTGGGGCCAGCCGGGTGAGGTGGCGGGCCACCTGCGGAGCCGACGCCTGGACCATATCTATACGAGCCCCATGAGCCGGGCGCGTCGCACGGCGGAGCTGGTCCTGGAGAGCGGCCGATCCCGCTGAGCCTGGAGGCGGCCATCGCCGAGATCGACGCCGGCGACTACACGGGCCTGACGTTCAGGGAGGTGCGTCGGCGAGTTCCCGCCACCGCGGTCGTCGGTGAGTTCCGATACCCGGGTGGTGAGTCGTGGCAGGATGTGCAAGACCGGGCGCTGAATTTCGTCTTAGGTTTGGAGGCGCGCCACAACGAGGACGCGGTGCTACTGGTGACGCACGCCGGCGTGATCGCCAGTCTGGTGGCGGCTTTCGTGGGCGAGCCGGTTCAGCGGTATATTCGCGTTCGATTCGGTCATGACTTCCTCGGCCGGCTGACGGTAGCCTCGGGAGCGATCGTCGCATACCAGAAACTGGCCGGGACCGTGGACACCTGGGCGTGAGTGATGGCCAGAGTCCGAGAGGGGAGGAGAATCCGTGATGTCGTCGCATAAGTGGTTGAAGGCCGCTTCGCTCGTGGTGGTCGTGGCGTTTTGTGCATGTTCCCGCGCGCAGGAGACCGGCGCGGCAGGCGGAGCGGACACCGCCGCGACGCCGGCGGCGGAGGAGCCGGGTGCGATGTCCGAGGCGGCGCCGCCGGCCCAGGGCGAGGCCGCCCAGGGTGCGGCCGGCGATACCGTCAAGCGGCCGGTAGCCGTGTCGCCGGCGCCCGGGGTGGAGCCGTCGAAAGTGAAGAACTGGATGGTCATCGAGTTCGCCCGCCCGGTGGAAGATGCCGACCTCGCCTGGCTGAGGCAGAACGGGTTTCGGGTCGATACGCTGATGAGCCCGACGATGGTGCGCGGCTGGCTGGAGAAGCCGGAAGGCGGTGAGGTGATCGGCACGGATCCCCGGATCGCCCGGATCCACGCTCAAATGCGCTGACCCGAGCGACCCGGGATCGCGGGTGCTCGCTACTGACTGATCGTCACGCTGTAGTCCGACGTGTTCTGCAGCGTGTTGTCGCTGGCGGCCACGTCGTTGAGCGTCACGTTGTAGCTTGCCGCCTGGTTGACGTCGGGAACGCTGAACTTGAGTAGCGCGCCCGCCGAGATGTCACCGACCAGCGCCACGTTGAGCGAGTTGCCCGAGGCGAAGCTGTAGACCCGATGGCCGGCGCCGGCCGCCACCGGATTGGTGATGCCACTCCCGGTGATGGTCAGCAGAAAGGCCGAGCCACCGCCGCCCGTGGTCGACAGGTTGACCGTGAGCTCCCCTGGCTGCGGGTCCGAAGGCCCCATGCCATCGCTGCTGGTACACCCGCCGGCGAGGAAGGCGGCGATCAACAGCGTCGCCGCGAGCGCCGAGTAGCCGCGCTTGCTAGTCATGACTGTCCCTCCTTGCGGGCCGAGCCACTCTTCCGGGTCTCGGCACCCTCCAGCGCTTTCAGCACTTCGGCGGGCACGACGTCGGTGACCAGACCCGCGTCCTGCAGGTAGGCCCGGAAGTCTCCCACGTCGAAGCCTCCGTTGTCGTTGCCGATGATATCGAGGAAGCGCAGCTCGTCCGCGCTCAACGTCTGGACCGGACTGATCAGGTGGTTGACCACGTCGTCCAGCACCAAACTCGGCCGTGTGATCGACAGGTTGACCGTGTCCTCCTGCGTAAGCGCCCCCGACACGGCCTGGACCACCACGGCGAAAGACCCGTCCTCCTCCGGCACTCCGCTCACTTCACCGGTCCCTTGGCTGAGGACGAGCCCCGCCGGCAGCGGGTCGCCGCCCGTCACCGACCAGGTGAAGGTGCCGGAGCCGCCTGTCGCCTTGAGCGTATCGAGGTAAGTCGCCCCCATCACGCCGGAAGCCAGCTGGCTGGTGGTGATCGAGACCGCCACCCCGAAGACGGCTCGCACGGTTTGGGGCTGGGACAGGTACACGACCAGGGTGTCGTTGATCGACGCCGTGTCGCCCGTCCACTCGACGAACAGGAAGCCGGTGTTGGGAACCGCGACGAGCTGCGCCGAATCGCTGGGCAACAGCCAGGCGATCCCGTTGGCGTCGAGGGGCACCGAGCTGCTGATGCTGCCGTTCAGGCCCGTGAGCGCCCGCAGCCGGTGTTCGGTTCGCAGGTTGGCGCTGAAGGTGTCGGGCGTCGCGTCCGCGGTGACCGGGTGCACCCTCGGGCCGCCGTCGCTCCACGACTGGAAGATGTGACGCCTCAGCGTGTCGCCCTGGATCGAGTCGACGCCGATCGTATACGTGTCGGGGTAAACCCAAATCGTGTCGTGCGGGGCGCTCTTGTAAGAGCCATCGACGATGACCTGTGTCCCCGGCCCGATGCTGGTGGTCACGCGCTCGGCCACCGTGTTGAACTGGACGCGGAAGGCGATGCTCTGGTCCGGGTTGACCGTGATGCTGTCGATGTTCAACCCCGAGCCGGCGCCGCTGTTCAACGCCGTGCTCGGGGTCGTCGCCGGACCGAACACCGTTCGGTTCAAGCTTCCCGGCCAGGGATCGCTGGCGTCCCCAATGTCGGTGCGGTTGCCCAGCTCGTCGAGCCCGTCCGCCTGTTCTAGGGCGACGCCGTGCGGCTTGACCGCGTTGACGGAGTTCGTGTTCTGGCGCGCCGCGATCCGGTCCGGATCGATGTGCCAGATCAGCAACCCCTCGCCTCGCAGATTGACGTCGGATCCGAGACGGTGGCGGTTCTCCAGCAGGAAGTATTCGTTTGTCCCCGTGAAGTTGACCCGAAGGGCGGTGTCGCTGGTGATGATCGGCCTCAACGACCGGCTGCCGGTCCCTGAACCGATACTGATCGTGTCGATCGTAATCCAACCGGCGTCGTCCTTCGCCCAGGCCGAGAGATGCGCCGGACGGGTCTGGACGTTCCAGTTACCGGATCCCATCAGGCCCCAGATGCTGATACCGTAGCTGGCTGGCGGATTGCCCGTGTCGTAAAGGTCCGGGAAGCCGGCCATGCCGTGACCCAGCTCGTGAGAGAAGGTCCCGATCGGCATGATCTGGTTCGGGCTACAGCCTCCGGAGCCGCCCACCGCCGGCTGGATCATGTAGTCGCTCGCCGTCTTGCCATCGCCCGACAACGACTTGCCCCAGGCGGCGAGCACCCAGCGGTGAGACCAGATGTGGACAGAGCCGCACGCCCCATCCCTCAGCGGATGGAGGACGGCGACCAGGTCGATCGTACCGTTGTTGTCGTTATCGTAGACGCTGAAATCGATGGTGGGATCGGCCGCGTTGAGCAGCTCGACGATGAAGTCGCCGGTATGGTCGGTGCTGGGGTTCAGTCCGTTGTTGCTGCCCTCGTACCAGGTGCTGGCGCTGTCCACCTTGAACCAGCCGATCACGTCGCCCTGAACCGTCACCAGGCTGTTCGACACCTCATCGTAGAAGGTGCTCACCGAGTAGGGCGGCGCCGCGTTGGTGTTGAACAGCACGCTGTCGAGGTCCGAGGGGCTTGGCTGGAAGACGTGCGTGCTGTCTTTGAAGAAGCCGATCAGGACGGGGATTCGGAAAGGTCCCGCGATCGCCGTGCCCGCCGCCTGGGCCACCGCAGGCGATGGTGCCGCACCCTGCATGTGGGCGTTGAGCGTCGCGTAGTCGCTGGCCTGAGCCAGGGCGCGCCGCCGCTCTCTCACCTGGCGCGCGATCTCCTTCCACACGTCCTGGAACTCGTAGGCGTTCGGGTCCTGCGCCTTCACCGCGTAATAGCCCGGTGGGGGGCGGACGCCGTGGACCCGACCGCGCATCTCCACGTCCTGGGCTGCGAGGTCGTGAGGAGCGGTCGCACCCACGACCGGGGCGATGAGGGCTGCGAGTGTGGGAAGAAGGCGTGTTTTCATGGCTATCCGGATGGCCAGGGTGATAGGACTCCAGACACGATGTGGTAATTCGATCCGGGGTTGGAAACGACGATCGGGAATGCCGCGGACCACTGGGGGAAGAGCGTCGCGGGGACCTGGCGTGCCGCCGACTGGTCCTTTCAGCTACTGCGACGCCGGGCCATATTACACTGGTCCGAGGCGAAAGATCCAGGGGCAGCGAATCCAAGACTTGACCCGTACAGGGCCTCGGAGGGCGGAAACGTCTAGCAGCGAGCCTGGTCCGGGAGAACACCGAGTTTGGAGGAGCGGGATGAGATCGGTGACGCTCGTTGGGTGGGTCCTATCCGCAGCGCTCTTGCTCGTCGTGGCGGGCTGCCCGGGTGGTCAGGACGCGGAGGAGCGAACCGAGGACACGGCGCCGGCGGCGGAGGTAGCGATGGCCGAAGAGAGCTCCGACAGCGCAGCCGAGCCCGAGGCTGAGGCCCCCATGACCGGGGAGCCGACCCAAGCCGTCGGGGAGGGGTCGGGGATCGAAGGCGTGGTGACCCTGGGCCCAACCTGCCCCGCAGTCGAGATCGGCAAAGAGTGCCCGTCACGGCCGTTCGAGACGAACTTGTCGATCCGCGAAGTGAGCTCGGATCGCATCGTCGCGACGGTGCGCAGCGGCCCCGACGGGCGGTTCCGCGTGGATCTTCCTCCCGGCGCTTACATCGTGGAGCCACCGGAGGTTAAGGTCATCGCGGCTCCGCGGGCCAAGCCGTTGCGAGTAACGGTCGAAATGAACCGCTACACGCGCGTCGAGCTGAAGTTCGAGTCCGGGGTCCGCTAGCGGTCGTGTCAGGCCTCAGACATCCGCGAGTGCGTCTGGCAAGCGACAACGTCGTGACCGTTGTCCGTAGTCTCGATTCCTGTCTCGTGATTCCACGCCTGGCCGAGCTGGCCCTCGCCCGTTGGCTGGGCCGGGTCGTCCGCTCGGCTCAGGGACGTCCTTAGATTGCTCGGTTCTAATCGCTGCCCGGGGCTCCCTGTCACGGGTTGGCACCTCGAACGAGCGGTCGCGTGCACCGTGAGCCCGTTCGCCCTTCACACGTGAACAGAGGGAACGCGAGATGGTGAAGAGAGCACAGGCCGTGGCGGTTGGATTGGCACTGGCAGCGCTCATGCTGGCCTTCTCACCGCCGCTGGCGGCGCAGCCGTTGTTCCAGGGGCCCGCCCAGGGAACGTCAGTGCCCGGCGTACTGCAGAGCACGACCGCCTTCCCCACCTCACCGCCTGGACCTCGGCCGCCGCAGATCCGGGCTCCTGAACATGCCGTCACGCTCCACCCCGACCCTTTGGGCCTGAGGCCGCCGCTTGCCCCGCTGGGCTTCAACGAGCAAGACGACCTGGCCGCGTTCCTACCCAGGAACGCGCAGGCGTTGGCGCCGACGCTGCTGAGCGATTTCCAAGGCATAACGATGACGAGCTTCATACCGCCGGACCCGATCATCGCGGCCGGTCCCGATCATCTCATGCCACTGGTCAACACGGATTTCGCGATCTACACCAAAGCTGGTGTGAATCAGCAGCAGATCGATGCGCGAAGCTGGTTCAGTAACGTCCTTCCCGGGAACAACGCTTTCGACCCGAAAGTGATCTATGACCACTTCGATGATCGCTGGGTAATGGTCTGGCTCGCGACAGATTTCGCGACCAACTCACACATCCTCGTATCCGTGTCCGACGACGGCGATCCGACCGGGAATTGGTGCAACTGGGCTTTTCGTGGCGACGTGAACGGTTCCACCGTCGTGGCGAACTGGAGCGACTATCAAGGTCTCGGCTTTGACGCGGACGCCATCTATATCGTTCCCAACCAGTTTAGCTTCGCCCCGACATTCGACTACGTGAAGCTTCGCATCCTGCCGAAGTCGGAGCTTTATGATCCCAGCTGCCCGGGGGTGACATATACCGACTTCTGGGATCTGCGGGAGCCCGATTTTCCGACCTTCCCGGTCTTCACGGTGAGGCCAGCGACCACATTCGGCACCCCGGGTGTCGAATATCTGATCAATGACTCGCCCTTCGTCACCGGAACGACGATGACCCTGTGGTCGCTCATGAACCCGCTGGATCCCAGCCCCACGTTGACGGCGTTGAATGTGCCGGTCACCCAGAGGGCGCTCCCCCCCAATGCCGATCAGCTGGGAGACTCGACCTTGATCGACGTGGGCGGCCCGCGTGTGCGCAACCTGGTGTACCGCGACGGCTCGGTATGGACGGCGCATAGTGTGGCGAGCGCGAGCGGTCTGTACGCGAGAGCCCGATACGTGCGGATTGACGTTGCCGGCCCGACGGTGTTGGAGGACGCATCCTTCGGCCTCGACCAGTGTTGGCTGTTCTATCCGGCCGTGACGGCTGACGCAGCGAACAACCTGACCATGGTGTTCAGCCGGTCCTGCACCAACGAGTTCGCTTCGGTCCGCTACACGGGCAAGATGCCCAGCGACGCGGCCCTGCAGGCGAGCGCCGAGCTCAAGGCGGGCGAGGCCAGATATGTGATCGAGGATGGCAACGACGTTAACCGCTGGGGCGACTACAGCGGGATCGCAGTCGACCCCGCAAACCCCACGCACGTCTGGATGTACGGCGAGTACGCGGCATCGCCGCAGCACACCTGGGGGACCTGGATCGGAGCGTCCAAGTTCAGGGCTCTGGGCGATATCAACGATGACGGCGTCGTCGATGTGGGCGACGTGGTGCTGCTGGTGGACTTCATCTTGGAGCGCGCGATCCCCACGCCGGACGAAGAGACGTTTGCCGACTGTACCGTGGACATGCGCCTCGACATCGGAGATGTCGTGTGTCTGGTGAACCTGATTCTGGGTCCGTCCGGTCCCGCCCTGGCGGCCGCGCCGGTTCCGACGCCGGCGGGCTCGCGGCTGCCGGAGGCACACCTCAGCGAGGATGTCGGCCGACCGTCGCCGCCTTACGATCGGACGCTGCTGCTCGAGGCGGAATTGGGCACCGGGGTCGCCGGCCTCCAGGCGCGGATCGCGTACGATGCGGGGCGCTTCAAAGCAGGCAAGCCGGCTTTGGCCAGCCGCGCGGAGGGCTTCGAGCTCGCCACACACGACAAAGGCGGTGAGCTATTGCTGGTGATCTACAGTATGGGCGGCGACGTGCTCCAACCGGGCTCGGGCCCACTCGTGAGAATACCGGTGCAGACGCTGTCACGGCGCCCCAATGCCGAAGGCCCCGGCTTTCAGCTCCTCCAGCTGGTGGCCGCCGATCGGCAGGGAAGCGTCGTGCCGGCCACGATCGGCGAAGCCGGCTTGACCGCTCTACCACGCAGCTTCCGCCTGAGCGAGGCCTACCCCAACCCCGTCGGCTTGGCCGGCAGCGTTCGTCTGGATCTGGACATCCCCGAGCCGCTGAGGCCGGCACTTTCGGGCGACGCGGGCCGGTCGACCGCGGGAGGACCGATCCGCGTTGTGGTGGAAGTCTTCAATGTGCGCGGCCAGAGGATTCGCACGGTTATGGATTCGGACCTGGCGCCGGGAGCGCACACGATCGAGTGGGACGGCCGGACGGCGCGCGGGGGAAGCGTGGGCGCCGGGCTATACGTGGTGCGCGTTCGTGCCGGCGCGACCTTCACGGCGAGTCGGAAGGTCATCGTCGCGAATCGGTAGAGACTTAGTCAGCGGGGACGCAAGGACAGCGGCTCTTATGCCAGGCCGATGGCAATTGGGCGTCTTGGCAGCAGCCGCCATCGCGATCGTCGATGTCGGCCCGGCCAACGGGCAAGGTTTCGACCGCGAGGTGGCGTTTTTGTCGATCCCCTCGGGGGCGCGCGTCGTGGGTATGGGCCGGGCCGCGACGGCGCTGGCAGGCGAGCCGCAGAGCCTGCGCTGGAACCCGGCGGTGCTCGCTTCCATCCGGGAGGTTTCGCCGCTGATCTCCCATTACGACGGACCGCTGGATTTTCGGGTCAACCAGCTCGCGGTCGGGGCGCCCGCTGGAAAACTCGGAGTTCTTGCCCTCTCGGTGGAGGTGCAGAGCTTCGGGTCAATTCCAGTGGCCGGGCCGGCGTCGCCGGAGGATGCCGTAGGGGAGATCTCCCCCAGCAACGTGGTGTTGGGGGTCACCTTCGCCCGCACCGTGGTTCACCGATTGTCGCTCGGTATTACGGCCAAGTGGATCCGCAGCGAGTTGATCGAGGATCTGTCCGGCAACACCTACGCCTTCGATGCCGGGCTGCTGTGGCACCCGGTGCAGCGGCTTCCGCTCGACGTGGGCCTCAGCTTTCTGAACGTCGGGCCGGGCCTGAGGCTGGGGAACGGGCCGGGTGTGGAACGTGACCCGTTGCCGGGTCGGCTGCGGCTGGGTGCGGGATACGACGTCTTGCGGCATCTCGGGTTGGCCGAGGGAATTCGCCTGCTACTCACGGCGGAAATCGAGCATGCGCTCAGAGATCTCGCGACCGGTAGTCAGTACCTGGGAGCCGAACTGGGAATTCGAGAGATCTTGTTTGTGCGTAGCGGATTCATCGCGGAGACGCTGATAGAGACCAATACGGGAGTCACAGTCGGGGCTGGCCTGGCGCTCGGCGCGTTTCGCTTCGACTTGGCGCGGGAGCTGGGCGTCAACCAGCTCGGCGACGAGACGCATGTCTCGTTAAGTGCCCACTTGTAGCAGCCACGCGGTGGATCGCCACCGTCCCGGGTGGGCAGTTTTGGAGGGGAGCTCATGGCCGGATACTCTCGAGCAGGCAATGTCTTTCGAGCAGGTTTCGTGGGCGCGGCGCTGGTGGTCGGTTGTGGGGATTCGGCAGGGCCGAGCGACACCACCGTCCAGCTGCTGGTGGATGCGGTCACGAGCCCGACGAACCAGCCTACGCAGACGATCAGCGGCACCACCGACTCGGACGCGACCGTCACGATCACCGGCCCGGCGGATACGGTTTCGGGCCCGGCTGGCGGCGGAGGCGCCTTCTCGCTGACCATTGACTTGGCGGCGAACGCGCTAAACGCTATCGCGGTGCGCGCCCAAGATCGCGCTGGCAACACGCGAAATGCAACGGTTACAATTCTGCACGACGACATCCCTCCCACCATCGCCTTCTCAGCGCCGGCGGCGGGCAGCACCACTTCGGGGCAGTCTGCCTTCACGATCCAGCTCGGCTCGACAGACGAATCCAGTGGGGTCGATGAGACGACCTTCGAGATCACGAGCACCGTTTCCGTCGGCGGCGTCTTCCAGCAGGATGGGACCTTCAGTCCGACGGAGGCAGCCGGCACGAACCTCGCACCACTGTTCGGCATCGTCTCCGCGTCCGGCGCGACCTGGCAGGTTCTGGACACTGAGGCCTTCACTCCGGGGCCGGTGCGGTTGACCGCGCGGATCGCCGACCTGGCGGGCAACCCGTCCCTCGATGCCGCGCGCGACTTCGAGGTCGGCCCCGACCCGGACAAGCTGATTGTCGTCGATGCCTCCGGCAGCGCCGGGAGCGAAGTCCCCGTTGTCATCGGCCTGGCAAACCTCGCCGAGGTCAGCGGGATTCAACTCGACTTCCTGTACGACACGAACGTGATCGCCTCCGTGGACTCGGTAACAGCGCGGGACCGGGCGGTCGATTTCGATTCAACACCCTTCAACGAGATCGTGCCCGGGCAAGTGCGCGTCCTCCTGTTCGATCTCGGGGGCGATCGCATCGCGCCCGGCCAGGGGCCGGTCCTCACCCTCTGGCTGACGGTCGCCGCAGCAGCCCCAGCCGGCGGTCACGTCTTGACCCTGGACAGCATTGCGATCTCCGACGCCTCGGGTGGCACCAGTTCCGCCGCGCAGGCGACGGGCACCTTCACCGTGCAATAGCGCCCCGCAGTGGCGGCGCCGCAGCCGATTGGGAGGCCCCAGCCGCGGCCGTTCAGCTGGGCATCAAATGTGGTCTAGACTACGTTTCTTCGCGCCCCAGGAGCGCCTCGAGACTGTAACCTTCTATCAATAATAGAGTTAGTGAAGCAGCCCGCCGGTGGGCGCTGGGAAAGCCGGGTGGCTGGCGCCGGGCCGCTAGACCCGGAATGTGGCTTTATACCTAGCTTTTCCCTTGACGATTCAAGGGTTTCACCCTTAGAGTTGTGGCAGCTTCGCCCTTGCCCAAATCCGTTTCCGTATCTCTCCCCGAAAGGAGCGCGTGGTGAACAAAACCGAGCTCATCGACAAACTGGCTGACACCACCAGCCTCAGCAAAGCTGACGCGGGACGGGCCGTGGATGCCCTGTTCGACTCCGACAAGGGGATCATCGCGGCGGCGTTGCGGAAGGGGGCCAAGGTCCAGATCACGGGGTTTGGGACGTTCGAGACCCGCAAGCGCGGCGCGCGGATGGGCCGCAACCCGCGGACGGGCGAGCGGATCCAGATACCGGCGTCGGTGTCGCCGGCATTTCGGCCCGGCAAGGGTCTGAAGGACGGCGTCAAGCCGAGTTTCTGATCGAGCCGCTTGGGAAGGGGGGCCGCGAGTCTGGACCGGACCTCCTTCCCCGCAAACCTATTCCCTGAAAACCCGCACGTTGGCGGGCCGCCCCCGTATCGTCGCTGTCGCGAGCCCCTTGATCACCCGATCCGCGACCGAGGCGGCGACCTCCACAGATGAATGCGTATCCCTGATCTCGATCCGACCGATGCGATCGCCGGTCACCGGGGTCTCACCGGTAATGGCGCCGACCAGATCGGCGGGCCTCACGCCGTCGCGCCGACCCACGGCAAAATAGAGGCGGGTCCAGGCCGGTAGCGGTAGGGCCGGCTTGCTGGGCTGGCGCTCGCGGTAGAGCGCGGTAGCGGCGGCGGCGAGCTGTATCGGGGTGAATTCGTCGAGCAGCGGCTCGAGCAGCACCATGTACGGCTGCAGGTCGCGATGTGAAGCGGCATCGCGGAGGTGGTCGCGGGTCGCCTGCAGCGATTGGAGCGTCTCGGCCGGAACCGCGGTCTTGACCGGGCTGAGTCTGACGCTCAGGGCGCCGGCCAGTCTTTGCAGATGTCCTAGCTCCCGCGGCTCGACGAAGGCGACGGCGCGCCCGGCGGCGAAGCGCTCCCGGAAGCTGTCGAGATCGGGAGGCGAGCCCCAGCTGATCGCGAGGACCTCCGCTGGGCGCCGGGCCTCGTGCCCGAAGATCACGCGCGCCGAAGCCTCCGCCTCTGGCTCCCGGCGCGCGGCAAAGCCGCGGACGGTCAGCCGGTCGGTCAGCTCTGCCGCCTCCGGCGCGCAGCGGCAATACAGGTGGCCGGCAGCGGCGGGCTTCGTGGCGGCGAGCAACCCGGCCAGTGTCGGCATCCAGATGGGGCGCGGCGCGGCGCAGAATTCCACAGTCACCCCTCGCAGCGGTTCCGGCTCGGCGGGGATGTAGGTCAGGCGCCGGGCCCGCCGCGCGTGCCGGTCCAGCCAGTCCTCCACCGGGCGGTCCAGCTCCGAAGTGAACACCACGCGCTGCGCACCTCGGGGTACCTGCGCCGTCAGCGTCTCGAGCGCCTCGGCGGCGCCCAGCGCCAGCATCTCGGATGCGCCGTCGACGATCAGTGCCCGAGTTCCCTCGAGCTTGATGGCCGAGTTCCCCAGGGCGGCGAGGATGGCGCCGGGGCTGGCCACGGCGATCTGAGCGGTCGTCGGCTCTGATGGCCGGACCGCGGCCACCGTTACCTGGAGCGGCTCGACCAGGCGGTGCAGCGCCTCCGCCGTCGCGACGGCTCGATCGTCGGTGGGACGAAGGATCAGGGCCTGCGTGTCCGCGACCTCGGGTTCGAGCCGCCCTGCGAGGCCGAGGGCATAGGCCAGCGTCTTGCC
>JABAOH010129959.1_pt1 | contig 12871 bp, 14 predicted proteins | sample 7062181 | NCBI WGS metagenome assembly JABAOH01 (sample SAMN14538630, study PRJNA623070) | marine sediment metagenome | biome: marine biome [ENVO:00000428]; feature: marine pelagic biome [ENVO:01000023]; material: deep marine sediment [ENVO:00002113]; isolation source: pool of 5 deep marine... | reverse complement strand
CTGATCGCTTACGCTTTTTTCGAAATTGTCCCCCATATAGATGTCAAAGTGGCCGATTGGGTAGTGTTTGACTTCAGCATATTTCCCCAGTCTTTTTTCAGTTTCTTCAGCGGCACTCATTGGTGTTATACTGTCGTTATCGCAGATCTGAAGCAGGACCGGGCAACGCACGTTCCGGGCATGTTTGACCGGCCTGTATTTATCGGCCCGGATGATGATGCGGGCACAGGTTTCGTTAATAAAACTCTCTGGTACAAGCTTCCGGTAGCCGTCATACGCATCTGGAGTCGTCAAACAAGCAATACTACCCGGTTTTCCCACGATGGGTATTTTNNTCTTGAGTCGTCAAGCAAGCAATACTACCTGGTTTTCCCACGATGGGTATTTTATGGGGCGACAGACCGAGCCAGGACCTGACCAGGTCACGTTGTCCGTGCATGATCATACGGAAATTGATGCCGTCCCGCTTATATGCCATTGTTGTTGACGCGCGACCATTCAGCCCCGGACATTGCGCGACGACACAGGCGATTTCTTTATCTTTTGCCGCAGTGACAATCACATGCCCACCACTCATCGAGGTGCCCCACAGAGCAATTCTTGCCGGATCAGTCTCCTCGAGGCCTCGAGCATACTGGATCGCTGCTAACCAATCTTCCAGTTGGTAGGGGATCCATATCAGCTGTCGAGGTTCACCATCGCTGTCACCAAAATGCCGGTAATCGAATATAAGCACGGCAAAGCCGGCTTCCTGATAACGAATGGCATAAAGCTCCAAGCCAACATCCTTGGTACCCCCAAACCTATGCCCCATAATGATACAAGGAACTGGAGGAGGCAGATTCTCGGGCAAATACAGCCATGCGCTTAATGATGTTCCTTTGACTTCAAAACGCACATCTTTTCTTGACCGAGATGGTTTTAGGTGCACCTCCTTGGCCAGTTTTTTCGGTTTTTCCAAGGGTTGATCTGGGACTGAAAAGCGAGGGACAAGGGCCACAATCAATAGATAAAGGACGAATATTCCAATAACGATGAGAATGCCTTGAAGAATTATCATTTCCTCCTCTGCTTTGGTGATTGAAAGCGGTTCGGCTCTGTCCGAGGCTCCAGAGGAGAATCAGCCGTCCCTTTGAACGGTTCCGTTATTTTCGCCTGCTACTTCTGACTGCGAACGCACTGACAAAATCCGTGATAGTTAGAGCAAACACCGCCCATCAATGAGAATATGCCCCAGAACAGCGGACGACCGAAGATATGGGAGACAATCGGATCTGACTGCGGCAGGAGGTATATTCCCCACGTCATCAAGAAACACCCGAGCATGATGAAGGCGTGACCGAAAACAATGGAATTGGGACTGCCTTTCCACCAACCAAACCACAGGACGGGCGCTCCAAAGAAGAGCGGAACTGTCGCAACAGGATGGCCGGAAATGATAAGCACGATGATTCCAACAAGGGTGATGCCGACACCTAGAACGAGAGTAACTCGGCTTCTCGGTTTCATTCGCCGCCTCCTCACTTGAGTTTCAACGCCGTTGGACTTTCGGTTTCATGACGATCGTGTGGAGAATCCCATCGAATACGCCATAAAGCGTTAACACAAAAACGGGAATCAATAAAGTCAGGTGGGCCCTTCGAATCGGTCTTGGGGGGCTTCAATGGAGAATCAGCCGTCCTTTTGGACGGCTCCTTTATGAAAGCTGATTTTGTAACGGGGGCGCGCTAATCTCCGCCAAATCATGAGCGATCTGGTCCAGTTGGTCGATCGTTTTTGCTTTCCAGATCAATAGCATGTAGTCGTAATAGGTTCCGTCTTCGATGATCCCCTTTGTTTTGAGTAATTTGAGTAATGCCCGAAGATCATCGAGCTTGTTTCTGAACATCCACGCCTCGCTTTCATCGATTGAGCGCTTTTTGTTGAGACACCACCGCGAGCATCTCTGTCCGCAATTCCAGTGCCAGAATACAGTGATAACCTAAGTGGCTAATATCATTTGATTTTTCAAAATAAGCTTTGGCTTGGATGATGGGAAATGATTAAGTTTTTCACAGAGATCCTAATAAAATATCAAGTATCTGATCTCCCTCGACTTGCATTGAGGATCTGCTTTGATGGGCGGGAGGCACCTTGATGGGAAGCGGGGAGGTCGAAAGGTCCTTGAGAAATCCTCTTTCCTTTTCTTAGAATCTAAATAGGGATAGGAGATCTTCTCCTGCCCGACTCTCTCTGCCAGCTTTACCCCCCTTACCGTTGGCAGGGAGAGTTTTTTGGAGGGGATGCCTAGGACGACCGCTATCGAGACCAAGGCCCCTTGTTTATCAGCAAGGCCCCGGCTCGAGCGAGGACTCGTTGACAAATCGGCAAGGCATCATTTGGATCTTCGTTTTGACAAAACGATCTTTCGCAAATCCGAGGGGAGCAACCTTGGCCTCGATCGGTGGAGCATGCGGTGGCAATTGGGACAGACGATGAGGAGTTCGGAGAGCTTCGGTTTCACCCCTGCGCGTAAGTAGGTGAGTGGGGTTGTGTCGTGGCATTCTGCAAAACCGTATCCAATCTCCCCGTAGGCCTCATGAAAGTCGAAATCGCAGATCGCACAGACCAGGCCCTCTTCAGATGCCTGGACGAATCGCTTCTTTTCTCTGACAGCTCGCTGATCTGTCTCTCGCAGCCGATGAATTCTGGTAAGTATGATCCCCTCGGGAAATTCGTCCTCGGTCTCGGCCATTGCAATTGAGGCCGAGGAGAACCGCCCCGAGTTCGCTCTTATCGCCCAGGCGGTTCTTGCAAGCCGGTCTCGGTCAGAAGCGAACTCGTTCCATATCTCCTCATCTACTTTGGAACCTGCGGCGAGGCCTTTGCCCGAGTAGTCAGGATCGAGTCGAAGAAAGTTGCAGAGCTTCATGTATACGCTATTCGGGTTCCGAAATCTCTCCTTGTCCGGTATTCTGGTGTGAATGGACAATTGGTTGAGAAAATCGCTTAACTCCCTGATCTTCGGATTCCTGTTTGTGGTGTGAAGCGGATTCGCCCGAAAATACAGGTTCAGTGCAAGAATGAGTTCATCTCTCGTCCATTTTGGATTCCGTTTGCTCATCATATCCTACGCTCTCTCCCATTCTAGCCACCTGTATCCAAAAATCAACCAAAATCTCAGGACTTCTGAATCACCACACGGTGAGTTGGATCGCTTCTTGCAACTCTGGTTTTATGTGCTATTAATTGAGATAGGCGTGTGGAATCAAAGAGGCTGCCTCAGGCCATGAGAGCCAAAAAACCGATCAGGTGCCGTGAGTGTCAAAAGGCCTGTGCAGAGGTTGGACAGGCCATTGGTTACCCCAGACGCATCGAGGATCCCGAACCCTTGAGAAAGGGCAGGGCTAGCTACGAGCATCGATACGTCTGTCCCCACTGCGGCACTGAATACATCCATGAGACACGCTCTCGGAAGATCTTCAGGGTCCCCGAGGGCGCCGACTTCAATATCAGGCTCGTCAACGAGGAGGAGGTCATTCAGGTGAATTCGCCCCTCACTCTGATGTTCTGGGGACTGCCACCAGAAAAAAGAGGGATCGAATTGAAAGCGGATGAAGTCGAGGAGTTACAGAGGAGAGCGTGTGAGATACGGGATCGTCTTTCCCGTGATCAACTGAGCGACGATGTTCTCGTGTGGAAGCGATTCAGGCTCAAACCGGCGGAGGGGAAGAAACTCCTGGGGAGGGATGTTTAGCAGGGTGAGAGGACTCAAGGGTGTTATCCTAATCATTTTTCTTACCACTATCCAATGAGAGCCACAGCAAAACCCCCAGGAGCACTGTCGTGGAAATGAGGAATAGATAGACCATGGCTTACCCCCTTTTCTCATGTCGGCGATGGTGAGGTTCGGTTTATCCCCTATATCGGCAATATGGAAACAAAGGTTAACCAAAATCTGAAAACCGAGGGGAATGCTTATGATTCGCCGATGTGAGCCGGGCGATTTCGAGTCGATCTATGAGATTATCAACGACGGCGCTCAAGCTTACAAGGACGTGATCCCCGCTGATCGTTTGAAAGAGCCGTACATGTCCAAGCAGGAGCTTCAAAACGAAATCGATGAGGGCGTTGTCTTCTTCGGACATGAAGAGGCCGGCGAACTGGTTGGCGTGATGGGAATCCAGCACATCCAGGACGTGACGCTCATCAGACATGCCTACGTTCGCACGGCCAGGCAGAACCAGGGGATCGGGAGTGAACTCCTATCTTATCTTCGGGACCAGACGACTCGGCCCGTTCTCATTGGTACCTGGGCAGATGCCGTGAGAAGCATCCGGTTCTATGAAAAACACGGTTTCCATCGCGTTTCTCAGGGGGAGAAGAACCGCTTGTTAGGGAAATACTGGTCGATCCCCGAGCGCCAGATCGAAACATCCGTGGTTCTTGCGGACCGGCAGTGGTTTAATCGTTCAGAGGGAAATCAACGATAGAGTTAGGTGGAGAAAGTAAAAAGGGCAGGATCAAGATAATCCTGCCCTTCAACCTCCCGTTTATTGGCGCAACCTTCAGTGCTCAGAGGGTTTCTGTCGCCCTCTCACGTCAAGTTTCACACTCGTCCAATTCCGTTTGCTCAGTCTAGATCTGGCAAACAGAACTCTCGTCACAACTCCTCCATGAAAGGTTGCAACCCAGGGCACTCGCCTTGGCCATGCATTCTTTCCGTGTCATATTCTGGAACGTTTTATCTCCTGAGGTGCATTCTATAATACATACGCCTCTTGCTTCTCTTCTCTTTTTCATCATGACTCCCTCCTCTCTGGTATAATTATAACAAATGAGAGACAGGGATTTCACAAGCGCACAATTTCCTTGCGCTTTCCCCGAGTATCTGTTTAAATGGGCTTAGCGCAGCCGGTTCTGGTATTGACTGGAGAGGGGTGGAAGGATTTGAATTTCCAGTGTTTGAAAGCCCCCAGTGATCGAGTGTAGAGGAAGGGTCGCTCATGGAGGAGAGAGGTTTTATGGAGATGAAGGAGCTAGTGGAAAAGATCGTCCATGCACTGGTTGATTTTCCCGAGGAAGTTCGAGTCCAGGAGATTGCGGGGCCTCGGACCAATATTCTCGAGATTCGTGTCTCCAAGAGGGATGTGGGAAAGCTCATCGGGAAGGCAGGGAAAAACATCGGCGCCCTGAGAGTCATCGTCGCAGGTGCGGGGAAGGGCAAAAGATATATGGTCGAAGTGGTTGAGGAAGATCGCCCGCCTTCTGAGAATAGGGGTTTCCGTGAGACTTCTGATCAAGAGGTTGATTAAGCCCGCCGCAGAGAACAGAGAGCGTCAGCTCTGAATCGTCTGGCGATTTCCACTCGATTTTCCGGTCAATTCGTTCTCCAATTCCAATGCCATCGGCCGATCGGCTGGCCCCCCGCTTATTCACGTGCGTACTTGCCGATAAACGCTTGCAAAGTCGATTCGGCCACGCCTGTAATGTTTGTTATGGCTGAAAGGCTTGGAAATGCAAAGGTGCTCTCGCCCTCTGCCAGGAGCTCACTGTTGGCGGCATGTATGGTGGACCGAAGAACCACGTTTTTTTCATCCTGGTCTATGATCTCCCCGGCAATGAGGAGTTCTCTGTCTGTCGGTACAGGCTTCAGGTAGCGGACGACCATCTCGCGGGTCAGGCCGAACTTGCCGAGCCGTGCAATGATCGTCCATGCCGCGACCTCGTCGAGGAGGGTGGCGATGATTCCTCCGTGAGCCAGACCGTCAAAGCCACACAGGTGATGAGGAATAGAGAATCTCGTGAAGCAGCCTTTTTCGGAGCGCCAGAAGCGTAATTGTAAGCCATGGGTATTCTTTCGTGAGCAGCCAAAACAGTGGCCAGACCAATAGTTCGGAATCTCGCGTATATTCAAAGCATCACCTCCTTTTGAGCTCGCCCCCCTGCCATTTAAGGCGAAATGACGGGAGAAGTCAACCTGGATCAGCACCCTGTTTGGGGAGTGCGAAGGCCGCTCCCCTTGACGAGAGGTCAAGTGATTCCCCAGATTCAAATCGTGGCCCCAGAGGGTATTGACAAGGCGTTTCTGACCCGAGTTCGAGGATGGGCCGGAGAGGTCATAGGGAAGACAGAGCCCGTACGCGTTCATCCGAGTCTATGTGTCACGATATGGAGGACCATGGAGCAGTTCCAGGCTTTTTGCCGAAGAGAGAAGGAGGGCCTCGGCGTCATTACGGGAGAGGAGATGGACTTCTTGGCGACTCATGATGCCTGGAGAGGATATCCGAGAATCCATATCTGTCAAGAGAGGATCGAGGGAATCTCCGGGCCGATCCTTCAGGGTGTCATACACCACGAGATGGCTCATGCCTTGCACCATGGCACTCCAGAGTTCTATACTTTCCGATTCTCGAAGAGGCTTCAGGCGGCGGGAAACTCCCACGGCTTGGATTTCTCGCGTCTCCAGCAATGCGTCTACTTCCTCTCTGTGGCGATCAAGGACTGGGAGGTGGTCGAGTGGCTTGCCAGGGTAGGACTTGGGTTTAGCCAGATCGCCCTTCTCGAATACGTCGTCTCAGACACCGAGGAGGAGCGCCGGGCCTGGGATGCGGTTTGCGACTTTCCGACCCTTAGAAAGATCGCCTTGGCGGCCTTCCTCAAAACTCTTCTCCCAATTGAAGTCATGATTACGATTGGGGTGGACGGGGCTCAGGCCTTGAAAATCCGCTGGGATAAAGCATACGAATGGCTTTCCGAAAGGGATCGAGGGGCGCTTTCCGGATTGGCTCGATACACGATGACCTGTGAAGGCGGGGCGTTTCAGGATCGACTGGAAAAGGCGGTCCTTCATTTGTTCACGTATGCTTGAAGTGCCGATCGTCTATTTCACAACTCTCATTGGTGAATGGCCAGATGGCGATTGAGCGCAGCGACGGCCTGACCGACGCCGTTTTCGGCTTGAATCTGTTCGCCCAATATAGTTGCCCGGCTTTGCATCGTCTCGCTTGCCGTCGCTTCGTCGATTGCCGCTGCCAAACGGTCCGCCGACAGTTTCTTTCGCGGGATAGGATGCGGTCCCACACCCAACTGCTGCACGCGCCAAGCCCAAAAAGGCTGGTCACCAAAGAAAGGCACGATGATGGAAGGTACGCCCGCACGCAGGCCGGCCGCTGTTGTCCCTGTTCCGCCGTGATGGACGACTGCTGACATCCGTGGAAACAGCCAATCATAAGGGGCCCAGTCAATTCTGATTACATCGTTTGGAAGATCGGTACTGCTCAGGCCACCCCAGCCGGTCAGCAAAACGCCTCGCCTTCGGGACTTTGTCAGTGCTTGTGACGCGAATTCGGTGACTTCCTCTGGGTTGCGGCCGGTCATACTGCCAAAACCGATCGAAACTGGCGGAGGGCCGGAGTCAAGGAAATCGACCAGATCGGCTGGAGGTCGCCAATCAGCGGGTCTCTCCAAGAACCAGTAGCCCGTGACATGGACGTCGTTGCCCCATTCGGGGGGCTTGGGCAAGACGCTGGGGCTGAAGCCATATAGACAAAGGAGGCCTCGCCTCAGCCTCTTTCCGAGCGGATTCCCGAACTGGAGGCAGGGCAGCCCGAGAATTTCTTCGCGCCAGGGGTTAATCAGCTGCCGGACGAGAAGTGAGGCAATCTGCTCACCGAGTGGATAGGTCAATCGATTGTAAATTCCTCCGAGAGGCGATAAGGGCATCGCCATTGGGCTCGGGTAGGACCGCGTGGGATGGACATGTTGCAGATACGCTGGGCAGGCTGGAACCCCGATTCTCTCGGCTATAGAGGTTGCGGCAACAGCGGCCAGAACCGAATAGAGAATCATCTCCGTGTCCTGGCAGGCTTTCCAGTAGTCATTTAGAATCTGCCAAGCCGCTGGCTTCATCGTATCTAGCATCCGCTTCATAAATACATAGGGATTCTGCCCGCTCTCCAGCCACCTTTTTCCTGTCTTGCCTTGCAAAATCGCAAGGGGGTCTCCCTCGACCGGTGAGAAGGCGAGTCCCCGACTGTGAGCAAGGGCGTCAAAACGGGCATGGGTCGCCAGATGGACATCGTGACCAGACGCGTGTAACCCCGCCCCGAGGGCGACGTAAGGCTCCACGTCGCCCCGAGATCCAACTGTCAGAATCGTTATTCGCATCAGCGCTTACCCGATCCGTCGTTTGATAACGATGAAACCCGTCCAATCGTCGATTGATTTGAGGGTAGCCGGAATCATCCGCCCAATTAACTGTCTGTTGCCAGGCCCTCAATCTCGATGCGAGCAGTCCCTTCCCCAGTCATTAAAATGAGGGGATTGAAAAAAGTCAATAGGGTCTTCCCCTTTGTGGTCACCCTCGATGGATAATCCGATGCCTCTGAGTTCCTGACTTTTTTTGATTTCCCTCAAACGCAAGTAGCCTAGACCCCTTTGGCCGTTCCTTCGGATGTTTTTTGCTCATAAACCTTAGGCGAAGCGGAAGATAAGCGCCTTCAACTGTCTGATCCGCCTCAGGCGGAGAGTTTTGAAGGCGCCTGGAGCGAGCCTTAGATTTATCAAAAAACCTTTGGGAAAAGCGAAANNCAAGAATACTCTTATCCAAGCGGTGCGATGCCCAGTGCCTTGTTTTTGCTCCCAGAAGCCTTGCAAAAGGCGACGGCGTGAGGGAGTTACGGTTTGATTGCTTTATGGACCTGGGATGCTATAATTGGGAAAGGTTTTTCCAAAGGAGTGAGAAATGAAAAGGATCCGATGGACGATTTTCTTCCTTCTCATCCTTACAGCCCCCATACTTGCTGGCGTCAGGGGGACCGAATGGGGGATGTCCAAGGAGGAGGTCAGGAGGGTAGAGGGGAGACCGAAGGAGGCGGAAGACGACAGGTTGATCTATGAGGATCGCCTCGGTGGATTGAAGACCACGGTCGTCTATCGGTTCAATCAACGAGGAGAACTGTATTCGGTAACGTATGACTTTGATATGAACAAGAAGGAGCGCTTTTTCATGACCTACGCTCTGGGGCAGTTCGACGGCATAAGTCGGATCCTACGTGACAAGTATGGACCCCCCACCGAGGGTGAAATGTATTCAGACAGAGATAAAAAGATCGGAGCCCTCGTCTCGAAAAAGCCGATCATCGAGGGTTGGCAGAGAGACGAAGTGACTTACATGGACCATACGCTCAAGCATGAAGATGCCTACATCCATACGCTCGTCTATGGTCATCGAAGATTGACTGATGAATATGAGGAGTTGGTTAAGCAAAAGGAGAGTGAGAAGTTTTAGAGCCTGTCTTCTCACCCTTCGACTTTCGTCCAACCCATTAGTGCCCCACGACGTGGAACGATATCCCCCATGCGAGGGAAATGTTCAGGTCTTCGAGTTCTCCAGTCTCTCACAGAGTGCACAGAGCCTGAGAGAGAACGTGCTCTGGATTGGAGAGAGGCCAATCCAGAGCAAAGCATTTGCCCCAATTTTTCATCTCAAAAAATCGGGGCAGGCATCTGAAGCACTCGGTTTTTCGCTCTGCGAACTCTGTGGGCTCGAGCGATCCCCGTGAAACGGGGAGGGCGGGTGAGACAGTCAGCTTTTCCGCTATCACCGAAAAAGTCGAGGAAGGGGATTTGGGCAACAGCCCGTCTGTGATTTGAGCCCTCCTACTTCTCTGCCATAAATGGATAACGATAATCCACCGGGGGCACGAAGTTCTCTTTTATCGCCCGAGGGCTCACCCACCGGATCATATTCCAGAGACTTCCAGCCTTGTCGTTGGTTCCACTCGCACGGCTCCCACCAAAGGGCTGCTGGCCGGCTATTGCCCCGGTTGGCTTGTCGTTGACGTAAAAGTTCCCGGCGGCATTCACCAGGATTCTCGCCGCCATGACCACTGCCTGGCGATCTCGGGCAAAGATCGCCCCTGTTAACCCGTAGGGGGAGGTCTCATCGCACAGATGCAAGGTCTCTTCGTATTTGTCGTCATCGTAGACATACACCGTCAGGACAGGGCCGAAGATCTCTTCTTCCATGGTTCGGAAGTGCGGATTTCTGGTGACGACCACGGTGGGTTCGATAAAGAACCCTTTTGTATCATCGTATTTGCCTCCGCGTATGATCTCCGCATCTTTCGATTTCTTGACATACTCGAGGTAACCACTGATCTTTGAAAAAGCCGGCTCGTCGATGACCGCATTGATGAGATTTGTGAAATCCTCTACATCGCCCATCTTCACGGTTTTCAACTCCCTTGTCATGTAATCCTTGAGATCCCCCCAGAGACTCTTGGGGATGTAGGCGCGGGAGGCAGCAGAACACTTCTGACCCTGATACTCAAAGGCGCCCCGAATGAGCGCCACGCCCAGAGCTTTGACATCGGCACTCTCGTGAGCCACCACAAAGTCCTTTCCGCCTGTCTCGCCCACGATCCGGGGATAGCATTTGTAGTTCTTGATGTTCTGGCCAACGGTTTTCCACATGTTTTGGAAGGTGTCTGTGCTGCCGGTGAAATGAATACCTGCAAGGAAAGGCGAGTTTAAGACGAAGGGACCCACCTCGCTGCCTGGGCCCGGGATGAAATTGATCACGCCATCCGGAAGCCCTGCCTCCTGGAACAGTTTCATGACATAATAGGCGGAATAAACCGCACTTGACGCCGGTTTCCACACCAGGACATTGCCCATCATGGCAGGAGAAGCGGGCAGGTTTCCGGCGATTGCCGTGAAGTTAAAAGGAGTGACCGCAAGAACGAATCCTTCGAGGGGACGATATTCCATTCTGTTCCAGGTTCCCACTGACGAAGACGGCTGGTATTCATAAACCTGTGTGGCGTAAAATGTATTGAGTCGCAGAAGGTCGATCAATTCACAGGCAGAATCAATCTCGGCCTGAAAGACATTTTTGCTCTGGCATAGCATGGTAGCGGCATTCAGGAGAAATCGCCAGGGTCCGGCAAGGAGATCTGTCGCGCTCAGGAAGATGGCGATGCGATCCTGCCAGTCCATGATGGTCCAATGTTTACGAGCTTCGAGGGCAGCCTCAATGGCCATTTGCACCTCTTTCTTGCCCGCCTGATGGTAGGTGCCGATGACGGTCTGGTGGTCATGGGGAAGGATACACTTGCCGAGTTTCCCGGTCTTTATCTCTTTGCCAGCGATGATCAGAGGTATTTCGATCTCTTGACTCTTGAGTTCTGTCAGTTTGGCCTTGATCTCTTCACGTTCCGGTGTCTCAGGAGCGTAGCTCTTTATGGGTTCGTTCGGGGGGAGGGGAACCTTGAATATCCCGTTTGGCATGGCAAACTCCTTTCTCTCGTATGATGCCCCGGTGAGTGTGGGTCACACGCGCTCCACTCCAAATAGGTTTGGAGCCTAAAATGTGTCCATCTCTTATCTCATATCCCAGGTTCGTGCGGATTTGTCAACAAGGGCTTTTGGGAATTCTGACTCCACGTGACCCGGTGAAAAATAGGCTTGACGATGCAAGCCTGATTCTGCTATTGCTTTCACGGCTCTTCTGCGATTTTTGGGACCAGGATTCCTCTAAATAAAACAAAGGAGAAATGACCATGCTGGTGAGTTTACTGACCAAGTCGATTCTCGCGCTCCCATTGGTTGGGCTGGCCCTTTTGAACCTGATCGTGATCCTTGAACTTCTGGGTCGGACCGAAAGGAAGTACGACCCCAAATCACTCCGCCAGACTCACAGAATCGTCGGAATCGTATTCATCGTTCTCTTTTTGCTCATCTCCTATTTTTGCCTCAAATACATGAGAACATCGGGCCAGGAGATGTCGCCCCGAGTGGTTCTTCACAGCGCTTTGGCCGTCGGTGCGCTGATTTTGATCTTCCTTAAGCTTCTCTGTGTCCGCGTTTATCGGAAATACTATGCGCTGGCTGTCCCCATGGGGTTTGGTATCGTTCTACTGACGGTGACAGCCGCCGCACACTCTGCAGGTTACCACTTCACCATGCGAGGGAGGCCGGAGAGTCTCCCCGCCGTCCGTGTTGCGGAGGGCCCTGCCAAGATCGGGGCCAGCCTTTTTGCCAAGAACTGCGCCGGCTGTCACCATGCGGACAAGACCGAGACTAAGATCGGCCCTGGCTTGAAGGGGCTCTTCAAACAGGAGACGCTCCCGGCAAGTGGGCGGCCTGCAAATGAGGAGAACGTTCGGGCACAGATAAAGACGCCCTTCCGTGCCATGCCCCCATTCGCCCACCTGTCAGAAGAGGAGATTACGGCCCTTTTGGCGTTTCTCGAGACGCTTTAGGGGGTTTCCACAGTCCATCGAAACATACGGTCACGGCTCATAACCTTCAACATGAGTCGAGCATCGAAAACGGTCCAAAGGAGAGCCGAGGTGTAACATTGGATTGATCTCAAATTCACTCAATTCGCCTCCCTGGACGAGCCTTTTTAGCAGAGGTTATATTTTGGAATGTCAAACGAGAAGCTCGTCATCCGGTATGAAAGGGGGTGTGGACCTCAGGACCGATGTGGAGACGATTGAGCGTCCTGGGAGCAAAGAAGCAGATGGGGCAGTCCGAAGGTTTTGGTTTGTTGGTAATTTTGAGCTCCCCCACGAGGCTGAGAGGTAAGGGACCATGAAGCGAGAAAAGAGAAAACGCCATGATGATCAGAGTCGGTGGAAATGGTTGGCGGCGGTCTGCGTCGTTGCATCTTTGGCTGTTTTCACAAATGGCTGCGGCAAATAAGAAGAGGAAACTGTGGCCGAGGAGGTGGTCCGCCCCGTCAAAACCATGAAGGTTGGCTCCGCGGACGTGAGCTTCACACAGACCTATCCGGACAGGGTCCGGACTGCCCGGCAGGTCGACCTGGCCTTCCAGGTCGATGGACTGTTCATCGAACTTCGGGTTGACGAAGGCAAGGAAG